>Ga0247609_10006233_pt1 | contig 11516 bp, 10 predicted proteins | sample 172DNAGHGlowgp2_FD_193487 | JGI IMG/M metagenome (GOLD analysis project Ga0247609, IMG submission 193487) | Sheep rumen microbial communities from Palmerston North, Manawatu-Wanganui, New Zealand - 1728 DNA GHGlow gp2 | ecosystem: Host-associated > Mammals > Digestive system > Stomach > Rumen ... | reverse complement strand
AAAAGCTAACCTTAATTGGTTAGCTTTTTATTTATTATATCATCTTCAATAAATAAATTCCAATTGATATAAAAACTTAAAGACCATCCAATCAATATTGTATTTGTAAAATTAAAACATATAAATAAAAAATAGAATATTCACTTCTAGCTAAATATTACACAATGATAAAATTCAAAAAACTATTTTGAAATCAAATAAAAACAATTCAAAGATTTCCAGTTTCTCATATTTTACTTTTAACAATATCAATTGTTCTAATTTCAGAAATCGAAAGAATAACAAACACAACATCTGAATTAATGATTTCCTTAATACTATCATTTATCGTAAGTTGCTACTGACCTCTATTCATTATCCACAGCGATTTAAAACATAAAAAAAACATCAATTGTTTACTACAAATTACATCTATAATAATATGATGTTTATATTATTTACTACTGTATAACGTCAAGCTTGATGATAAAACTTATTCTGAAATTATACTTATCATATGAATACTTCCAATAGCTTTTCTATGAATATTCCTAATAATCGCTCTATTACACAAAGAAAATGAAGAAAAAATACGATTATCGTTTTCTAATCTAATCATATCAATTGTTTTCTGAACTATAGCATGAAGTATAATACGATGATGAATTTCATGAGCACTTGCATCAATAAAAGCACTTTTTGATATCAATATCAACTCAAATTTATACAACGATATATGAATAGTTTCTGAAATTTTATTAGCATGATCTTTCATGTTCAATTACTATTTAACAACAACTGAAAACATAAACAACAAACTTAATTTCAAAATAAATCCATCTCGCTTAAGAAAAATTTTTTGATTATGTATCTTTATACCACTCACATTAATCTATTTAATAATATTCCTTATATATTGAATAAAAATTCTAGCAACCTGAATCCGGCCAAAATGAATAATTATATGATTGTGAATATGATATTTCATCTTATGATTAATCAGTTCTTACCTGATTCTACCAGATAAAGCAAAGTATAAAATAATCGTAAACAAGATTTTATATATAAGTTTTATTCTAATTGCTTTAATGATGATATGAGCAATAGCAAAAAGAATAAATCAATACGGAATTACCATTAATAGATGATTTACTTGTTATATAATCATATTTATTATTCTATTTTCCATACTATCATTGACTCTAAAAAACAAAAGCCTACTTATTTTTATATCTAGCTTAATTACCTTACTTTTTATTTCTATCTACTGATGGCCTATAAACGTAAACAATATATCATTCAATTCTCAAGTAAATAGATTAAAAAATATCACAACAAATAACAACATTAATCTTCCTTTAACTCAAGGAGTTTTAAAAAATTTAGATGGAGAAAACACTAAAAAAATAATATGAATTATTGATAATTTAGCCGAGAATTACAATAAAAACAAAATAACTAATAAGATATTTACATATAAATATGAAAACAGCTACCGAAGTTCACGCTATGAAATTAGAGATTATTTATGAATTAACACAGAATATATTAATAGTCCCCAATATGATTATTTTTATTATTTACAATCTAATTTAGACGAATTACCAATAAATGTAGAATGATATTCTAAAATATTTAATTTTGATGAAAGATACCTCGAAAATAACATTCTAAAATTCAGTATTGACGATCAAGAATACGAATTCAATCTAATAAACTATATAAAAGAACTAAAAGAGAAAGCTATGATACAAAAAAAGAATGAAGAAATTAATAAAAAAACAGACTCTCCTGCTCTAGTTATTAATGAAAAAAATTACAAATTAGTAATCAATTGATTCAATTATAAAGAAAATCTAGATAACTGAACAATCAATTTTAATACTACCAAGTGATACATAATAATAAAATAAAAAACAATAGTTTCACATTGATTTTTAACAAAAAAAATGTATGATACAACTCATCGTACTATCCGTCGTGAGACGGAGTAAATTCTTAAAAATAAGTTAAATGTTGGCTTGTTACTGACGTTTCTGCAGTAACAAGCGTTTTTTAAAACCAACAATAACAAAATTTTATTTATCAAAAATATGATAAGTAAAAAATTTATTTTAACTTGTAAAAAATAAAACATTACATATAAGCTATATCATATATTTTATAACTATAATATTATTAAATGAAAATTTTTACATTCTTGTTTACTCTATTTCTAATATCTACATTATTTCTAACATGATGCACTACGCAAAAAGATGATATTTCTGACAACACATCTTACTGTGAAAGCTGATCAAGTTGTAACATCGAAAACTCAAATTCGGATAATCAAAACATTGATACAACAAATTATGAAAAAATTAATAAAGATGTTTCTACAGAACCTATGATGAAGAAAATGGTTGTTGATGAAAATATGACACCAGAAGAATTTGAAAAAGAAATGACAAATACTTGCGCAAATGCATCATGAATTCGAAAAGATTGAGAATGTACTTTAGAAGGTGGTTCAAAAATCATGTTTTAAATAACACCAAAACTATGGCTAAAGACTATAAACTCTGCCCAAAATGTAATAATGCGCTAGACAACAACTCCTTGCAATGTCCATATTGCTGAGAAAGTCTATGAATATCATTTTGAAACGAAAAAATTGGATGAAATACACAGACAATTCAAACAAAATGATGCTCATGAACACTCAAAATTATTTTTTTCCTTTTTTTCATTATTCCACTAATCATATCGATAATATCATTCATCACAGGAATTATATCATCACTATTTTAAACAAATTCAATATTATATAATTTCAACCTTTCATTCGATTTTCAATCTTTTCTCTGGCAATTCTCAATCTTGAATTCACATAGAAATAATAGCGAAAGGAACAATATTTTCGGGTAAAATAAAATGTTCAGAAATTTTACTCATAATTTCCTCATGAGGATATAGTCATAACCAAACAGTTCAAACTCATTTTTCATGAGCTGCTAACAAAATATTTTGAATACTAGCTCACATATCTTGTTGAACAAACTCAAAACTTCTAACAAATTCTTTATCAAAACATGCTAAAATACATCATCATGCATTTTTAAGCATCTTTCAAAATTCCATCAACTCAGATAAAAAAGTTCTATCCTCACTTTTTGAAATTATATAATATTTCCAAGATTGTTGATTATGAGCAGAAGGAGCATACAATCAATAATTAATTATTTCAGAAATCAGGTCAATATCCAATTTATCACCTGTATAATTTCTAACTGATCTACGTGATTTTATAACATCCAATGTGTTCATAATTAATGAATTCAAATATAAACAAGACAATCAATAATTATTTTTTTAAGTCATACAAGACTTTTTTATAAAAAATAAATGGGGTGCCAATTAGCAGCATCCCAAAACAAAACAGATTGCTATTGCTGCCAAAGGCAGCAATAAAAACAACGAGCCGAGAAATTCGGCAAAAAAAACAAAGTCTTTTTTCATTTTACCAGTTATTTTATTATTTTTATTATCTATAACTCTTTCCTCAGAAGATATCATCTTCTATCTCAGATAGAATACTTATCCACCTCTTCGAATCACAATCTCACAAACCAATCTTTCAATTGATCAGTAGACATTCATTCTTCATCATCAAAAGACATAGCAGGTAGATGAACATAATTTATATCTTCTTCCATCGCTTTCTCCAATAACATATTAATCAAATGAGTAGCCGTTCATTGTCTTCTTTCCTCAACAAAGATTGAAAGAACAAACAGAGTATCTCATTCAACAACATATTCTAAAGATCAATCTTTATAAGTTAATTTCATAATTAAACATTAATGAAATAAAATAAAGAAACGACGCTATACTAATATATTAATAAAACAAAATTTCAATACAAATATTAAAATAATTAAAAAAAAGAGCAGAGATTAATCCACCCTCCCAAGAATGAGACGTAAACTATGTAAAGTGCCTAATAACAAAGCATCAATAGCTATTAACTAAAGATGTATCCCATGCTTTAGGCCAACCTAAACCAAAGATTCCACGAGATAACAAACTCAAAAGACTTTTATCCTAAGAAGATCAAACGACCAAGCAAAGGAGCCGGATACCACCACATCTGAAACCTTCTTTCAGACGATCAAAAGAAACAATACCCTGCATCAAATGAATCAAAATGCCCAAAAACAATATTTTCTAATCATTGCCCCAACAAGATTCACATGCTCCATAATAGGCTAGCAAGGTAACAATAGCAGGTTTACCTATCATGCTCGCCACTATTTTAAAACGAAACACGCAAATATCAAAAACTCACAAGAGATAACTAGAATCGACTTCCAGCCAAGCCAACAGCCATTTAAACCGCCAGCCAGAGAACCACAATCTCAGAATGGATACTCAATGGAAATAACAACCCAATCAGTCGCTCCACAAACCTACAAACGCAGGAAAGGAAATTAGCTAAATATGTAAGATTCATAAATAGCCACATAGAATGATTTGCACACTCATCGACAGACAAGGCAAAAGCCTGACATTTACCAGTTACATAATTTGTGTAAAAGATCTCATCTTTACCAACACAAGCATTTTGATATCACTAACTCATGATGGTGAATATATTATAATCAAAAAATATCAATTTGTCAAATTTTTGAAGACTTTTTTATGGGAATAAAAAAACCAAATTAAAAGCCTACTTTAACGGCAAAATAAAAAAGAGCTAGAAAAAAAATAAAAAAAATGACAAAAAAATAAAAAAACCTAAAAAAATTTAAACAATAAAAAATTTATTTGATATAATATTAATCCAACATATTCAAAATATCTGAAATTTGATCATTATTTATTATATCATCCGCAGATCATCAAACACTTCTCATTAACATTAACATAACATATCATCTAACTTCATTACTATACGGTGATGAAATATTATTCATTATTCAACTAACATTTAATGCTTTTAGATGGTTTTCATAATATAATACTCCTCACTCATACTCATTTCACCACAACATCCTTGAAAGGACAGTTCAAAATTCTGCCCTTTTGACAAAGTCTTTTGGCCTAAAAGAAGTTATTCATTGTCACATTAGTCATAACTGACAACTTTCTGTAACATACTGAAGTAAATCAGGATTTATATTAGAATCTAAAAAATAACAAGACTTAGTAGTATCAGGAACCTTTCACAAAATATCTACAGCATAATTACTAATCATTTTTGCCATCTCTTCCCTTGTTAATCAATCACTTAATCTAGCTCATCCAATTGTATTCATTGTCGTAATTTTATTTTTATATGCCCAATTATACGCCTGCTTCAACTCAGAAGAATAATTTACTCAAAAACACAAAGCAGACAAAAACACCGATAAAACAATAATATTAACAAAAATTCTTTTCATTTTACGACATATTTAAAAATAAAATATAATACACATATATCATTAAAGATATTTATTTCAATAATAACATTGGGCAATAAAAAACTTTAAGTCAATTTTAAATTATAAAGTAACCTGAAATTTGCATTTCCAACAAAAAGCTTTATAATATATCACATAAAGTCTTTTAAACATAAAAACTTTATTTCATATGAAAATCAGAGAAGTTAAAATTTCAAACCTTATGAGCTTCCCGTACATAGAAAATTTGGATGATTTTATCTGAATGGATTTTGAGAAACCCGAAAATAGCTTAGACATGAACATTCTAATCTGAGCAAATGGATCATGAAAAAGTAACTTTATCGAAATAATAAATCAATTTTGCAGAAATTTGATATTTGATTACACATTTAACCAATCCATATTAGAAGAAAAAAACGAACCAGAATATAAAAATGCAATAAAATTAATATCAAAAAATGCATATAAATTAAGTAAACATACAAAATTTCAAGACAAACCATCAAGAATTGAAGTGGTACTTGAGTTTTTCGATGCAGATTTTGAAAACATATGATTTGTATGTAAAAACACAAAGAAAATTAATTATATCATAGAAAAATACAGCGAACTAAATTATAGATTTCCACATTTCAATTTAAACACAATAAAAAAAGAAATAAAAAAAATTCGCTTAAAAGCAGAATTTGATGAAAAAAAACAATGTTTCATTATTGATAGATCAACATTAACTCCAATGGAGTTTTTTTCACTAGTATGCGTCCAAGAAAGAGAGTTAATCTATATATGTACGAATATATTTAATAAGCGGGAAAAGAAGAAGAATGAAAGCTTATGGTGACCTTTAAAAAACACATTTACAATATTATCATCACAAAGAGACCTAGTAGAATGGAAATATTTAAATGAATTCCAAGATTTCGACGAATATATTTTCAGAAAAAGTGAAGAAATAAACCCAAATCTAGAATGATACTATAAATGCTTACAAAAAATACGAGACATCATAAAACGAGACGACCAAATTGAAAATGAAGAAGGGTTGAACACAAAACAAAGCACCTGGGAAAATAGATTACAACAATCAACATTCTGGAAATCATTAACAAACCTTATCGAAAAATTCATTCACAAATCACTAACCATAGACTACATACAATGATGAATAAATTTATTATTAAAAAATCCTGATTGAGAACCATGTTACTTTGACGATTTATGAGCATGACAACAATCATTATTACTAATTATTTTTGCCCTTCTTTGAAACGACTTAAAGAATTGATTCATGGTTATTGATGAACCTGAACTTCATATCCATCCACAATTACAAAAAGAACTTGCCTTGTTATTTAATCAAATTAGCGAAAAAAACTGAACACAATTCTTCTTATCAACATATTCAGCATTATTTATAAATGAAGATAATATCACAAACGTATATAGATTCTCCAAAAATAATTGATGAACCAAGGTATTCACACCATATATAAAAATAGCATCAGACGATGCAAAATTAGTACATTTACTTAGATTTGAGAATCTTTCAAAAATATTTTTCGTTAATAAAATCATTATGGTTGAATGAGACTCTGATTTATATTTCTTCTCACACTATCTAAAACGATTACAATTACAACCATGACGAGAATCAATAACATGAACATATGAAATCATAAATATAAACTGAAAATGATCATACAAAGCTCGACACAGATTTTTAAATAAATTTTGAATTGATAACTATTTTATATGAGACCGAGATAATACAGTTGATTACTGATTTTTTACACCTAAAGAATTATGAAAATATTATCAATTAGCTAATAAACACATCAAAAACGATAAATGAACAAGCTGAGACTACTATAACAGACTTGTATTTGTAATTAAAAAATTTTATCCTCAAAAATATCACAGGATAATAGAATGAATAGATGATCTATACAGAGATAATGTATATATACTAAAACTATGAGCCATAGAATCATATCCACGTTTAGAAAGAAAATGATTACAATACATGGTTAATTTTTGTAATCTAGATTTTAATCATCGATTAGTAAATCCAGAAACAAATGAGCAAAGAAAAGAATTATATGATATTTTCGGAAGTATTTTTTCTAAAGAAAAAACAGATAATGAATCATTAATTAAAAATCCATTTTAACACACTAAATAAGGATTAATTAATATTTTTCATATAAAAAATTCAAGCAACGATTATAAATATTATAGCAAAGATTAAAACTACATAAGTTTTAGTTTCTTGCTCCTTAACTTTTGAAGTCATTCTAGCCAATTTTTCTTCCAATAATTTCTTTTCCTCTATTGCTTGCTGCTTTTCTTTATTGTAATCAGGAAGAGCTATCATGGTTTGAATTTTTGCTTCCAACTCCCCTATTCTTTGCTGTAACATAAAAATAATTTTATTTTTTTCATCAATCTGCTTATCTTTTTCCTGAAAAATAAGATAAAACTTATCAAGTTTTTCATCTATAGATGATAAATCAGATACTGATCTAACAGAAATTGATCTATCATCATTTTTTCAAATCAACTCAGAAGAAATCTCTTGACGCAAAGAAGAAAATTCATTTTGAAGAACTCTTAATTCCTCTTCATTTAGAATAACCTTATTAGCAACTTTCTTATACGATAACTTACCAGATTTAACATATCTATCAATTGTTCTTGTAGACACACCAAGCAAAGTTGCCGCCTGATTCCTAGATACTGTATAACGTTTCATTTAAACAAAATTCATAATAAAAATCAATTTTATAACATTTTTTGTTGATCTAAAATATTTTTGTTAAAACTGTAATACCAACACTCATAATTACAGATAAAATTAAAGTCTGCCATATCTCTCACAACTTAACAATTACTCACCAATCTAAATAATTATTAACAACATAAGCAAACATATAGAAAACAAGCACATTTATCAATATTGATGCCAATCAAAGCGTCAAGAAATTGACAGGACAAGACAATGTCTTTAGAATCCACTTTATAGGAGAATTAAACACCCAAAATGCGAATCAAAGAAGCAAAAATGTTCAAATCAAACTAACAATCGACTTTTCTATCTCAGGATTAGAAAAAAATATTTTAAGTCAAATAGAAAAATAATTAAACACAAACAGCAACAATCCAGACACCACAACATTTGCAATCAAGTTTTTAATTATTTTCATAATAACAACAAGACATATAAAAGTAGACAGTTTATATATTTTTGTCTATTTATTTCAAGTCATATTTCTAAATAATTTCCACAGACAAAAAAATAAGCTAATCAGACAAAAGATCCTCAAATTCCTCAACTAAAATATCATCTGAATCTCATATTCTGTCATTTCTTCGTTGGTGAATAGCATTTCTAATTCAAAGCAATCATATAATTACCGCTCTTCTTCTCCTAGGCAAAACATCTAATCACCAATCAACAAATGTATCATATCACCAAGACATAACTTCATCAATAGTCTTTCATTGAACCATCTCCGCCAATAAACTACATGAAGCAACAGTTACCTGTCAAGGATTTCATGAAAAACTAAATTTTTCAATAATATTGCCTGATAACTTTAAATAAATTGTTATATCATCTCAACAAATAAAATTTCATTCATGTCTAGAAACTGAAAAATCATCCATCTCATAAAAATTTACTGGATTCTTATTATATTCAGAAATTAAGGAATCGGATATCTCAGACATATTTAATATAATTTAATAAACTAAACGATTATAAACATTTTAGAAAATTATTCAATAATGAATAAACAAAATACATACAATCTAAAACAAATTTCTATTGAAATATGAAAGAAATTTATTTAAATAAACGAAAAATACATATCTGTCTATTTATGTCAAAAACAATAAAAATGAAAATAACTTCTGCAGAATTTATTAAAAGCGCATCTAAAATAGATGAATTTCCAGAATTAAATCTACCAGAAATAGCATTTTTCTGACGCTCCAACGTATGAAAATCTTCACTAATTAACATGCTAACGCAAAAAAAGAATTTAGCAAAATGTTCAAAAATCCCATGAAAAACAAAACTATTTAATTTCTTCATAATAAACGGTTCTCGAATTATTGTTGATTTACCATGATACGGCTACGCAAAAGTTTGAAATAACGAAAAAAAACAATGGCTAGATCTAATACAACAATTTTTAAGTACAAGAAAAAATTTGGCCAAAACTTTTTTACTAATAGATTGAAACATAACTCCACAGAAAATTGATCTAGAAATGATACAATGTTTCATAAATGATGAAATAAATTTTTCAATAATAATTACCAAAATTGATAAAACTAATCAAAAAACTCGTTCAAAAAATCAAAAATTACTAAAAGAAGAATTAGATAAGAAATGACTCACAAATATCGAAATATTCAATGTTGATAACTTACATTGAAAATGAAGAGAAGAACTACTTTTATTCATAGAATGAATAATATAAAAAACTTTTTACTAAACTTGTAAATTATAAAATAATTAAATAAGCAAAAAAGTGAAAACAATATGTTAGATGATTTTTAATTGTTTTACTTGTTTTTATTCACACAAGAAATATTGTACAGTTGTTAAAACAAAATGAAAAAAAATCTGTTACAGAGGATAAATGGTTATCGGTATTCTGAAAGCATTTATTCAGCATTAATGAACCTTACCAAAGAAGAGTTAATGCAAATAAACTAGATCGCCTTTTAATTAATATTAAAAAGGAATTGAGTTATATAAAGAAATTTGTTAAATACGATAAATCTCTTTATACAACTCAATTATAAGAGTTGGCTGGCGGTCTAGAAACACATCTAGACCCGCCTGAATCTCTCGCCGGGTTTTTTTTATTAAATGATTATTAACCACCAAAAAAACAAACAATAATTAAAAATTAAAAATACCAACTCAAGTATTTTATTTTATCAAAAAAATATAACAAGCAAGAAAACTAGAAATTCACTATAAAATTAATCTTAATCGACCATTTCTCGCAAATGAGAAACAACTTTTTTAACAACTTCTATAACTTTCTTAGATAACTCCATAAATCATTTAACTGCTACAATCTCAAATCACTGAATAGCTCAAGCAGTATCAGTAACAATATTTACCAAAAATTTGTTAGAACTAACTTCAAGTAGTACTTCATAATTACTTTTATCAGTTTCAGTAAAGCATGCTCTTACTGAATCCCGAACAACATTTCTTTTAGCACATATATCAGAATTTATCAAAGTTCATTGAAGCATAACTAATTAAATACTGAAAATAAAATTCAATAAATTTAATTAACATGCTTTTATGATTATTAAATATTTTTTCAATGGAAAAATCTATAAAAATTTTTAGGAAAAATCTACTTGATTTTTTAGGAAAAATTTCTATAAAAAATTTACACAAATTTTACTTTAATCTGCTGATAATGGAAAAACCAATAGAAAGTTTAATACAAACATTACTATGACAAAAAAAGAAAATACTATCTTCTGATGATCTAAAAAAATATATCTATTTAGCCTTTTGAGAGTTTGTCCAAATCAGCAAAATTTATAAAATCACATTTCAACTAAAAAACCGCTGATTCTTATTTCCTCTCAGAAAAGATTTATTTTATATCACAAATCCAAAAAAACCAATTACTGCTGAAGAAATTGAAGAACTACGATATCGAAAACTACTCAAAGATCACTGCAATTGAGTTTGTAAACAGCGATACATTTGAGGATTAACCGCTCTAGAAATTCATTTACATTGAACTTGAGTAACTATCCCTGAAACAGTAATGATCATAAACAAAGAAAAGCAAGCAATCGAAACTGTAGTTTTTGAAAAACAAATTGCCTTTAAAAAATTTGAAACGAAATGAAAAAATCTAATTCCTCAGCTTATAAAAGAAACGATCGAAGTAAACATGCCAAATTGTAAAAATCTTTTAATTGCAAAACCTGAATTATCTATTCTCGAATGTCTCTACAATTTCGACACTACAAACAAATGATACATCGAAGAATGTATCAAAAAATTAATTAAGAAAAATGGAAAAACCCTAAATATTTTCACTCTAGAAACAATTATCA
>Ga0247609_10006232_pt1 | contig 11516 bp, 8 predicted proteins | sample 172DNAGHGlowgp2_FD_193487 | JGI IMG/M metagenome (GOLD analysis project Ga0247609, IMG submission 193487) | Sheep rumen microbial communities from Palmerston North, Manawatu-Wanganui, New Zealand - 1728 DNA GHGlow gp2 | ecosystem: Host-associated > Mammals > Digestive system > Stomach > Rumen ... | reverse complement strand
GACGGCCGAGCCATAACTGATGCCCAAGACGTTACCAACGAGCCACAGATAAGCTGCATTTCGAGGCAAGCCGAAGAAGAGCATCACGGGCTCGAGCGGCTTGGTCAGCTTTTCCATCAAGCCGTAGCGCTCCATCAGCCGCTGTATGAACATCAAGGCATAGATGATGGCAAATATCATTGCACTCAGCTTCACGGAAGACCACAGCCAGCCCTTCAGAACCTCGACGAGCGTGGCTTCGGTGGCGGAAAGGGGTAGGACGGAGAATGGTTCGGAGAGTGAGGGCAGGACGAGGTTGAGATAAAGGGCTGCCAACAAGGCTCCACAGATGCGAAGAAATCCCATTCTGAATGGTTTGGAGCCGACCTTCTTGTTGACCGTACATTCCAAGGGCAAGGCGTGACAGATGAGCACCATAATGGCGATGATGGTGGCTTGGCGAAGCGTCAGTTCCATGCTCATCATGACTGCAAGCGCAGCATAGGTTGTGGCTGTTGCTCCGGTCAGGAATGCGATGGACGAAGCTCCAGGCAATCCGATGTGACAGAACAACGGGTTGAGCCACTGAGCACACCAGGCAATCACGCCATAATACTGCGCCAAACAAACAGCAAACGATATGGGAATCATAATCTTCAGCAACCACAAAGTCGTCTTGATGGTTGGCTTCAAACTATCAATGAATAGGGATTTTGCCGTTTTGCTATTAAACATAATTGCCATTAGGATTTTTCGGGCAGTTGTCTATAGATAGAAAGCTTTTGTCAGTTCCTGGTATGTTTGGCTTCTGCTGCCATCGGGGTTTTGGAGGCAAAGCTCTGTCGATGGCACATCAGACATGGTGGATGGAACATTCTTGGAAAATGTCATGAGTGTTCGACGAGGCGGTTTCTTCATTGTGGTGTGAACAAGACAGCGGCGCTCGAGATGCAATCCATTTTGAAGGCAAAGGCTGACAAAATCCGTTACGAGCTGGCTTGGGATGATGACCGAGAACTTACCTTCATCTGCAAGCAAGGATGCAGCCTTTGGAATGAGCCTGTCGAACGGCAGGCTTTTATTGTTGCGAGCCAAAGCGCGTCCTACATCATCAGGCAAGGTGTCCTCGGTGAAGAATGGCGGATTGCAGAGAATGGCATCAAAAGATGTATTTGCGGACGAGAAGTCTGCGTCCCTGAAGTCGCAAAGGATGCATTCGACGCGGCTGCTGAAGGGACTTTCGGCAATATTCTCCTTGGCTTGCAGAACAGCTTCGGGGTCGATGTCGACACCCAGCACTTCGGCTTCAGGGTTCCGCTGTGCAGCCATCAAGGCAATGAGTCCTGTTCCTGTGCCGATATCGAGGATTCGTTTGCCCCAGACAGAGCCCCAAGCCCCGAGCAGAACACCATCTGTACCAACTTTCATGGCACAGCGGTCGTGGTGGATGCTGAACTGCTTAAAGCGGAAAACGTCGTTGGACATTATTTGGTTGAAAAATTCATTTCTGCTGCAAATTTACAATATTTAATTGTATGCGCGCAGGATGTTTGGCTTTTTTTTTGTACTTTTGCACCCGCTTTATATAGATTGAGTGTTAAATAGTACATCATAAATCGCAGATTGTACATCATGTATATGTTTGAGAACAATAAGAAAACCTTTTCCTTTGTGGCTGAAGTTTCGGGCGAAACGGACAAGCTGATGCATGCAAGCTATGGTGGCGATATGCCCGTCATCATGCTTCGCGACAACATCTTCTTCCCCGGTACTGTTTCACCAATTACCGTTGGCCGCAAATACAGCATAAAGACTTTGAACAAGCTGGAACGGTCTGACGGTATGGTGGCTCTACTGACGCAAAAGAGCCCCGACGTGGATAATCCGCAAATCGGCGACCTCTACCCCATCGGTGTTGCTGCCAAGCTTGTTCATTCGATGAAGATGCCAGATGGCTCCTTCAATGCCCTTTTCCAAGCCTTTAACCGCATCGAGATACAGGACTTGAGACTGGTGAATGGCTGCTTCGAAGGTACTGTCCTGAACAAGACCGATGTGATGCCGGAACGACTCGAACAGGCTGAATACAAGACGATGCTGTCGATGCTGAAGGAACGCACTCAGAAGCTGATGAGCATCCTCGACGACTACCCGGAAGAGCTGATGCAATACATTAGCAACATGGAGCCAACCACCTTCATGCTCAATTCGATATGCAGTTACTTGCCACTCACGACAGAGCAGAAGTATCAGCTCCTCTCCTGCCCCACCGAACTTGCGCGTTTGCAGCAAGCCATTCAGTTTGCGAACAACATCACAGAGCTGATGATGCTGAAGCGCAAAATCGAAAACAAGACTCGTAGCGACCTTGACCAGCAACAGCGCGAATACTTCCTTCGCCAGCAAGTGCAGAACATCCAGAGCGAGCTTGGAGACAAGGACGAGTCGAGCGTTAGGCAGGAAGATGTGTCGAACCTCAGAAAGAAAGCCGAGTCGAAGCATTGGAGCAAACACACGGCCGAGGTCTTCGACAAAGAACTGGCGAAGTTGAACCGCATCAACATCCAATCGCCTGACTATAACGTGCAACTGCAATATCTTCAGACAGTTGTAGGACTGCCTTGGGACGAATGCACCAAAGACAATACGAACATTGTGGCTGCAGAGAAGAAGCTCAATCGCGACCACTATGGCATGGAGAGGGTGAAGGAACGCATTCTGGAACACCTTGCTGTCCTGAAGATGAGAAACGACCGCCAAAGTCCAATCATCTGCCTCTATGGCCCTCCAGGTGTGGGCAAGACGAGTCTTGGCAAGAGCATTGCGGAGGCTTTGGGCAGGAAGTATGTCAGGATGAGCCTTGGTGGTGTTCACGATGAAAGCGAGATTCGCGGTCACAGACGCACTTATATTGGAGCAATGCCTGGTCGCATCATTCAAGGCATGCAAAGGGCTGGCAGTTCGAATCCGGTCTTCATCCTCGACGAGATAGACAAGATTTCGATGGGTTCCATTCATGGTGACCCCTCGTCGGCTTTGCTCGAAGTGCTCGACCCAGAGCAGAATGTGGCTTTCCACGACAACTACATCGACCTGGATTATGACCTCAGCAAAGTCATGTTCATTGCCACAGCCAACGACACCAGCACCATTCCGCGTCCTCTACTCGACCGCATGGAACTCATTGAGGTTAGCGGATATATCACAGAAGAGAAGATTGAGATTGCCAAGCGTCACCTTGTTCCGAAGAACAAAGAGAAGAACGGCCTGAAAGACCATACAGGCCTAAAGGTTGCGAAGCCCGCTTTGGAGTTCATCATCGAACGCTATACCAGGGAAAGTGGTGTGCGTGGCCTCGAAAAGCAAATCGACAAGCTCTTCCGAAGAGTTGCTCTCAGAGTGGCAAAGGGAGAGATGAAAAACGACCACAGCATCTCGAAAGAAGAGACCGAAGAACTGCTTGGCAAACCCATTTTCAGCAGAGACACATATCAAGGCAATGACTATGCTGGTGTTGTGACAGGCTTGGCTTGGACGAGTGTGGGCGGTGAAATACTCTTCATAGAAACAAGTCTGAGCAAAGGCAAGGGCAGCAAGATAACCCTTACCGGCAACTTGGGCGACATCATGAAGGAAAGTGCTCTGCTCGCCCTCGAATACATCAAAGCTCATGCAGACAGGCTGAACATCGACAGCCGCATCTTCGAGAACTACAACCTGCACATCCATGTTCCAGAAGGAGCTGTACCCAAAGACGGACCGAGTGCAGGCATCACGATGGCGACAAGCATTGCCTCTGCCCTCACCCAAAGGAAAGTGCGCTCGAACCTGGCCATGACGGGTGAGATAACACTTCGCGGCAAAGTGCTTCCCGTAGGTGGTATCCGCGAAAAGATACTCGCAGCAAAGCGAGCCGGCATAAAGGACATCATCCTTTGCAAGGACAACAAGAAAGACATCGACGAGATACCGGCAGAGTACCTGAAAGGCCTCACCTTCCACTATGCCTCAGACATCCAGGATGTTCTAGACTTCGCTTTGCTCAAAGAACAAGTCAAGAACCCGATGACATTTACCTTCGAAGAGGAGAAAGAGAAATAAAAAACACAGCACAGTTAAATTCAAAAATCAACACGGTTAAAATAAAAAGTTAACACGTTAAAATAAAAAAATAACACGTTAAGTTGTTCAACTCGACACGTTAAAATTCTCAACTCAACGCGTTATACTTTTTCACCGCACAACATGACATTCGAAATAAAGCAAACCGATCCGCTTTCCAACGCCCGTGCAGGTCTCATCACGACCGACCACGGACAGATTGAGACGCCTATCTTCATGCCTGTCGGTACGGTTGGCAGCGTGAAAGGTGTTACTGATCGCGACCTCCACAATGAAGTCAAGGCTCAGATTATACTGGGCAACACCTATCATCTCTACCTTCGTCCAGGCACAGAGATATTGGAGAAAGCAGGAGGTCTGCACAAGTTCAACGGTTGGGACAGACCAATACTGACCGATAGCGGCGGCTTTCAAGTCTTCTCACTCTCTGGCATTCGCAAGTTGACCGAAGAAGGTTGCACATTCCAAAGCCACATCGACGGCAGCAGACATACCTTCACGCCAGAGAGGGTGATGGATATTGAGCGCAGCATTGGTGCAGATATCATCATGGCGCTCGACGAGTGTCCTCCTGGAACAAGCGACTACAACTACGCCAAGAAGAGTCTCGGACTGACACATCGTTGGCTGGACCGTTGCATCAAACGCCTCGAAGAGACAGAGCCGCTCTATGGTTACAGCCAAAGCCTCTTCCCTATCGTTCAAGGTTGCACCTTTAAAGACCTCAGGGAACAAAGTGCAGAGTTCGTGGCTTCGAAAGGTGCTGACGGCAATGCAATAGGCGGACTTGCTGTGGGAGAACCGACGGAAGTGATGTACGAGATGATTGAAGTAGTCAATGCCATCCTGCCAAAAGACAAGCCTCGCTACCTGATGGGAGTCGGCACTCCGGCCAACCTGCTCGAAGCCATCGAGCGAGGTGTGGATATGTTCGACTGCGTGATGCCCACCAGAAATGGTCGCAACGCCATGCTCTTCACGAGTCAAGGCATCATGAACATGCGCAACAAGAAATGGGAAGACGACTTCTCGCCCATCGACCCAGCAGGAACGGCTTGGGTGGACACATTCTACAGCAAAGCATACCTGCACCACCTCTTCAAGGCACAGGAACTGCTTGCCCTGCAAATCGGCAGCATCCACAACCTGGCCTTCTACCTTTGGCTCGTAGGAGAAGCACGCAAACACATCCTTGCTGGCGACTTCTCGACTTGGAAACCAGGAATGATTAAACAGGTGACTCAAAGAATTTGAATTTTGAATTTATATTTTTTGAATTTGAGTGAAACGAATCGACCGCTATATCATAGCTAAGTTCCTTGGAACTTACTTCTTCTCCATCGTGCTAATCATCAGCATCGGTGTGGTGTTCGATTTCAACGAGAACATCGACCGCTTCACTGAGTCACAGGCACCGTGGCGAGCCATCATCGTCGACTACTACCTCAACTTCATTCCCTACTACGCCAACCTTTTCTCGGCACTCTTTGTCTTCATCAGCGTCATCTTCTTCACTTCGAAGTTGGCCGACCATAGCGAAATCATCGCGATGATAAGTGCGGGTATTAGCCGCCGTCGCCTACTCGTTCCATACATGGTGAGCTCGGTCATCATAGCTGCCATGACCTTCTATCTCGGAGCAGAAGTCATCCCTCGCAGCAGTGTAAAACGCCTCGCCTTTGAGAACCAATACAAGAAGCGCGAAAAGAACCCCACATACGCTGAGAAGGTACAGCTGCAAGTCGAGCCTGGTGTCATAGCTTATATGGAACACTTTGACGGAAAGAGCAAAACCGGTATCCATTTCTCGCTCGACAAGTTCGAGGACAAGAAGCTCGTTTCTCACCTTTCAGCCAATACGGCTTGCTATGATACATTGAGCGATGTCCGCTACCAGTGGCATCTGCGAGATGTAACCATTCGAGAGCTTCGAGGCATGAGAGAGGTGATAACACACTACGACCTCCGAGATTCCGTCATTCGGATGGAACCGCGCGACTTCCTCTTCATTCGCAACCAGCAAGAAACGATGACGAATGCCGAACTGAAAGACTACATCGAGAAGCAACGCAACCGCGGAAGCGGCAACCTCAGCATCTTCGAGGTGGAATACTACAAACGCTTTGCCTCACCCTTTGCAGCATTCATCCTTTCCACGATTGGTATGTCTCTATCGTCACGAAAACGCAAAGGCGGCATGGGTTTGGCGCTCGGAATTGGCATTGCTCTGAGTGCCACATACATCCTTTTGCAGGGCATCTCAGCCACTTTCTCGACCAACGCAGGCATGCATCCCGCTCTTGCAGCTTGGATGCCAAACATCCTTTACTCAATCATCGCAATCTGGCTCTACAAGAGAGCACCGACATAGCAGCAACAATCTTACCTTAAGTCATTCACGGGAATGTTGTCTTTGTCGTTGTAGTTGAGGTTCTCGCCTGCCATACCCCAGATGAAGGTGTAGTAGTAGGTGGCCGAGGCGCAATGGATGCTCCACTCGGGGCTCATGATGGCTTGTTCGTTCTTCAGCCATACGACTCGTGTTTCCTGTGGCTCGCCCATGATGTGGCTCACTTGCTGACCTTCTGGGAGATTGAAGTAGTAGTAGGCTTCTATTCTGCGTCCGTGAGTATGTGGCGGCATAGTGTTCCAGACGCTTCCCTCTTGCAATTGTGTCAGTCCCATCTGCAACTGGCATGGACCTTCTTCGAGGGCTGTGTTGACGATGAGCTGATTGATGGTACGCAGGTTACTCTCGGCTTTTGTGCCAAGCGGTTTCTCCTTGGTGCCTACGATGACGGCTTTGAGGCTCTGCACTTTTCCGTTCTTACGTCCGTCTAGAGTCACCCATTGCGTTTTGTAGTGCTGGTGTGCTGTGGCGCTATTGAGGTAGAATTTGGCGGGTTTCTTGCTGTCTTTCGAGCGGAATATCACTTCCTTATTGCTGTCGATGTCGTTGCCATTCTTGTCCTTGCCAAGCCATCCGCGCCCCACATAGAGCGCTTCGCTATAGCCCAAGGGGTATTCCTGCCCATCGACTATCACGATGCCGTCGCCACCTGTATTGATGATGCCGAGCTCGCGGTTGCGCATGAAATAATCGGCTCGCAACTGGGGATGTGTCTCGAGTTTCAGGTCTTTCGTGACGGGCATAGCGCCTCCGAAGATAAAGCGGTCGTAGTAGGAATAGGTCAGATTGATTTCGTCCGGAGCCATCACTTTCTCCATCACGAAGCGGCTGCGCAGCGTCTGAGTATCGTAGTGCTTCACGTCTTCGGGATGACAAGCTGTCTGGAATGTCATGTGTTGTTGGCCAAAGGCCGTCATCAGGTTGCCCATAAGCATTAGTGTGAGAAATGTTTTTTTCATCGTTTCAAGGGTTTAAGAGTTTTTTTCATCGGCTATGATGCGCTGGCGGTTCCACCACATCATGGCAAGGGTTATGACTGAGAGCAGGCCCATGCCTAACCATTGCAGGTTGTTGACGCATTTGTAGATGATCCATCCGAACAGGCTCGAGGCGAAGTCGAGTGCTCCCGCTTGGAACCCGTCGGGTATCTTGGCGGCATTGTCGCCTGTCTGCTCGAAGACACTGTGGGCTGCCATGGTGAATGCGGGAGCCATATCGGTGACGAACCAGAGTCCGATGGCAAGGGCGATAAGGCCTACAATGAAGGTCTTCACAACGTTGCCCTTAGTGTAAGGCAAGACCATCACAAAGACATAGAACATGCCAGCAAGAGAGGCTAAAGGCAGGAACTCGTTGCCGGGAAGGATGACAGCCAAACCAAGCGTTACAGGTATCAGCAACAGGGAGACAACCAGCGTTGTTGGATGTCCGATGACAAGAGCTGGCGACATTCCGATGAAGACTTTCTTGCCGTTGAACCTACGTTTCACCACCTCTTGTGTCTTCTCAGAAATGGGCATAAGTCCGTCGATGAAGAGCCGGGTAATGCGCGGAATGAGTTCCATCACAGCTCCCATTGTGACGCCGAGGAACAGTATCTTCTTGATGTCCATTTGAGCCAACACGCCAATCAGTGCTCCTACAATCACGCCCAAGACAAGGGGTTCGCCAAGCACGCCAAACTTCTTCTTCAAGCCCTCTGCATCGATGTCGAGCTTCGAGAATCCGGGTATGAGGTCGAGACCTTTGTTGACGAGTATGGCAAAGGCTGTGAAGCTCTGGCAGAAAGGCTGCGGGATGGATATGCCCTCCATGCCCTCGTAGTAGCTTTGGAACTTGGGAGCAGTCAGGTCGGCCATTACGAGTGTGTTGATGTAGCAAACGATTGCGGCAAAATAGCCCCAAACCAAGCTCTTGTCCATCACGAAATAAGCTACTGCTCCGATAAAGGCGTAGTGCCAATAGTTCCACAGGTCGATGTTGATTGTACGTGTGGTTTTGGTGATGAGCATCAGGAAATTTATGCCCAGACAGATGGGGATGATGAGGGCTCCAACGGCAGTGTTATAAGCCACAGCAGCTGCAGCAGGCCAACCCATGTCGAACACGCCGAGCTGCAGGTCGTAGAGGCGGGAAATCTCGCTTAAAGGACCACCGAAGTTGTTTGCAAGCAGGGCGGTTACAATGCCCAGTCCTACGAAGCCCACGCCGACGTAAAGTCCTGATTTCAATGACTTGCCGAATTTCAATCCGATGCAAAGGCCTATGATTGTGAACAGAATCGGCATCATGACCGATGCCCCAAGACTTATGATATAGCTGAATACTTGTTCCATACTACAATTTGGAGTTATTTAGGCTGTTTGCCAATGTAGGCAAGTATGCCGCCATCAACATAGAGGATATGGCCATTCACGCCATCGGAGGCATGGGACGCAAGGAAGACAGCAGGCCCTCCCAACTCTTCCGGGTTGAGCCAGCGTCCGGCTGGTGTCTTGGCACAGATGAAGGAATCGAACGGATGGCGGCTTCCATCGGGCTGAGGCTCGCGAAGTGGAGCTGTCTGAGGCGTGGCAATATAGCCTGGACCAATTCCGTTACATTGAATGTTGTACTCGCCGTATTCGGAACAGATGTTTCGCGTCAGCATCTTCAGTCCTCCTTTTGCCGCAGCATAAGCCGATACGGTCTCTCGTCCCAGTTCCGACATCATCGAACAAACATTGATAATCTTTCCTTCTCTGCGTTCCATCATCTCAGGCAAAACGGCAGACGCGCAGATGTAAGGGCCAACGAGGTCGATGTCGATAACCTGCTGAAACTCGGAACGCTTCATCTCGTGCATTGGAATACGTTTAATGATGCCCGCATTGTTGACCAGAATATCTATGTTGCCCACTTCTGCATGAATTTTCTCGACAAGCGCTTTCACAGCCCCTTCGTCCGTTACATCACAGATGTATCCCTTGACGTTGCTGATGCCAGCCTCTTTGTAAGCCTCGAGTGCTTTCTGCAAGGCTTCTTCGTGGCGAACATTGAAGACGATGGTCTTAGCACCGGCTTCCACAAAAGCTTTGGCAATCGCAAAACCGATGCCATATGCAGCTCCGGTAATCCAGGCATTTTTTCCTTCCAGTGAAAATGGATTTATCATGATTATAGATTTTATTTGTTTAACTTGACACAATTGATGCTTTTCTGCTACCAAAATTAATGAATTCTTTAGACATTTGAAAGTTTTTCAAAAAAAAAATTCATGTTAAGGGTGTTAGATGTATTATTTGGGTCACAAAAGGAAATAAATCGAAATTAATTTTGAACTATGCTCGCTTATTTGTAACTTTGCAACGCAAAGGGCTTCGAGCCCAGCTATCAATATATGGATTTCTATGATTTAAACCTTAATGATTCAGTCCTCGATGCCCTCGACGACATGAATTTCACCGATACGACACCAATCCAGGAACACGCCATCCCGCCTATTCTTGAAGGTCGGGATGTAATGGGTGTTGCCCAGACAGGAACAGGCAAAACAGCAGCATATCTGTTGCCAGTGCTCAGTATGCTTGCCGATGGAGGTTATCCGAAAGATGCCATCAACTGCGTCATTATGTCCCCTACCCGAGAGCTTGCTCAGCAGATTGACAGTGCTATGCAGGGCTTTGCCTATTACCTCGACGACATTAGCAGCGTGGCTGTTTATGGCGGAAATGATGGTATCCGCTATGAGCAAGAAAAGAGAGCTATGCAGAGTGGTGCCGATGTTGTAATTGCTACACCCGGACGTCTTATCAGTCACCTCAGCCTCGGCAATATCGACCTTAGCAAGGTGTCGTTCTTTATCCTCGATGAAGCAGATCGCATGCTCGACATGGGCTTCTGCGACGACATACTTCTTATATCAAAGGCATTGCCGAAAGAACATCAGACAATCATGTTCAGCGCTACAATGCCCGGTGATATATTGAGCTTGGCACACAGCATCTTACACAATCCTGTTGAAGTGAAGCTTGCAGTTAGTAAGCCTGCAGACAACATCCGCCAAAGCGCTTATCTTTGCTACGAACCGCAGAAGCTTATGGTCGTCAAGCATATGTTCGAGCAAGAGGCGCCTCATAGGGTTATCATTTTCGTTGGCTCGAAAAAGAAGACTAAGGAATTGGCCATCAGCATCATTCGTGCCGGATACAATGCAAGAGCCATGCACAGCGACTTGACACAAGCCGAACGAGACGATGTGATGTTTGGGTTCCGTAGTGGAAAGATTGACATCCTTGTGGCGACGGACATTGTGGCTCGAGGCATTGATATTGACGACATTGCGATGGTCATCAACTTTGATGTGCCAAGAGACGAAGAAGACTATGTTCATCGTATCGGCAGAACAGCTAGAGCAGGCAAAGGTGGCAAGGCCATTACCTTTGTCAACGACAAAGACATGCTCTTCTTCCGACAGATAGAGCGTTTCCTGGGCAAGGAAATATACAAGGAGAAGATGCCTGAAGAGTTCGGCGAAACACCTGTTTATCACTCAAAGCCGAAGCAAAAGAGGCACTTTAGGCATTATCACAATAAAAAGAAAGGAAAGAATGGCACGAAACCTAACCGGTGAGCAATACGCCGCAAGCAAGTACATAAAGCTTGATGTCACAGAAGCAATGCCGCTGATGGAGTTCTTGATGAAGGAGATGAGCGGCATCAGTCGCAACAAGGTCAAGGACTTGTTGCAAGGGCACGGCATCCAAGTTAACAGGAAGCTCGTGACGCAATACGACTTCATGCTCAGTCCTGGACAAACGGTTCTCGTAAGCCGTCACAAGCGAAGCACTGAGTTGCTGAACAAGTACGTCAAGATAATCTACGAGGACAAAGACCTCATCGTCATCGAGAAGTCGGAAGGCATCCTCAGCATGGCCTCTGCTCCTGGGCAGTATTGCGTGAAGACCATTCTCGACGAGTACTTCAAGAAGCGCCATTTCAAGTGCACAGCTCACGTTGTTCATCG
>Ga0247609_10006230_pt1 | contig 11519 bp, 11 predicted proteins | sample 172DNAGHGlowgp2_FD_193487 | JGI IMG/M metagenome (GOLD analysis project Ga0247609, IMG submission 193487) | Sheep rumen microbial communities from Palmerston North, Manawatu-Wanganui, New Zealand - 1728 DNA GHGlow gp2 | ecosystem: Host-associated > Mammals > Digestive system > Stomach > Rumen ... | reverse complement strand
CACAACCTGAGCGACGTATTCTCGCTGGTGTTGGTGCTGATAGCATTCAAGTTGGCTAAGCTGCACAGCAACCAGCGCTATACTTACGGATACAAGAAATCAACGGTGCTCATCTCGCTGCTCAACGCCATCATCTTGCTGATTGCCGTAGGAGCCATCGTCATAGAGAGTATCCATAAGTTCTATGAACCCATAGAGGTGAACGGCATCGCTGTTTCATGGACGGCGGGCGTGGGCATCGTCATCAACGGACTGACGGCGTTCTTGCTGATGAAAGGTCAGAAGAACGACCTGAACGTAAGAGGGGCGTTCCTGCACATGGCTGCCGACACGCTGGTATCTGTCGGAGTTGTCATCTCCGGACTGATCATCGCCTATACGGGTTGGAGTATCCTTGACCCTATCGTCAGCCTCATCATCGCCTTCATCATCCTCATATCGACATGGAACTTGCTTTCTGGAAGCCTCAGACTGTCGCTCGACGGTATGCCGGAAGGACTGACCATGGAAGAGGTGGGCAGGGTGTTGGCACACACACCTCATGTGCTGAGTGCACACCACATTCACGTCTGGGCTATCAGTACTACCGACAATGCGCTGACGGCACATATCGTCATCGACTCACTGGCAGAGATGGAAAAGGTGAAGGCGGACATCAAGCAACGTCTGTACGACATCGGCATAGGACATTCGACGCTGGAAATCGAAGAGAAGGGGGTTACCTGTAGCCACCAACAGTGTGAGGAAGACCCCACATCGTGAGAAATAAAACCCGCAAGAAAGAAGACTATGAAAAAAAGACACCTGAACGTGGTTTGTGCCATCGTTAAAGAGAACGACAAATACTTGTGCATGCAACGCCTGCGCTCGCATAAGAAGTATGAGAGCGAACTGTGGGAGTTTCCCGGAGGAAAGGTTAAGGACGGAGAAAACGACTACGAGGCTCTGATTCGCGAAATCAAAGAGGAGATGGATTGGGACATCTTCGTAGGTCGCAGGCTTGGAAGTGTTGAACAAGATTATCCCGACTATACCATCACCCTGACGGCTTACCTCTGCCGAGGGACAGAAGCTCCTTTCAAACTCCTCTCCCACCTGGATGCCAAATGGCTGACACGAGACAAGATGGACGTACTGAAATGGACAGAAGCGGACAACAAATTGATAAAAGAACTACAACTATGAGAAAACTGCTACTCTTTCTACTGGCAACATGTTTGGCGGTTCCCGTTGCCAGCGTCACCGTTCATACCATCGGTGACTCTACCATGTGCAACTACAAGGACGATGACGAACGGCGCGGATGGTGCCAACTGCTACAAATGTATCTGGAGGGCATCACTGTCAATAACCGTGCGTTGAGCGGACGCAGTTCAAAACAATTCTACAACGAGGAATGGGCGGACGTCAAGAAGGATTTCCAAACGGGTGACTACCTCATCATACAGTTTGCCCACAACGATGAAAAAGGCAACGGGCTGGATCGTGACGAGGTCATAGAACTTATCGGCAACTACGGCAGTGTGAACGAACGTGGAACATGTCCTTACACCACTTATCACGACTATCTGAAGAAGTACATCAACGAGGCTCGTGAAGCAGGCGTGACACCCATTCTTGTTTCATCTATCTGCCGCAGCAAATTCAATGCAGACGGTACGGTGACCCGTTCGGGACAGCACGACTTGGGCGACAACTACAAGGTTGTGGACGTGGCAAACAAAAAAGTGGTCAATGGTACCAAACTGGATGCCAACAACCACAAAATGGACTATACAGAGAACATGCGACTCGTAGCGGAAGAAATGAACGTTCAGTATGTTGACTTGATGTCGGCAACCAAAAAGGAATGGGAAAGAATCTATGCCGAAGGTGGCAAATCGACAGTGGAGACGTATTTCCGTTCGGGCGACGAGACACACGTCAACGAGAAGGGTGCCATCCTTGTTGGAAAACTGGCTGTGCAGGCGATGTATGATGCCGATGTGCTACGCCCATACATTAAGAAAGATGCCATTTCTTCTGGTATTACCCTGACAGAGGTTCATACAGAACCTACTATCAGCTACTATACCCTTGATGGAAAACAAATTGATTCGCCAGACGGTGCTTTTCATGGTATTTGTATCGAGAAACGCCGATATGCAGAAAATTCTGTAAAGACTGTCAAGGTCGTCAGATAATCATTTCCTGAGAAATCCCATACTTCTTTTTCTTTTTCTGAAAAGCTAAGACTACTCACAATGGCAGAGCAAACACTACAACGGATACATCAACTGGTTGAGGAACTCAATCAGGCATCGGAAGCTTATTATAACGGCAAGGCGGAGCAGATGACCGACTATGAGTGGGACGCTCGCTTCGACGAACTGAAACGGTTGGAAGAGAAAACGGGGATTGTTCTGCCGGAGTCGCCCACACAGAAGGTGTCGGAAGACAACGTCGAAGGACAGAAGGAGGAACATGAGTTTCCTGCCTTGTCGCTGGCAAAGACGAAACAGACGGCAGAACTGGTGAAATGGGCTGAAGGGCGACCAATCTGGATTTCATGGAAGTTGGACGGTTTGACGCTCGTAGCCACTTACGACAATGGTAAGCTGACCAAGGTGGTGACGCGCGGCAACGGCCACATCGGTACCAATATCACGCACCTTGCCAAAGCCATCAACGGCATTCCGCAAAATATCGAGGAGAAAGGACATACGGTAATACGCGGCGAGGCTGTGATTTCCTACGAAGACTTCGACAGATTTCTGTTGGAGAGCGGTGAAGACTATGCCAATCCGCGAAACCTGGCTTCGGGGTCGCTGACACTGAAAGACGTGGAGGAGGTGAGACGAAGAAACATACGATGGATTCCTTTCACACTGGTTTATTCCGAACAGGACATCCCGTCATGGGGGCAGCGCATGGAGTGGCTGAGAGGTCAAGGGTTCTCTCCCGTTGACTGCCAGTTGGTGGAAAATCCTGACCTGCAGCAGATAACTGCCGTCATCGACGACTTCACGAAACTGGTGACAAGCAACAGCAACCCCTACCCCGTTGACGGTCTGGTGGTGTCGTACGATGATACGGCGTATGCACAAACAGGCAGTGTAACGGGGCATCACGCCACTCGTGCCGGACTCGCCTTCAAATGGCAGGACGAGGCAGCAGAAACGGAACTGATAGAGATTGAATGGTCGTGTGCGGCAAGTACGATCTCGCCGGTTGCCATCTTCCAACCCGTAGAACTGGAAGGGACGACAGTGAAACGTGCCTCACTATGCAACATCAGCGAATGTGAACGACTAGGCATCGGCGGGCAAGGGACAAAGATTTCGGTCATCAAAGCGAACAAGATTATTCCGAAGGTTATCAGCGTCAACGAATCGGTGGGCACCTTGCACATTCCCGAACATTGTCCTGTCTGTCAGGCGGCGACAACAATAACGACAAGCGAAGGCAGCGGCACACGCACACTACACTGTACAAACCCGACTTGTCCGGCAAAGCAACTGAAAAAATATGCACGCTTCGTGTCGAAAGACGGTATGGACATCGACGGCATGAGCGAACAAACATTGGCTAAGTTTGTGAACTTGGGATGGATTCAAGAATATGCCGACATCTACAAGTTGCGCAACCACATCCGCGACATTGCTTCTTTGGAGGGTTTCGGCGAGAAATCGGCTGCCAACATCATGCGTGCCATAGAGAAGGCTCGCGAGGTGGATGCACAGAAACTGCTCATCGCCTTGAGCATTCCGAAATGTGGACCTGATGTTGCCAAACGACTGTTAGTAAACTACACGCTGGAACAGCTGATGGACTTGGCTGATAATACAAAGGTTGGCGATGGCAACGAGAAGACTGACGAGACGGAAGTGAATATGCCGGCAACGGATGTACTATCCCACATTGACGGTATTGGTCCTGAACGTTCCGCACTGATTATCGGATGGTTTAAAAACGAAGACAACAAACTCATTCTCAGAAATTTACTAAATGAAGTTCGTGTAATACATAAACAGATTAAGCCTACTGGCAAACAATGTGACGGACTGACTTTCGTCATCACCGGCGATGTGCACCACTACAAGAACCGCAACGAACTGAAAGCCTATATTGAGAGTCAGGGTGGCAAAGTAACAGGGAGTGTCAGCAACAGCACGTCGTTCCTCATCAACAACGATGTTACTTCAACATCTGGCAAGAACAAGAAGGCGCAGGAACTGGGCATCACTATTCTTTCAGAAGACGACTTCATATCACGCTTCGGTACTGCTGAACGTACACCCGAACCAGAACAGCTGTCGCTTTTCTAAAGGATTATATCATAAGAAACAAACGTTCGGCGTAACACCAAATGCTTTCCTATTTCTAAGGAATCTTTATCAGTTTTTGCGTCTGCAATGACAACTGCCATTGCGGATGCTGTTTGATATATGCCACACACTGGGCAACAATCTCCTGATTGCGTACTTCATCACCAGTATCGCATGGCTGCAGATAGTGCAAGGCATCAATAGAGGCATAAGGGCTGGGGTCGTGGACACCGTCAAAGATGACTTTCACCTCATTAACATGCTGTACAAGCCGTTTCGGAGCATACTCAACGAAACTGTCTTTTGGCGAATACGTCACCCAATCAACTCCGTCGGCAACAAATCCCGTCCCGTTGGTCTCCATCGCCAAATAAAAACCTTCGGCTTTCAAGGCTTGCACCAACGGTGCGTCAACCTGCAATGTCGGTTCACCTCCTGTCAGTACAACAAAACCACACAACTTCCAGGGTTGAATGGCGGCAACAATATCTTCTGCCGACATCTCCCGATAACTTTGGAAATCGGTATCGCAGAACGGACATCGCATATTGCAACCACTCATGCGGATAAAAATCGCTGCACGCCCAGTATGCCTGCCCTCCCCTTGCAGGGTATAGAAAATATCATTAATCCGATACATCACGATGATTAAAGCAGAAACTTGGCATCAATAGGGAATTTGTCGTCGTAAGCCATCGCAACATTCATATGCGACTCTTCAACGATAGCCTTGTAGCACTCAGGAAACTGGTTGACAATCCACTCGGCAACATTCTCTGCCGTAGGATTGAACGGCAGCAATTCGTTGAAGTTACCGTGGTCGAGATAACCGTGTATCTTCTCCTTCACACGTTTGTAGTCCAACACCATTCCCTCGGCATTCTTCTCTTTCGATGCTAAGAAAACCGTTATCATCCAGTTGTGTCCATGCATCCGGGTACATTTACTGTCGTAAGGCAACGTCAACTGGTGACAGCCGGACACTTCCATTTTCTTTGAAATACAATAAACCATAAGTCAAAAAGCTTTCACCATTCGGGTGGGAAGGGAAAAATTAAATCGTTTTTTCAGTTAAATTATTCTTTTCGGCTGCAAAGGTACAAAATTATTATGAATTATTTCGTAACTTTGCCAACAATATGAGAATTGACATTATCACCGTATTACCAGAGATGCTGGAAGGATTTGTGCACGAATCTATTCTGGCACGGGCACAGAAGAAAGGTCTTGCTGAGATTCACCTGCACAATCTGCGTGACTACACATTAGACAAGTGGCGCCGCGTTGACGACTATCCTTACGGCGGCTTTGCCGGCATGGTGATGCAGTGTGAGCCTATCGACCGTTGTATCTCGGCACTGAAGGCAGAACGCGACTACGATGAGGTGATTTTCACCTCACCCGATGGAGAACAATTCAACCAGCATGTAGCCAACGAGTTGTCGATGCTGGGCAACATCATTATCCTCTGCGGTCATTACAAAGGCATCGACCACCGCATCCGGGAACATTTAATTACGCGTGAGATTTCCATTGGCGACTATGTGCTGACGGGTGGAGAACTGGCAGCTGCTATCATGGCTGATGCCATTGTGCGCGTGGTGCCGGGAGTCATTGGCGACGAACAGAGTGCCCTCTCCGATTGCTTCCAAGACGACATGCTCTCTGCCCCTATCTATACGCGCCCTGCTGACTACAAAGGATGGAAGGTGCCAGAAATTCTGCTGAGTGGCAACGAGGCGAAAATCAAGCAGTGGGAGTTCGACCAAGCGATGGAACGTACCCGCCGACTTAGACCTGACTTGCTGAAAGAAAAACTTAAATAACAAAAAACAACAACGATGACCAATCTTTGGAAAAACGACGAGGAACTGTTTGACATTGCTCGAAAAGAACTGTTTACGGCATTAGTAGGTGACGTACTCGACAAGATGGGGTTTCTTCACCAATTTCTCCCCCCACACATCAAGCCTTTGCGCCGCGACATGGTCGTCATAGGACGTGCCATGCCCGTTCTGGAAGCAGATGTCTTTGCCGAACGACAGGAGAACACACACCTGGAAGTGATGCGCAAACCTTTCGGCATCATGTTCGAAGCTCTTGACCAACTGCAGTCTGGCGAAGTGTATATCTGCAGTGGTTCGTCACCCCGTTATGCGTTGTGGGGCGGTCTGATGAGTACTCGCGCCATAGCCATAGGTGCTGCCGGTGCCGTGGTTGATGGTTTTTCGCGCGACACCAACGAGATTCTGCGCCTGAATTTCCCTACTTTTTCACAGGGAACATACGCACAAGATCAAGGACCTCGCGGCAAAGTGATTGACTATCGGGTACCTATTGAGTTCGGCGGCATCAACGTTCGCCCGGGCGACATCGTCTTCGGCGATCTTGACGGTGTCATCATCGTTCCTCGTGAGGCTGAGGAAGAAGCTTTCGCAGGGGCCATTGAGAAGGCACGAGGCGAGAAACTGGTCAAGCAGGCATTGGAACAGGGTATGAGCACCGTTGATGCTTTTGAAAAATTTGGAATTATGTAATCCATCTAGGAAATCCTAGGTCCTCCTAGGAAATCCTAGAATAACCTAGTATAAAAAAAACAGATATGAACGCATTCAGAATAGACGGCCAGCGTGCCGTAGTGACTGGCGGTGGCAGCGGACTGGGATTAGGCATTGCCAAAGTCTTTGTTGAAGCTGGTGCCGATGTTATCATCATCGGACGCAATGAAGCCAATCTGCAGAAAGCACAACAACAGTTAGGCAAACAGTGCAGCTATCGTGTCTTTGATGTGACAAAGATTGAGGACATTCCTGCATTGGCTGAAGAGATTGGAGCTGTCGACATCCTCGTTAACTGTGCAGGCATACACCTTAAGAAATGGGCATTGGATGTGACTGACAACGAATTTCTCAGTGTTCTCAACGTCCATGTAATGAGCGTCTTTGCACTGAGTCGCGAGTTTGCCAAATTCATGGTTGAACGGGGCAAGGGTTCCATCATCTTGATCAGTTCGATGACTGCAGTCATGGGAATGGAACAGGTTGTGGCATATACCACAGCCAAATCCGCCATCTTAGGTTTGCAACGCAGTTTGGTTGCTGAGTTGTCGCCCAAAGGTGTACGCATCAACACCATTGCTCCAGGCTGGATAGACACGCCGATGTTCCATAAAGCTACTGACAATGACCCGCAACGCAAGGCAAACATCCTGCGACGTATCCCCATGAAGACTTTCGGACAACCAGAAGATATCGGCTATGCAGCCCTTTATCTGTCATCGCCAGCCGGCAGCTATGTTGACGGTGTGTTCCTCCCCGTCGATGCTGGAGCTTCGGAAGCCTTCTGAGAACTAAAAAACGAAATAACGGAATAACGGTATTTCGTCATGCCGAAATACCGAATTACCGAAACAAAACACTAGCATGAAGAAAACCAATGTCCGTTGGACGGTAGTCACTCTGATCTTCTTTGCCACCACCGTCAACTACATCGACAGGCAAGTCATTGGACTGCTGAAACCGTACATCCAAGACGACTTAGGATGGACAGAGGCAGACTATGGCTATATCGTCACCGCCTTCCAAGTGGCTTACGGCATAGGAATGCTCGTTTGCGGCAGAATGCTTGACCGTTTAGGCAGCAAGTTAGGCTACTCCATTGCCATCATCGTATGGAGCTTAGGTGCCATGCTGCATGCTGCCGTACGTTCGGTGACAGGCTTCGGTGCAGCTCGTGCCGTACTGGGCCTGGGCGAAGCCGGAAACTTCCCTGCTGCCGTGAAAGTTATTGCAGAATGGTTTCCCAAGCGCGATCGTGCTTATGCTACAGGACTATTTAATTCGGGAACGACTATCGGAGCCATCATCGCACCGATTATTGTTACGGCTATCACTTTGGAATGGGGATGGCGATGGGCTTTCATCATCACCGGTTTGCTAGGCTTTATCTGGGTGGTAGCTTGGTGGCTGATTTACAAATCGCCTGAGAAAAATCCCAAAGTGAATGCAGCAGAACTGGCATATATTAGGGAACAACCGGAAAATCCAGAAAGTCCGGAGAATCCAGTAAATCCGAATAATCCGGAATACCAAGAATCCCCTGTTCCTTGGCGAGAGTTGTTCCGTCATCGCCAGACTTACGCCATCCTCTTCTCACGCTTCGTTACAGACTGGGTGTGGTGGTTCTTCCTGTTTTGGACACCTGACTTCCTCAACAAAACACATGGTGTTGACTTGAAAGCAACGGTATTGCCACTCATCATCATCTATACCATGTCGAGCATAGGTGGCATCTACGGCGGACATGTCTCTTCCCAGTTTATCAAGATGGGGCGTTCCATTGACTTTGCCCGCAAGACCACCATATTGTTGTTTGCCCTCTTGGTATTGCCACTCAATGCCGTGCCATATATCCACAACATCTGGATTGTGGTCTTCATCATCGGACTGGCAACCAGTACGCATCAAGCCTGGGCATCCAACATTTTCACCATCGTATCGGATGTCTATCCCAAACAGGTTGTTGGTTCCATGACAGGCATCAGCAGCGTAGGAGGGGCGGTTGGCGGAGCTTTAGCCTCATCGTTTGTCGGTCTTATCTTGGAGTGGACAGGCAGTTATGCCACAATCTTCATGATAGCCAGCACCATGTATATATTGGCATGGCTGATACTGAAGACCTTCGTTCCTATCCGACAGATTGAGTTTTTAAAGTCGGAGTAATCAGAATAATCAGAGTTATCAAAGTTATCAAAATTAATAAAAATGATTATCAACAAAATAGAAACCTGGTGGGTACGCCGCAACAAGTGCCTATTCGATGACAAGCGGAAGGGAAAGAGTGCTATGGACTGGGACGTTCTCGTGCTAAAACTCACCACCGATACTGGTATCGAAGGGATTGCCACGGCTCTCGCTGCACGGTCTGGCAACGTCACAGAGGCATATATCATGGACAACATCGCCCCGGTTGTATTGGGACAATCACCCTATGACCGCGAAAAGATATGGCATGAGTTATGGAACATCGACCGCCACCTGACCTTCTTCCCCGTCTATCTGCCAGGTCCTGTCGATGTTGCTTTATGGGACATCTGCGCCAAAGCGGCAGGACTTCCGCTCTATCAATATATCGGAGCCTATCGTGAACAGTTGCCGGTCTATGCCAGCGGACTGTTTCATTCCGACGAAAAGGAATATATCGATGAAGCGCTCTTCTACAAAGAAAAAGGCATCAAGTGCTACAAGGTGCATCCTTGCGGACCCATAGAGACCGATATGCGCATTCACGAGAATTTGCGCCATGCCGTTGGCGATGATTTCGGACTGATGAGCGATCCTGTGGCAGAATACACCCTCGACGAAGCCATCCGCGTAGGTCGTCAGTTGGAACAACTGAACTATATTTGGCTGGAAGAACCGTTCAGAGACTTTGAACTCTATAAATATACACAGCTGTGTGAAGCCCTCGACCTGCCAATAGCAGCAACGGAAACAACGCGCGGATGCCATTGGGGAGTGGCACAGGTGATCAACCAAAAGGCTGCCGACATCGTACGCGCTGATGTTTCATGGAAATGTGGCATCACGGGTACGTTGAAGATAGCACATCTGGCTGAGAGTTTCGGCATAAACTGCGAAATACATACCACGACAATGAACTACATGGACATCGTCAACCTTCACGTCTCGTGTGCCATCCGTAACTGCAAATGGTTTGAGTATTTCGTTCCAGAAGAGGACTTCCAGTTCCCGATGAAAGGTCTGCTGCCTATCGATGCTGATGGTATGATAACCGTCCCGAAAGCACCTGGTGTCGGAGTTGAACTCGACTGGGATTTGATTCATAATAATTGTGTGTCACATAAGGAATTAAGTATTTAGGCATCTCTAGAACATCCTAGGTTCCCCTAGTAATTCCCAGAAAATATATTCAAAAATGCAAGGATTTCTTCGCAACGACGGACGCAAGGGTATTCGTAACATCGTGCTTGTTACCTATCTTGTGGAGTGCGCCCATCATGTGGCAGCACGCATCGCCCAGCACTTTAAGGACGATGTCCACCTGATAGGTTTCAGCGGATGTGCGCCCAACGATTATGCCGAACTGATGATGCGCCAGTTGTGTACCCACCCCAATGTGGGTGGAGTATTGCTGGTTTCGTTAGGCTGCGAGAATTTCCAACGCAACCGTCTGTTACAGGATATTCGAAACAGCGGACGCCCCGCTTCCTTGGTCGTGATACAGGAAGAAGGCGGAACCCTTCCTTCTATTAAAAAAGGTATAGCCTGTATCAACAACATGCGTCAAGAGATATCCGACGTGCCGATGACCACCCTGCAATGGTCTGACCTCATGATAGGAACCGTCTGTGGAGGTTCTGATGGCTACAGCGGCATCACCGCCAACCCTTCTGTGGGGCACACCTTCGATTTCTTAGTTGATCAAGGTGCCACCTGCATCTTTGAAGAACCAGGCGAGCTCATCGGTTGCGAACGTTTGTTGCAGAATCGTGCCATAAGCCCTGAATTGGGAGACAGGTTATACAACTGCATTGTGAAAGCCGACAAATACTACAAACAGATGGGACACGACAGTTTCTCGGCAGGCAATGCCACCGGCGGACTGACCACTATCGAAGAAAAGTCGTTGGGTTCCTATTGCAAGAGCGGGTCGCGACCGATACAAGGACTCACCTACCCCGCCCTTCAACCTACCGCGGCTGGACTTTGGATGATGGATGTTGTTCCTGACGGAGAGGCACGATGGGGATTTCCCAATATCAACGACAATGCCGAGATCATGGAGATGATAGCCTGCGGCTGCCACATGGTGCTCTACACCACAGGGCGCGGCTCTGTTGCCGGTTCTGCCATCTCGCCTGTCATCAAGGTTTGTTCCAATCCTGACACTTACCGCCAGATGAGTGCCGACATGGATATCAACGCCGGTGCCATTGTCACAGAAGGAGCCTCCTTCGACGACATCCGTACGCTGATACTCCAATGCATCGAACAGACCGCATCGGGAGTGCCGACAAAGTCGGAAGCGTTAGGACACCGCGAATACAGTTTAGGCTACAAATCCTTCAGTTGTATGCGCCTATAAAAACAAGAAACAACATAACATCAATTAAAAAGTGATTGAAAAATGAAAAATCAAGTTTATGAAAAGCCAAGGCTTTCTTTCTCTGAAGCCTTGACAGAAGCAAAA
>Ga0247609_10006228_pt1 | contig 11520 bp, 7 predicted proteins | sample 172DNAGHGlowgp2_FD_193487 | JGI IMG/M metagenome (GOLD analysis project Ga0247609, IMG submission 193487) | Sheep rumen microbial communities from Palmerston North, Manawatu-Wanganui, New Zealand - 1728 DNA GHGlow gp2 | ecosystem: Host-associated > Mammals > Digestive system > Stomach > Rumen ... | reverse complement strand
CGTTCTGCTCGTAATGCATTGGAATGGGTAGTCAAACTTTTTTATCTTACAAAAAAAGGCAAGTATTCAGAAACTTCCACTTTATTTGATCTTGTAAATTCAACTGAGTTTACAGCTTACATGGATAAACCATTACTGAGTGCAATTCATTTAATTCGTATGATAGGCAATGGGGCAAGCCATGCAGAAGTTGTAACAAAGAATGAAGCATTAAAAGTTCTGGAAGCACTTTATAATGTAATTGGTGAAATCCTTCAGTTCTTAAATATAATAGATTTTTATCCACAATTTGATAAATCATTAATTCCTTCCTCAAGTCCTGTGGTACCCAAACCAGAAATTGTTGATTCTACAGGGGCTCCAAAAAAGAAATATAGAGTTGTAATCGCTAAAAAGGATTTTGAAGGTTATAAGAAAAGAATAGATGCTTCTAAAAAAATGACGTCTTCAATTGATTTTACAGAAGCAGAAACCCGAAAAATCTTTATTGATGCTGCTCTTAGAGAAGCTGGTTGGACTGTTCATCAAACAAAGGGTGTTATAAAAGCAGGAACTGCAAGTATAGAAATTGCTGTAAAAGGTATGCCAAGTTCAAGTGGTGATGGGTTTGCGGATTATGTTCTTTTTGATGATGATAATAAACCACTTGCAGTCATTGAAGCAAAACGTACATCAAAAGATGTAGATGCCGGAAGTGTTCAGGCTCGTCTTTATGCTGACTGCTTGGAGAAAATATATAATATCCGTCCTGTAATTTTTTATACCAATGGTTATCAGATTTATATGGTAGATGGCGGATATCCTGCAAGAAGAGTTTTTGGGTATTATTCTAAAGAAGAGTTACATTCGCTTATCGTAAAGAGAAAACTTGATAAGATTAAAGATAATCGTGTAGACACAAATATTTCTGATCGCCCGTTTATTCAGATGGCATGTACTGCAGTATGTGATGCTTATTCTGCAAAACGACGTAGTACCTTAAATGTAATGGCAACAGGAACTGGTAAGACTCGTTTTGCAATTTCTTTAGTAGACATTTTAATGCGTAATGACTGGATTGAACATGTTTTATTTTTGGCAGACAGAAAGGAACTTGTAAGTCAGGCCTTTAAAGCGTTTGAAAAACATCTGCCGGATTCTTCTCGTTGTGCAGTTTATTCTGGTTCACCTACAGAGTTAGATCCAAATGCACGTATTGTTGTTTCAACTTATCCGAGTATCTTAAACCTGATAGATGCTGACGAAAGAAAGTTTGGCGTAGGACATTTCGATCTTATAATTGTTGATGAATGCCACCGTTCTGTTTACAACAAATATCTGGCAATTTTGCGTTATTTTGATTCTCTTGTTCTTGGACTTACAGCAACTCCAAAAGACCAGGTTGATGCAGATACTTATTCTCTATTTGGTGTTGATAAAAACAAACCAACTTATGAATATGACTATGAAACAGCTGTCCGAGAAGGCTTCCTTGTTGATTATACTGTAATTGATAAAACTACAAAACTGTTGAAAACAGGGCTCAAATATTCCAACTTATCTGCTGCAGAAAAAGAAGAATATGAAGAAGAATTCACAGAAGACGGTGTAATGCCAGCTGAAATTCCGCATGATGAATTCTACAAAAATATAATTAATCTTCAGACAATCGATTTAGTTATCAATACACTTATGACACAAGGACTCCGTACAAAAGGTGGAGAAGAACTTGGCAAAACAATTTTGTTTGCAGTTGACCATGAGCATGCAGTTAAAGTTGTTGAGCGTTTTAAGTATCTGTATCCAGAAAAAGGGGATACTTATTGCCAGCTGATAGACTATTCTGTCAATTATGCCAGCACTATTATTGATGATTTTAAGGTTCCAGATAAAGAACCTGTAATTGCTGTTAGCGTTGATATGCTTGATACAGGTGTTGATGTTCCTGAGGTATTAAATCTTGTTTTCTTTAAGCGAGTTCGTTCTCCTATTAAGTTCTGGCAGATGATAGGTCGCGGAACTCGAGTTTGCAAAAACTTTGAAGTCTTTTCTCCAGATGCATCTACTTTTGGAAAACATGAACAAAGTGAACCTGCCGAGCCGGTAGAATGTAAAGATTATGATGAAAAGCAGGGATTCTTTATCTTTGATTTCTGTGATAATTTTTCCTTCTTTGATATGAATCCTAAAGGTGTTATTCCAAAGCATACACTTTCAATCACAGAACGAATCTTTAATCTTAAGCTTGATATGGTTGCCGCCCTTCAGGGAATAGAACATCAGGAAAATCCGGATCATAAAAAGTATTATGATAAATGGCGCAAAGAGCTCTGGACTTGTGTTAAGGGATTAAACAGACATCTTGTAAACGTAAACTGGGAAATTGCTTATGTAGATAAGTTCTCTAATGAGGCAGAGTGGTATGATTTACATAAAATTAAAGTTGCTCAGATAAAATCGCAGATTACCTATCTTATTGAAAGCGAGGCTGATGATATTTATGCAAAAACTTTTGATGCCTGGTTATTCAATATGGAGCTTGCAGAAATCATTGGTGAAAAAGATTATAACAAAGCAATTGAAAAAGTAACGACTGTCTGCTATAAGCTTTTGGAAAAATCTCAAATACCCCAGATTACAGCAAAAACAAAAACTTTAAAGAAAATTTGTTCTACCGAATTCTGGCAGGAAAGAAGTCTGGATAAACTTGAGTTTGTAAGAATCGAAGTGCGTGACTTAATGAAGTTCCTGGTTGAAGAAAAAACTCCTATCAGAGTTACCAATTTTGAAGATGAACTTGTTGATAAGGATAAAACTGGAACACATGTAACGCCAAGCATAAAGAATTACAAACAGCGTGTATTAGACTACCTTTCAGAAAATAATGATTCTGCTGTTATCTGGAAAATCAAAAACATTGTTCCAATTACAGAAAAAGATATCGACACTTTACAGCATATTCTTTGTGAAGAGCTTGGGTCAAAAGAAGAATATGACGAGATAGCTCACGGAGCTCCGTTACCGGTTTTTGTGCGAAAGATTGTTGGACTTGATGTAGAAGCTGTTAACAAAATCTTTAGCGATTATCTTTCAAAGTATAATTTCAATTCTGCACAAGAAGAGTTCCTTCATCACATTGTGACGTATGTTTTACAAAACGGCGATATAGTCCCGGCAAATATTATTTCAAATGCACCATTTATAAACCTGGATTACACAGAAATCTTTGATGATAATTCGGATGCAGTATTTGAATTGATAGATGTTTTGCATGGAGCTATTGCGGCATAAAAATATTGTAAAGAATTTTATCAACTTTGTGTAATCCTGCCATATGATTCACAAAAGTGGAAAGGGGCTCAACCGGAGAAATCTGGCATATATGAGAAAGTTCTATCTGACCTTTCCAGAATGTGAGACAGTGTCTCACAAATTAACTCAGATGAAAAGTTCACTTTTTCAGAGAATCAGAACACAAATGATTGTTTTAGAACAGCTAATTGCTAACCGCTAGAAGCTAACAGCTTTTCCGTGATATACTATTATTATGGCCTACGATAAAAACTTATGTGCTCCGGTCCCACCAATGGGCTGGAACTCTTACGATTATTATAACACGATGGTAAACGAGCAGCAGGTTCGTCACAATGTTGAATATATGGCAAAAAATCTTAAGCAGCATGGCTGGGAATATGTTGTAATTGATATTCAGTGGTCTGACCCGTACGCCGGCGAAGATAACGCTAACCGCACTCAGTACATTCCTTTCAGTCATTTTTGCATTGATGAATATTCGCGCCAGATTCCGGCTCCAAACCGCTTTCCTTCAAGTAAGGATGGAGCAGGTTTTAAGCCGCTGGCAGACTATATTCATTCGCTGGGACTCAAGTTTGGAATTCACATTATGCGGGGTATTCCTCGTTTTGCAGCCCACAATCACACTCCGATAAAAACTCATGACGGTACGTTAGTTACTGCTAACATGATTGCCTCTGCCTATTCAACCTGTGCCTGGAACCCGGATATGTATGGTGTAGATGCCGACAAGCCATATGCCCAGGACTACTACGATTCTGTTTTTGAACTTTATGCTGCCTGGGGAGTAGACTTTGTAAAGGTAGACGACATCTGCCGCCACGTGAAAGAGCCTTTCTACGAAAAAGAAATGATTATGATGGCCCGTGCAATTGAACGCTGTGGCCGCCCGATAGTCTTAAGCCTTAGCCCTGGACCTGCCAATATTGAAAAGGCCCACCAGTACGAGCGCTTTGCAAATATGTGGCGCATTACCGATGACTTTTGGGATGACTGGAAGCTTCTTAAAGCAATGTTTGAACGCTGTGAAGTATGGCAGCGTCACACCGGAGAAGGCAACTGGCCGGACTGCGATATGATTCCTCTTAATGTACTTGGCTGGGGTTGGGGAACTGACAAAGATAAAAAGCGTGGCTGGAAAAGCAAGTTTACAAAAGAAGAAGCCCGCACCATGATAACCCTCTGGTCCATTTTCCGCTCTCCGCTCATGCTTGGAACAGACCTTCCTCAGCTGGACGACTACAGCCTTAGCCTGGTTACTAACGACGAAATTATTGCCATGAACAAAAATCCATACCAGGCATTTTTGAGCAGCGACTCTTCTAACGATAAGGTTGTAATCTGGACAAACGATTGCCCTGACGACCTTTCTTACTATGAGTGTTACTTTAATGTAAGCGAGGAGCCTCAGACTGTAAAATTAAACATAACTCTTGGCGACAAAGATAATATCCGTGATCTGTGGGAACACAAGGATTTGGGAGCCAGCACAACTTTTGAACTGGCTCCGCATTCCTGCAAGGCTTTTAAAATAAGTGTTACTTCTTAAGCGACTTCTTTTTTTATTTTTTCAAAGCATCCTTAGGGAACTGAACGCTTACGTCTGATTCGGGAACAGTAACCGGCTTGAACTCTGCCCATGCCTCGTGAATAGGAATAAGATTGTGGTCATCTGAATATTTATTCCATTCGCGAATACCAATTCTGATAATGCAGTAAATATATATTTTACATTTGAGGTAGTTTTTCCGGCGGTTTACATCTCTTTTAAAAGTGTAAAGGTTATTATTAACTGTTATTGGGAATGTTATATTATCTTCGTTATAACCCCAGAAAGCTTCTATATGGAAGTTTGAAACACTGTTCTGATAAAACTTATCTTTTGCATTTGTATTCTTCATTAAACAAAATAATACTTGAGTCAATCAGGGTATCTTTTACAACATAATAAGTAAATGAATAATCGTTAGTTTCTGCACTTTGATTGCCGGCAAAGTCTTCTGCAATAACATTCGGAATCAGCACACAATCAGAGATAATATTAAAAAAAATCGCACAGAATCAGCACATTTTTGATAAATTACGTTAATCGTTTTACTAAAATCTCCTTTTGTGTTATAATCTGCTCATGAAAAAGAGAATTTTCAGAATATTTTTTATTTGGATGGTAATAATTATGGCATGTTCTTGCAGCAGCAAAGACAAACAGGCTGGTCAGCCTGCTCAGAATAATCAGGATGTTAGAGAAGAGTCGCTTAAAAGATTTACAAACCTTCAAAAACTCATTGCAGAAAAGGCAATCAAAATGCCTGCCGAAAATAATCCGGCTGTTCTGCACAAGTTTAACGCAGACCCTGCAGTTCTTGTTTATGATGATACTGTTTATATTTACTGTACCGGCGACAGTCAGCAGGCAGAATATTCTTTGGGAAATGCCGATAACGCTTACGATAAAATCAACACACTTAATGTTTTTAGCAGCAAGGATTTGGTAAACTGGACAGACTGTGGAGTTATAAAAGTTGCGGGCCCAAGTGGTGCTGCTAAGTGGGCACGTAATTCCTGGGCTCCTGCAATCTGCAGCAAAAAAATCGACGGCAAAGATAAGTTCTTCCTTTATTTTGCAGACAGCGCTAACGGAATTGGAGTTCTTTCTGCAGACTCTCCGCTTGGACCTTTTGTTGACCCTCTTGGTAAGGCCTTAGTTTCTCGTGGTATGCCCGGCATTGATGGAGTTCACTGGCTTTTTGACCCTGCTGTACTTGTTGATGATGACGGCAGCGGATATTTATATTTTGGCGGCGGACATCAGGAGGAGTTTATTCATCCAAAATCGGCACGCTGTGTTAAGCTTGGAGATGATATGATTAGCCTTGCAAGTGTTCCTGCCCAGATTGATGCTCCTTTCCTTTTTGAAGATTCGGGCATAAACAAAATTGGCGACACCTATTACTATTCATATTGTTCAAACTGGCAGAGCCGGGATGGAGTTGTGGCAGATCCAATGGTTCCTGTTGCAGTAATTGCTTATATGACTTCTAAGAATCCTCTTGGGCCTTTTGAATATCAGGGTTATACACTTGAAAATCCGGGAACAATGTATGGGGCCTGGGGAAATAACCATCACTGGATTTTTGAATTCCGGGGCAAGTACTACATTGCTTACCATGCACAAATAATAGAAAAAACAATAGGATTTTCAAAAGGCGGTTACCGAAATCTTATGATTACAGACTTTACTGTAAACGAAGACGGAAGCTGGCCTATTCAGAAGGGAACAAAAGCCGGAGTTGCTCAAAGCGGAACCTTTAATCCTTATGAAACTGTTCCTGCGGCAACAATGTGCTATTCCCGCAATATTATTGTTTCTGCAAAACAGACTCTTATGCCCTCAAAGATGGTGCTTACCTTTGCATTAAGGGTGTGGATTTTTCAAAGGGTCCTTCGATAAACTCAGGGACCACAAACTCCAACACAGGGACCGCGCGGGTTGTTGTTAATGTTGCAGAAGGTCACAAGGGAGGCATCGTAGAATTCCGTGCAAATCATTTTGCAAACGGGGAACTTCTGGCTTGCCTTGAAGTTGCTGCTGATGCACAAACTGCAGAGGCTGTCTTTACACTTCCTGCAGAAAAAATCAGCGACCTTTATATTATCCTTAATGGTGATGTTGAGCTGGTGAGCTGGCGTGTAGAATAAAATACTGAACTGTCTCGTGGAATAAAATGGTTGCGGTAAAATAAAAGTTATACTATACTAAAAGTAGGGTGGGGAAAATGGCCGAAACTAAAAAATCATCATTAGCTGCAAGGGCAGAGGCTCTTGTGGCAAAATCTGCACAAAAATCGACAAAATCAACTACTGCAAAAGCTGCGGCAAGTAAAAGTGCGCCTGCAAAAACAGCTGTAAAAACTGTGGCAAAACCAGCTGCTAAAGCGCCTGCTAAATCTGCTGCTAAGGCTGCTTCAAAGCCTATTGCAAAAACACCTGCTAAAGCTCCGGCAAAGCCAGCTGCAAAAGCTGCCGTTCCTGCAAAGGCATCGGCTGCTCCTGCAAAAAGTGCGGCTCCTGCAAAAGCATCAGCTTCTGCAAAAACTGCCGCTGCAAAAGCTCCTGCTGTATATGACGAAAATTCCATTCAGCACCTTGAAGGTCTTGAACATATCCGACTGCGCCCTGGTATGTATATTGGTTCCCTTGGTGACGGTTCAAACGAAAACGACGGTATTTATATCCTTTTAAAAGAAGGAATTGATAACTCTGTAGATGAATTTTCACAGGGCTTTGGTAAACGCATTGATATTGCAATAGAAGGTGGACGTGTAAAAATCCGCGACTACGGACGAGGAATTCCTCTTGGCAAACTCGAAGATTGTGTTTCTAACGTAAACACAGGTGCTAAATATAATAACTCTGTTTTTAAACAGGCAATCGGTATGAACGGTGTTGGTATTAAAGCTACTAACGCCCTTTCTTCATATTTCCGCGCTGCTTCTATCCGCGACGGCAAAATGGCTGTTGTTGAATTTAAAAAAGGAGACAAAATCAGCGGAAAAACAGGCAAGGCAAAAGAAGGAACTCCAAACGGAACTTACCTTGAGTTTGAGCCTGACCTTGAGATTTTTGGAAAATATGCTTTTAACATGGAGTATGTAGAAAAGCGCCTGTGGAATTATGCCTATTTGAACCCGGGGCTGCTCCTTAAATGCAACGGAAAAGATTATCTTAGTAAAAACGGAATTGAAGATCTTCTTGTAAACGAAATGGGCAAGAGCACAAAACCTCTTTATCCTATGTTCAACTATCAGGGAGAAAGTCTTCAGTTTGTTTTGACACATACACCTTCTCTCGATAAGTTTGTTTATTCATTTGTAAATGGTCAGAGTACAGAAGATGGCGGTACCCACGTTACTTCCTTCCTGGACGGATTTACAAAAGGGGTAAACAGCTTCTTTAAAAAAGAATACGATGAAAAAGATGTAACAGCCGGACTTTTGTGTGCCCTTAAGATTGGGCTTGATAATCCTATGTTTACATCTCAGACAAAAAATAAACTTGGTAACGTAGAAATCCGCGCGCCGATTATTAAGGAAGTTCAGACTGCAGTAGATGACTGGCTGCGTCATAATCCAGATATTGCGGGTGCGCTCGAAGATAAGATTATTAAAAATCAGAAGGCCCGTGCCGAAATTAACAGCGTTACAGACAAACAGGTTCGCGAAGCTGCAAAATCTGTAATGCTCAAAATTCCAAAGCTCAAGGATTGTAAGTATCATCTTCAGGACGGACCAAAGGGTGCAAACTCTATGATTTTCATTACCGAGGGTGATTCTGCGACAGGTTCAATGGTAGGAAGCCGTAACGTTGAATATCAGGCAATTTTCAGTTTGCGTGGTAAACCTGAAAATATGTATGGCATGAAAAAATCTGCCCTTTTTGAAAATGAGGAACTTAAAAACCTTACCTTTAGCCTTGGTGTTCAAAAGGATATTGAAGATTTGCGCTTTGATAAAATCATCATTGCAACCGATGCCGATAACGACGGTTTCCATATTCGAAATCTTTTGATGACATATTTTCTGCTTTTCTTTGAAGAACTTGTTTTGACAGGTCACGTATTCATTCTGGAAACACCGCTTTTCCGTGTACGTACAAAGAATAAAACAGTTTACTGTTACAGTGAAGAAAGCCGCGATAAGGAACTTGCAAAACTTGGCAGCAGTGCCGAAGTAACACGATTCAAGGGACTTGGAGAAATTAACCCTAGTGAGTTTGGCCAGTTCATCTTCCCTCGCAAAGAAGGCGAAAGCGAAGATAAAGGCATGCACTTAACACCTGTAACAATTCAGGCGCTCAAAAATGTACCGGAAGTTCTTAAGTTCTACATGGGTAAAAACACTCCTGAACGTCACGACTTTATTGTACATCATCTGGCTAAAGAAATTGATGCCTAAGGGCCCTGTCATTCCCGGGCTTGACCCGGGAATCCCTTTCTTAATAATCCACTATTACTAATACGAGATTGTCGGGTCAAGCCCGACAATGACACATGTTTTTTTTCAACAATGACACATGCTTTTTTTCGACAATGACAAAACTTTAACTTTCTGCTATACTGTTGCTTTCCAATAAAAAATGTGGAGACTTTTGTATGGACTTGAAGGGAAGAAACTTTTTAACTCTCAAAGATTTTACTCCGGAAGAAATTCTAGGCTTGCTCGATCTTGCTGCCGACTTAAAGGCAAAGAAAAAGCGCGGTATTCCTGTAGATATTCACCGCGGAAAAAATATAGCTCTTATTTTTGAAAAGACAAGTACCCGTACCCGCTGTGCTTTTGAAGTAGCTGCACACGACCTTGGAATCTGCACAACATATCTTGCAGAAGGAAGTCAGATTGGTAAAAAGGAAAGCATTGCCGATACAGCTCGTGTTCTTGGACGCATGTTCGAAGGAATTGAATATCGTGGTTATGAACAGACAATTGTAGAAGACCTTGCTAAATATTCCGGCGTTGTTGTATGGAACGGTCTTACAAATGAATATCACCCAACTCAGATGCTTGCAGATATGCTTACAATCCGCGAGCACTATGGAAAACTCAAGGGCCTTAAGCTTGTTTATTTTGGTGATGCACGCTACAACATTGGAAACTCATTGTGCATTGTATGTTCTAAGCTTGGACTTGATCTTGTCCTTTGTGCTCCGGAAAAATATTTTCCTGCTAAGTCTTTGATAGAAGAGTGCAGTGCCTGGTGCAAAGAAAGTGGTGGTTCTATCACACTTGAAAGCAATGTAGATAAAGCAGCAGCCAATGCAGATATTATTTACACTGATGTTTGGGTTAGCATGGGCGAACCTGATGAAGTCTGGGCTGAACGTATTGCAGACCTCAAAGCATATCAGGTAACAAAAGAAGTTATGGCAAAGGCAAAGCCAACTGCAATTTTTATGCATGACCTTCCTTCTTTCCATGACTGCAAAACAAAGATTGGCGAACAGATTCATCAGAAGTACGGACTTACCGCAATGGAAGTTACAGATGAAGTTTTTGAAAGCGCCCAGTCTGTTGTTTTTGACGAGGCAGAAAACCGCATGCATACAATCAAGGCAGTAATTGCTGCAACACTTGGGAATAATTTTTAATTACGTGGTCCCTGATCTTGTCGAAGGGACGTTAGGAGGAATAAACATGAACGCAATAATCACAGTAGTTGGATCAGATAAAGTAGGAATCATCGCTAAGGTTTCGGCCTTTTTGTCAGAGCATTCAATTAACATTGCAGATATCACTCAGACAATTTTGAGCGGCAACTTTGTAATGATGATGATGGTAGATATGGCCAAAGCCGATATCGACATTGACAGTTTGCGCCAGTCCCTCTCAAAAATCGCCGAAGACATGGGTGTCGAAATCAACATCATGGCAGAGAAAGTTTTCAGCGCCATGCATAGAGTTTAGTTTTGCGGTCCCTGAGGCTCTCGAAGGGCCCTTAAAAAGAAATAATCTCCCCGTAAACCTCTATCGCAAACTGGTCGGTCATTCCCGAAATGTATTCGATTACGCATTTGGTATAGGACTCATTATCATAAACATCAAAAACCTGCGGCGTGTTATATCTGAGCGCCGCTTTTTTATCTACAAAGCAATGACGTTCTGTAATAAAGGGACGATAATTTGCATGCTTAATAAGCCAGTCTTCAAAAGTAGCACAAAGCTTAGGACAGTAGCGCAGGGCCTGGGCCGCACGACCATTTTCTACGTAAACTTTGATTCTCTGCAGGGTTGTAAAAATCGTCTTGATGATATTTTCTGAATAAGTTGCAAACTCTGCAAGGCGCCAGTGATTATAAATATTTGCAAAATTAAATTTTTTGAGTTCAAGAATAAACTTAAAATATTCATCAGAAAAACAAAGTCCTTTTTCGGGGCTGCTTTGTTCGCACAAATCTACAATCAAATCATTTATAAGAACTGTTGTGTTTACTGCTTTTCCACTGCGCAAGGCGCGGGCACCTTTTCCTTCAAAGCCGAGTGTTGAGCCTACAATTTCGCGCAGCTGACGGTAAGAAGCCATGTCTATAATGTGGTAGGCCCTGGCATCTTCAATGTCGCGGCCCAGGTAGGCAATTTTATCTGCAATTTTTACAACACAGCCTTCCCAGGTAAAAGGTTGAATAAAGCCGGGACGCTTCATTGTGTATAAATCAATTGCTTCTTTGCGGGG
>Ga0247609_10006225_pt1 | contig 11522 bp, 6 predicted proteins | sample 172DNAGHGlowgp2_FD_193487 | JGI IMG/M metagenome (GOLD analysis project Ga0247609, IMG submission 193487) | Sheep rumen microbial communities from Palmerston North, Manawatu-Wanganui, New Zealand - 1728 DNA GHGlow gp2 | ecosystem: Host-associated > Mammals > Digestive system > Stomach > Rumen ... | reverse complement strand
AGGAGTTCGATATTATGAAGAGTGCGCTGGGAGCAATGGGGGAGGACGGTCAAATTCTGTTCGAATATACCATTCCGCGTCTAGGGAAACGAGTCGATGTTGTCCTCCTCATGAGGGGCGTGGTTTTCGCCATTGAGTTCAAGGTTGGTGCGGAGGCGTTCTTGGTCAATGACAAGGAGCAAGTCTGGGATTATGCGCTGGATTTAAAGAACTTCCACGAGGAGAGCCGAGATCGAGTCATCGTTCCAATTCTTGTGGCAACAGAGGCCCCCAAGCGGGATTGTTCGATGGGACAGGCCATCTTCAGCTATTACGATGACCACGTCTATTATCCGCTATTCAGTAATGCGGATACACTGTTGCCCATCCTTCAGAGAGTTCTCAACGAAGTGCCGGAGCAACCTGCCTTGGACGCGCACGAATGGACCTTTAGCCGGTATAGCCCGACCCCGACGATTATCCAGGCTGCATCTGCGCTATACATGAATCACAGCGTCGCAGATATCACCAAGCATGAGGCCGATAAGGCCGGAATCGACAGCTGCACGGCCTTCATCTTGGATATCATCAAGCAGTCAAAGGAAAACCACCAGAAGAGCATTTGCTTTGTGACCGGCGTTCCGGGAGCAGGGAAAACGCTTGTCGGTTTGAATGTTGCAATCCAGCAGGAAGAAGGCGATTTGGCGGTATATCTTTCCGGTAACGGACCGCTTGTGAAAGTGCTTACCGAAGCTTTGGCTCGAGACAAGGTTCAGAAGGAGAAAGATCGCGGCCGCCGATGCACAAAGACCGAAGCAGAGCGTCAGGTAAGCCGATTTATCCAGATCATTCACCGCTACCGGGATAACATGCTGGGAAAGCTGAAGATGCCCATCCGAGACGGACAGATTGAACTTGATCCGGCAAAGATTTCCAAAGCGGCCGAAAAGAGCGCAGCGGAAGTGGAGAACGTGGCCATTTTCGACGAAGCGCAGCGCATGTGGGACATGCGTCACCTGAGCGCCTGGCTTGCCAGGAAGAAGGGCGTGAACGATTTCCCTATGTCGGAAGGAGAGTTCCTCATCTGGTCGCTTGACCAGCATAAAGACTGGGCTACCATCGTCTGCTTGGTGGGTGGGGGACAGGAGATTAACTCTGGCGAAGGCGGCATTGGTTTATGGATCGATGCGCTCAACCAGCAGTTCCCCGACTGGCAGATTTACATCTCGAACCAATTGACGGAGAAAGAGTATGCCGAAGGAAATGTCAGCGCCCTACTCGCAGAGAACCCCAACGTTCATCTCCGTTCTGACCTGCACCTTGCAGTCTCTCAGCGCTCTTACCGAGCTGAGACGCTTTCCTTATTTGTCCACCAATTCTTGGATCTGGATATTGCTGCCGCCCGAAAGACTTACGACGATATCAAAGACCGCTATCCCATCGTCCTGACCCGCGACTTAGCAAAGGCCAAAGCCTGGCTCCGTGGGCACGCGCGTGGCTCGGAACGCTACGGAATGCTTGTCTCCTCCAAGGCCTTCCGCCTGAAGCCTTTAGCGATTGATATCCGTTCTCAGGCCGATATTGTCCCCTGGTTCCTGAACCCCATCACGGACATTCGATCCTCCCTCTTCCTCGAAGACGTCGCCACCGAATTCGACATACAAGGCCTGGAACTCGACTGGACCTGCCTCGTCTGGGATGGCGACTTCCGCTACGATCCCTACCGCCACTGCTGGCAACACTTCAACTTCCGCTCCGACCGCTGGCAAAACATCAACATTGCCGAAGGCCGCGCCTACCAACTCAACGCCTACCGCGTCCTCCTCACCCGCGCCCGTCAAGGCATGGTCATCTGCGTCCCTGAAGGAAACCCCGATGATGCCACTCGGTTGCCAGAGTTTTATGATGGGACGTATGAGTTGTTTAAGGAGTTGGGGTTGATGGAGATTTAAAATCTTGGAGAAACTAAGATATATGATCTTCGCTGAGAAGTTATTATTTTGTTGTTTTTTTATCTAAAACGCCTAAGTGGCAGTTTTACCAGGTCGCGCAAGTTTTTCTTGCTCGCAACTTTTATGATACTTCTCTATTGCCTCGAAAAGGGGCTTGATCCGGGGATCTTTTGTGACATCCGGAGCCGCTTGGGCGAACTGGTTGTTCCATAGCTTCGTGCTTCCGTTTCGTATGAGTTCCTCATAGTTCTCCGGAATGAAGAACTCGGCTCTTTCGCCGAGGACGCTTCTGAAAGAGTCAATGTAAATCTTAAGCCCACCCTTATCCAGGTCTCCGAAATGGATGTAATGGTTCGAAATTCTTTTGAGCCAGTCGATCCATCGCCCGTAAGAATCCTTACTTCCCGTGCTCCGGTAGGTGAAAAGATAAGGCTTCCCATCCTGGAAGAGGTGTGCGTAATCCTTGATTCGCATGAATGTGGCGTAGTTCTCCACGCCAACGACGATGATCTCGGGGTCGACATCTAGGTGTGCCTGCTCGTCAATCTCGATGCATATGCCAGGGAGAGGGTCGATGACAGATTCCTTGCCTTCATAGGAGACGGTGACGGGTTTGATGGTGTTCAGCCGGATGCCCCTCATGACGTCGGTCCCGAAGGCCTTGGTGTCGTTGACCAGTTGTGCGGCTTCCGTTCGGCTGGGCTTGATGCCGGCCTGCTGGCCCACCAATGCAGAGAGGTATGAATCCAGATCGTCTGTCCCGGCCAGCCGCCGGGCAAAGCCCCGGACCATCTCAGGGTATGATGTCCTGACGATATACGAACGTCCTTTCCGTTTAACCGAAACGAGATGCTCCTTTGAGAGGGTCTCCAGCAGCGGTTTCGAAATCGCCGAACCGAGGATGCTTCTCTCCTCGATAAGCGAGAGGAGACCTCTCAGGTCCTTAAGATTCAGCTTCTCTTTCATCGGGCGTATCCATTTGGGTGAAAGACAGTATGTTGGTTGCGTTCGTGAACTCAGAGCCCTGGCGCTTCCAGAACGTATAGCCGTAGCGGAAACTCTCTTCGGTTCCGTTTGGAAGCTGGGGCGAGTTCGCAAGGATATACACCCCCATACGGTTGGCCAGGCTCATCAGGCTGTTGAAATTGCTCGGCGAAAGCGTCGCCTGCTCGTCGATCGGACAGTGGACCATGAACCCCTGGCCCTCACTGGCGCATCTCTTCCTGATGCTCGTAAGGAGCAGGAGATACAGGAGGTTCTTGAAGATGGTGTCGATGCCGTTCGACCCCATGTCCTTGATCTCGCGCCTGCGGCCGGAGCGGTTCAGGCCCTCATCCACCTCGATGTAGAGGGTGAACATGTCCTCCAGGTTGAGCTGCTTTCGTTCGCTCGTGGTCAGACTGGACGCGATGTCCTGGATGAAGGCGACGAAGGTCTTGTTGCCGGACGACCCGTCCAGGAAGTTCCGGTCACCATCGCTCTCGCCGCAGTAGTCTTCGTGGATCTCGATGGACCGTTTGACGAGGGCAATCAGGTCGGATCCCACGTCCTCGACCGACAGCTCGATTCGCTTGATGACGTCGGTGAAGTTGTATTCGCGGAACAGGCGGTTGATGCTGCTGACGGTCTCACGTACCTTCTTGATGTCCGTCGCGTACTCCGTCGCCTGGTAGGCTATGCCGCTGACGAAGGGGACGGCGGCGGCGTTCCACGCCTTGCAGTGTTCGGCGATGAGGTTCTCGGTGATGAACTCGTAGACGTCCTGCTGGGCGCGGGCGTCCTCTCCTATCTCCTGGCAGGACGACGCGGAAGGGAAGAAGCGGTTGATGCCGAAATCCCCCAGATTGCTCCGGAAGGAGGACCAGCATAGATTCAGTACGTTGACGACATTTTCGATCCTCTGATCCGCGCCCTTGCCGGATTTGACGATCTCCTCGGCAGTTTCGTCCGTCTCGATGGGCTCAGCCGCGGCATAGTCGTCCTGGCGGTTCCCGGCGAAGTAATTGTCAACCTCGTCGATTTCCTCTTGGGCCTCCACGATCTCGCCGATTCTGTCCTGAACGACCTGGTTCATCTCCCTGGCCTTGCGGTCTTCTTCTGCTACCTTGGCCTTCTCGTCCTCCTCGTTCTTGCGGATGGATTCCGAAAGGCTTTCCAGGGATGCGGCCCAGATGCTCTCGTTGTCGAAGTAGTCTGCCTTGTCCTTGAGATAATCGTGGTAGTGCTGCTTGTTGGCCTCAATCTTCTTCACATCATCTTTGAGGCAGGTGATTTCCTTCTGGATCGCTTCAACGCGGGCGGCGTCCACCCCGTTTTCCGACAGGGCCTGGGCCAGGTCGGCGTCAATCTGTTTCAGGTCCTTGTCCAGCTGCTCCTTCTCGGTCTTGAGGATGTTCTCTTGACCTTCTTTGTAATCATCGAACTCCTTCTGTATCTTCTTCTGCAGTTCCTCCTTCCGGTTTTTCAATCCCTCGCAGAAGCGTCGATAGCCTTCGTTCTCCTTGCCTATCTCGCCCAGGACGGACTTTAGCTCTTGGTCATTGGCATCGATCTCCTTCTGGATCTTGTCGGCCTCGCTCTTGACGATCCGCTTCTCCTCGTCCGTCAGGGATTCTATCTGGGCCCTGACGACGTCGAGGACGCCGCCCTTCTCGGTCGTTTTCTTTTCCAACCTTTCCTTCTTTTCCTTCGCATCGGAAATCTGCTTCCCGATTTCGTTGGTCTTCTGCTTGACGGCCGCTTCCAGCCGGTCATTCTCGTCCTGAAGGGCTTTCTGCGCCTTTTCACATTCGAGCGATGCATTGTCTAGCCTCTCCTTCAGGAGAGCGGGGTCGGTCTCGGTGGGGGAGAGCCGGGTGAGGTCGAGCTTCACTCCGTACACGGAATCCGTCTCGTCGGAAGTTTTCTCAGGGGAGAGCCCCTGGTCGAAGAGGACCTTTTCTGAAAGGACCTTGCCGAGGGTTCGGTTCCATCCCTCGACGTTTTTGTTTAGCCATTCAGCTAGCGAGCCATCGAAATAGCTCAGCTTCCGAACGAGTTCTTCCCTCTTCTTCCCGGCGGCCTTGAGGGCGTCCTCTTTGTCGCGGATCGACCCTGAGAAATCGAGCCGGATGGCTGCCGGCGCAGTCTTCTTCTCGTTTTCATATGTCCGGATGGAGTGTTCCAGTTCAAGGATCTCTTTCTCAATCTGCCGGACTTCTCGGAAGAGTTCTTCCTCCCTTTCCGAAAGCTTCTTCAACTCGTCCCCCTTCGGGTGCGAGTGCTCGATCCGCTGCTTCTCTATCTTGCCGTCGTTGACGAGCATGGTGAAGCGGTCCTTCTTCTCATTCAGCAGATCGATCTTTTCGCTGTGCCGCTTTTCCTCAGCGCTGCGCTCTTCCTCGGCGGTGTCCGACACGTCCTTCTTGCGGTTGGTCGCGGAAGTCTCTTCCTGGGCTATCGCAGCCTCAATTTCTGCCTTTCTGACATCGTATCTTCCTTTCAGCTCTTGCTTCTCCGCATCGAACTTCTCCGTCAGGGATTCCGATTGCCCGGTAAGGTCCTTGAGCCTCTCCGTGGCAAGCCCCAGGGCCTCCCGTTTCCGGGGCTCGGCCTCTATCAGGGGGATAAGGGGGATCAGGTCGAGGTAACGTTTTTTCTTGTCCGCGATCTTGTCATAATCCCCCTGCAGCCGCGAACGCTGGTCCTTGAGGCCGGCGATGAACAGCTCCGCTTCCTCTCGTCTTTCTTTTATGGCCTTGTCGTAAGCATCGAATTCGGCCTGGGCCTCGTCTCGTTCCTTCGAGATCTCCCCGATCAGTTCGACGTAATGGTTCCTGGCGTATTTGGCCTTTCCCGGGAACTGCTCGAAGATGATCTTCTCCTTTAGGTAGGTCTCATAGGTTCTCTCGAACTGCTTCTGCCTGGCGAGCATGTTGGGATCCGATGTCCAGGAGCGGATGCAGTTGTACTCCCTCATCAGCTGGGAGGCGCGCTTCTGCTCCCTCTCTACGTCAAAGGGCTTCGCCGTGGATCCCATGGTGCTGACGATCATCTCCTGCAGAACGTCCCCCTGGACCTTTCCGAGGTTCAGGAGCATCTTCAGCAGGTTGGTGATCTTCTCGTGGGGGCGGTCGACGCCCCGGCAGAAGGTGAGGGAGAACTTCTCCCAGCTGCGCATCTTCCCGACGGTCCCATCCCTCCAGCCATAGAGGATGTCGATGTACTCCTTCCTGCCCTTGGCCTGGCGCATGTCCAGTCCGGGATGCAGACGCTGGGCCGCATTCTTGACGTTCTCGAGGTTGTCATACGCGACGCCGTTCCCGTCGACGAAGATCTCCTTCGAATAGGGGCAGTCGAAAAACTGGAAGGTCGGCCAGTTACTGTTCTTCAGGAAGACCAGGAAGCAGTCCTCCTGGTCGTTGGAGCGGCGCACCTCGTAGATGATGTAGGAGTTGTTCATCTTGAGGTTGTACTGGGCGAAGGGGAGCTTCCCGTCGCCGATGCCCAGGGCCTTCGCCGACGAGTCCCCGGTGTAGAACAGGGTCTCGATCTGAAGGAAGGTGGTCTTGCCGGAACTGTTGTCGCCGGAGATATGGGTGTTCCCGTCCACATAGACCTCCGCATACTGGAAAGTGGAGGAATTGATGAGGATGATCCTTTCAAGCCGTTTTTGTCCCAATAACTTTTCCATGGCGCGATCTACTGGTTGTCAATTTCATCGAACAGGGAGGTCTCAGGGGTCTTCTCGATGGCCTGCTCGTCTTCCTTGGATATGAACTGGATGCTCTCGACGAAGGTGCGGTAATAGTCGAAGGCCTGGGTGACGAGGTAGCGGACCTCGTTACGCTCGTTGTCGAGATAACTGCATACGATCTCCATCTTCTTCTCGAGGATCTCGAGGAGCGCCGTCGCCCACTCGTCGGTCGTATTGCTGTTGAACAGGTTCCGGCAGGTCTCCTTGGCCGGCGGGCACATGTCCAGCCTGGATAGGATCCACGTCCTCGTGATGAGGTGGCCAACCCCGAAGGACTGGTCCAGCTGGAAGAGGAGGTTCAGGATGGAGAGATACTCCTTGTAGTCCGAGGCCATCGCCTCGAACGACTTCCTGTCCCCGGAGACCCTTTTCCGGAAATAATAGTACCCGTCACCCCGAGCCAGGTCCATCCCGGTGGTCGTCAGCCACGCCTTCGCGTAGTCCTCCCAGCCAGCCTCCAGGGCTTCGTACCAGTTGCGCTTCTCGTCGTCCATCGACGTCGCGCAGATGAAGTGCCCTCCGTTCAGGTGCCGGAACATCTGGGCCGCGTATTTGAGATTCGTGATATCCATATCAGCGGTTGTTTGCGATTTGGTAGTCAAGGGAGATGCGCTTGCCGGAAAGCGGCGAGGTGTAGATGTAATGGCCCGTCTTCCCGGCCGGGAAATCGAGCGTCCTCTGGAACTCCGGGGAGGCGCAGTAGTATGCGAACAGTTCGATGCGCTGCCAGACGGGGACGTCCACCCGGAAGTCGTAGTCGATGAGGAACGAGAAGAGATCCTTCCCCTGGGCGCTGAACGAGCGGAACAGCTTCCGGTAATCCGGCCTGTAGGGGATGCGCTCCTTCTCCGGACGGGCCTTCGCCTGCTCGAAGTCGATGGCCGGGGCCGTGCGGTTGACTTCCTTCCCCAGCAGCTCGCCGGAGGCGATGAGCATGAGCTCGTCGGTGAAACGCCCCTCTTCCACGAGGGCGGGAACGTCAACCTTGCTGACCTTCACGTAGGTCTCGCTCTTCCGGCCGGTGTTCTCATACTGTTTGATGACGTCGAGGAAGGTCGTCTCGGTCTCGAGCGTCCCGTAGGAGATCTTCTTCGCGAGAAGGTGCGCCCGCTTGGCCACCCGGGTCGCGCGCTCCACCTTCGAGATGTACTCCTGGAGGCGGCGGGTCACCTCGATCAGGGATTCGGAGGAGTCGTGGAGCTGGTTCTTGGCGCGGGCGAGGACGTCCGATATCATGAAAGTGTTGGCCTCGGGGTCCCGCAGAATGACCGTCCGAAGCTTGTGCGTCTCGTCGGACAGTAGGTTGTGGCTCTCGTCCAGCAGCTTCTGGATCTGTTTCGCCCGCTCGGCAAGCGCGTTCAGTTTCGCCCTTTTCAGGGAGAGGCTGATGGCGGCCTTGTAGTCCTCCTCCATCATCCGGGTCAGGTCTCCGATGCTCTGCTCGAGACCGGAGGGGATCCGCTCGAGCACCTGATAGAGCTCCGAGATGAGGTTCCTCTTGTCCAGGACGGACTCACAGGCGTCCCATTCGTTGCAGAGCTTCTCCACCTCCGGACGGATCCTCGAGACCGCCTCGTCACTGAGGAGGATGTTGGAATGGAGGACCTTTTCGTAAACGTCGCGGAGGAGAGGGTCCAGGATGATGCCCGCATCGGTTTCCAGGCCGAGTCTCTTGGCCGAAAGGAATGTCTTCAGCTTGGCCTCCCCGTTCTTCTCCTCGCCTCCGCAGAGCTCAAGGGCGGATTCGTAGGGGATGCCACCCAGGTTCCTGTGCTGGTACAGCGCTATGATCAGGTCGTCATAGCGCCTCTGGAGGTCGAGGAATTCTTTGAGGCTATCAATTCTCATTAGTTTGTGTAATCAAATTCTTGATCAATGTTGCGTTAAATCAGCTTCAAACATGCACAAGTTATAAAAAATCAAATAAAAAACATAATAAAACCATCTTCGCTTCAGAAGGACCGAATTCTATCACTATTTGATATAAGGTCAGTAGGGTAGCTTGCGGGATTGTATGTCAATCTTGACAAAGATCGTGGTTCGTTGTGCCAATGTAAAGCACGACGATTAGAATAAAGCAAAGTTTTCCTTGTAAATCTTCGTCGGGGGCCGGTGTGCTCCTGCGGCATTCGGATTTCAGCGACAGGGGAGCAGGCGGGAAGGTGCGGTCCCGGCAGGGATGACGCCGTCTGTTTGAGCGCTAGTTAGGCCCGCTTGCGGGACTAACTGAGCGAGTTCGGCGTCAAGCGCCTTCCCGCCTACGCGTACCGGCTGAAATACGTCATGACGCAGGAGTGCACCGGCCCCCGGTGGGGGGTTACAGCACTCTCTTTTCCTTTTTCTCGGTTTATTCTTGCGGGAATCATTTTATTTCGTAACTTTGTCATTGTCATACGATGTGACAATTTTATTGCACTTCAAAGGCATCTCAGCCCATGTGAGATGCCTTTTCTATTCGAAAGAGAGCCAGAGGGGATGTAGTCTTCAAGCCGCCAGATTGCGTTTCACAAGCAATAAAATATCATCGTATGAAACGAAACCGCACATCTACAGCCGGCATGCAACTTCAAGCAGAAGTCAGAGTGCCCGTCCTTGTTCGAGTGAAATCGCATAAGCGAAATCTATCGGGCAAGACAGTGAAAGTCCGTTCGTATCTCAGACGTACATGGGACTCGCCTGGGATTACGATAAGGATCAGTACCCGATAGGGTAGTCTTCTTCCGTCCTTCTGGCTTCAGGGAGCGCATCGGCGCTCCCTTTTTTCCGTAAATGTCATGATAAGAGAGATGCCCGATCAGGTCGGGCATGACGGTGGTAGCCGGTCGGGCATGACGTGTTCAGTTTTTTGCGTTGTGATATTAATTTGACGTTTTCTTGTACTCTTTTGCTTCCACGTAGTGGAAGATGTTGGAATTTCAAATATTTGACTATCTTTGCCTTCACTGACTTGAAACGACCATGAAAAGATTAATAGCACTTCTCCTGTGTTTCATCGTCGCGAGCCCCGTCTTTGCCAAAAACGAGACGGACAAGAATGAGTTTTCCATCACCTACGGCCAGATTACGGTGCCGCAGGCGGCTTATGTGCTGGGCGGCGTGTTTGGGGCGATGTTCTCCCTCGGGCATTTCTCTTTCGAGGATGCGCATTTCATCGGGGGAGTGGGCGTGGAGTATGTGCATTATGTCAATGACTGGCTGGGCTTCGGCGGGGCGGTCCTGTGCGATTATGTGACGGCGAACGCGGTGAATGTGGCCAAAGACGGGACGAAGACGCCCAACGGGAAGTTCAATCTCGGGATCGTCAGCGCGATGCCGGCGGTGAAGTTCGCGTGGTACAACCGGGAGCATGTGGGCCTGTATTCCAAGCTGGCGGCGGGTGCGGGGTTCACCTTCACCAACCAGAGCAGTGATACCAAGGACAATTTCGCGTTCGCTTTCCAGGCCACGCTCATCGGCATGGACTTCGGCGGCGATACGTTCCGCGGGTTCGCGGAACTGGGTATCGGCATGCAGGGCCTCGTGAATGCCGGTGTCCGGTGGTTTTTCTAGGGGCGTTTCCGGCTCCGGTCAGATGCGGATAAAACCAAACCAAATATAACCAATCAACCAATCAATCAACAACCATGATTAAATTGAGAAAACTGTCTCAGCTGTTCGGATTGCTGGCGCTGCTGCTCCTGCTTCCCGGACAGTCTTTCGCCCAGAACCTGCGCGTACAAGGCCGGGTGCTGGATGAGCTGGGAGAAGGTTTGATCGGCGCGGGTGTGGTCATACAAGGGACCAATACCGGCACGATCACCGACATGGACGGTAACTTCTCGCTGTCTGTTCCCCAGGGGGCCACGCTCGAGTTCTCGTGCGTCGGTTACAAGACCCTGGCGATGCAGGCGACGGCAAGGATGACCGTCAACATGGAACCCGACGCCGATGCCCTGGACGAGTCCGTGGTCATCGCGTACGGCCAGCAGAAGAAGGTAACCATCACCGGTGCGGTTTCCGCCGTGGGCAGCGAGGATATCCTCAAAGCCCCGGTCGCGAATGTCGCGAACGCCCTGCAGGGTAATCTCCCGGGCGTTTCCGCCGTCCAGGCTTCCGGTATGCCGGGCGCCGATGAACCGGTCATCCGCATCCGTGGCGTCGGATCCCTGAACAGCGCCGAACCGCTCGTCCTCGTGGACGGCGTCGAGCGTTCCTTCTCGCAGTTGGATGCGAATGAAATCGAAAGTATCTCCGTCCTCAAGGACGCTTCCGCGACGGCCGTGTTCGGTGTCCGCGGTGCGAACGGCGTCATCCTCGTCACGACCAAGCGCGGTACCACCGGCAAGGCTTCCGTGACGGCGACGGCCAATGCTGCCGTGCAGACGATCTCGAAGTTCGTCGAGTTCACCGACTCCTACACGTACGGCAAGATGTGGAACTATACCGCCATCACCGACGCGCGTCCGATGTCCCAGTGGCCCGGAACCGCGGCCATCACCGACTACACCCCGTATGCCGATGACGGTATCCGTTTCAGCCAGAGCGTCATGGAGCACTTCCGCACCGGCGACATGCCCCGGACGTTCCCGAACATGGACTGGATCAAGTACATCATGAACGATACCGCGTGGCAGGAGCAGGCCAATGTGAACGTGAACGGCGGTACCGAGCGGGTCCGCTACTTCGTGTCCGCCGGTTTCCTGAACCAGGATTCCCTGTTCAAGACCTTCTCCGACAACAAGAATGAGACCTTCAATTACAAGCGTCTGAATTACCGCGCGAACCTGGACATCGACGTCTCCAAGCGCAGCCAGCTGTCCATCACCCTCGGCGGCCGCATGCAGAACCGCAATACCATGGGCGGCGGTGAAGGCTTC
>Ga0247609_10006223_pt1 | contig 11525 bp, 8 predicted proteins | sample 172DNAGHGlowgp2_FD_193487 | JGI IMG/M metagenome (GOLD analysis project Ga0247609, IMG submission 193487) | Sheep rumen microbial communities from Palmerston North, Manawatu-Wanganui, New Zealand - 1728 DNA GHGlow gp2 | ecosystem: Host-associated > Mammals > Digestive system > Stomach > Rumen ... | reverse complement strand
TCTGCTGCTTCTACCTCTCCATTCCCACAATACGCACTACATTTTCATACGTCTTCTTCACAATTCTTACAATTCTCTCATTTATCTATCTTCCCATTTCCACACAATTTACATTCACCCGCATCCACTGGACATGTTTTACAACTTTCTCCATAATCCAAAATCCCATTACCACAACACACTCAAACATCCTGTGGACAATTGCTACAACTCTCTCATTCATCAATTTTTCCATTTCCACATGTAGAAAAAGTCCAACAATTTTGCGAATAATACTCAGGACAGCCATTAGATGAATTTCATGGAATATCTATACAAGCATCCACATTATCAGGAACTGAATCTCAATCTTGATCTTTATCCAACATCAATGTAGTACTTCACACATTATTAGATAAAGAAGATGCTAACAATTTAGAAAGTAAATCTTCACACTTTTCTCAAATTCAATTATTATTCAAATCAGATTGATCTAAATTTGAAACAAATGGACAATTATCAAGTGAACATACTCACATTTCTTTTTTCAATAAATCAGAATTTACATTATTTGCCGAAATAGAACAGTCTTTATTTTCATACAAAATAATTCATATTAAATTCTTCATACCATCCCCATCAATATCATCATCACAAATATCAGGAACTTTATCTCAATCTTGATCACATCTATATTTTGAAAGCGTTCAGTTTTTCATGGCACTTTCACACACATCTGCCGAATTTATATGAACCGTCCCTTGATTAAGCAACGTTACACACCTATTGACCTCAACTATATTAGTTAATAATTTATTTCATCCATTTGGATAACTAAAATCCAATAATGCTTTAGAAAAATCTGGATTATACAAAAATCTTTTTTGTCATACTTGATAACTGGTAAATAGTGACATAACAGAAGTTTTGGGATATATACTCAATCACAATGCCAAACTTTCACCCTGGTTATATCCCAAACGATCTCACCCAATATTTAAAGCATAAGAATCCATCAAAAGAGGATTCTGAACACTAATTGTCGCCACATTATTTAAAACCACTCAATTTTTCAATGTCAAACTATACTGAATTGTTTTCAATCACGGTTCACTATACACATTTTTATGCACCAAATCAACTGATGTTGTTATAGGACCTCACCAATCAATGCTAACATTATCCACATCATCCCTGTTTATTCATACCAAATTTGATACAATAGAATTCTCTTCCCAAAGATCTCAACGCCTTATAACGATATTTGAAAATTTTGGAGCTCCATCCTGAAGCAATGTAAACATAGCTACGGCCTTCAACTCTCTATTTTTATATCACTTTGCAGTTATAACATACTTACCATCCTCACGTATCACAGATTTAAATATTTCAGTCACCCCCTGGCTTTTTTCTCATTGAGAATTAATACTCCATGAAATTGTATCTAAATCCCCAGAATATAAAGGAATAAAAGAATATTCCATTCATCCATTTTTAAACACAACACTCGGCTTTATATTCAACGCATAATTATCAGACTTTGAATCCGCTATAAACAATTTATTCATAGCATACGACTCAGATCAATCTTTCGATGTTGCCACAGCCTTTACCGCAAAAATCCCTGATTTATTGAACATATGACTAACATTACCTCAACTAGACACTTTCTTACTTGTTCAATCTCAAAAATCCCACTCAATCTTGGCAATATTTCCATTCGTCTTTGGCTCAAATACTACTGATACAGGAGATTTTCCTCATATAGAATCAACATTTACAAAAAAACTAAATCATAAATCTCTATCTCATATAGGCGTTTGATCCGAACTTTTTTCCAACAAAGAAACAACAATATGATTATTATCATCCACTATTCATACTGGATTCTTTTTTCAATCTCAATCAATATCATCGTCACAAACATTTCCCACTCAATCTTGATCTGTGTCATACTGATTTAGATTATATACATATGGACAATTGTCATCTCAATTTGTAATTCAATCACAATCATAATCTACATTAAAACTACAACTGGCATAATTATCATAAACCGAAGAAAAAATACGAATAGCTTCAGCTCACCCCATATTCGGAAACGAAGCTACTTTCTGCGCATCATCTAACGTAATAATTCACTCCTTATATAAAACATTCAATTCACTTACTGGCCAATATCAAGTACCAACAACTCAAAAAGGCTGAAAATCACATTCAGATAAATTATACATACAATACTTCAACCACGCTTGAAATTCATTATTACTCTGTGCATAAGCTATTTTTGAATCAGCATTATCTATTATTTCTATATTATTCTGATTGAGCACTTTCATCTGAATACTATCTTTTTTCAATCACTTTTTCCACGATTTAACCTTGGTCCAATCAATCAAATATTTTTGCCTAATCTGATCCTGAATAACATTCAAAACTGTCTGATAAAACTCTGATGTGGTTATCATTTCTTGTCCACAGAAATCTCATTTACACTTAGTAGATGTAGATGGATATCATGCCATATATCCATTATCACCAACATAAGCCACACAATAATAATAAGATTTTTTATTCCAAATAGCCGATTCATAACCTATATCATTAAAATCTTTTCCATCTACCACTTTAAAGTCCTTCCAAAAATTTGATGTATAGGTCTTTCTCATCCAATCCGGAGCCTGAATACAATCCTGACAATTCGCAGCATTTAAAAGCCTAGCAACTTCATAACGAGATATTGAATTCTTATTTGAGAAAGAGCCAACATCCAATCACACTTCAGACAATCTTTCCACAAATGTAGAAGCATTTACATATCATACACTCAAAAGTCCAAAAACACAAGAAAAGATCAGTCCTAAACAAAAAGCTTTTTTGTTTTTGTTAAACATCATATTTATCGTTACAAATAAATTTTATTTACCATAAAATTATATTCATTTTTTTTAAAAAATCAAAAATATACTGCCTTTTTTACCCAATTTTCTTCCTATTTTTTATATAATTCTCAAGATAATTAAAAATCTCTTTCTCATTATTCCTATCATTTATATCAGTAAGAACTCGGTTAAAGGCCTGCTTCAATAGTTCTCAAACCAAACGTGATGGCTCAAGCTCAAAATGTTTCATCAACTTTTCACCATCTACAGCTAAATCTTTCATCTCAAATTGTCACTCTGAATTTTTGAGTTGATTTAATAATTCTTTGAGATAATAAGAATCACTCAAATCTGAAGAATTCTGAAGTGGATTCTCTTGTCACAGTCTATCAGCAATATTAATATCAAAAAGATTATTCACCATCTCATATCACTTTTCACTATACAACTTTCTCACTTTTTTAATCCAATTATTTGGGTGTGAATTTAAAATCTCTCCAGGTGTATGATGCTCATGAATATACCGTTCTATCGTTTCAATTTCTTTTTTGGAAAATCAAAGGGCTGAAAAATCCTCTTTCATAAAAACTGGTGAACTTTCACGATGATTTAATGGTCATGAAAATATAGCTTGCTTTTCTTCTTTAGTTTTTAAAGAATCATAAGCAGCATACTGCTGAACTTTACCTACATCGTGGTAAAGCATCGCAAAACGCACAAGATAATCAGGATTCATCTCCTGAATTGCTTTGAGCGAAAGCATAATATGCGTATAAACATCAAACGCATGATAACGAATTGGTTGATCTACAAACTTAGTTTTTGCTAATGCGGGAAACAATATTGGAAGCATTCCACTCGCATCTAGAAGAACAATAAACGCAAAAGGATTTCATTTCTGGAATGGTTTGCATAATTCTTCTTTTATACGCTCTTTAGCAACATGAGCCAAAAGTGGAGTATTCTTTTTGATTGATTCCCATGTCTCAGAAGAAAAATCAAAAAGCTGAACCTTTTCTACATTTCAATTTCCAGACTTTTTTGATTTGTTTTTTTTATCTAATTGCAATAATTGATAGTTACACACATTCACCAATCTAAGCCCACGAATCAAACGCAAAGCATCTTCTCAGAAACGTTGATCTGCTTCTCATACTGTAGTCAATTTTCTATGAATCATAGATTCAATTCATCATGTAGAATCTATCACCACACGGAAAAGTTTTTCGGATTTTTTTTCTTCTTTTTTTCAAGTTACATAACATTCATTTTGAGTTTCTAATAGATAACGAAAAGCATATTCATCAAAATGTGACTGCGGAAACACTTGTGAAATAAACTGTGAATCAGTCAGAATCAGTAAATTTATATCAGAAAAATAGCAATATCACTGAGTTTTAAGAACTTTTAATAAATCCGATTCTGACAAGATTTTTGGATTCTCTTTCATAAAATCTAATTCTTTTTTAGTTTTTTGCTCCACTGAAAAATAATACATCGCATTGATAGAAAAATCCCTCCTTTTCGCATCAAGTAATATATCATTACTCCAGTTTATTTCTCCAGGATGACGAAAATCTTCATAATCTCATTCCGTTCTAAGTGGAGTAAGCTGATAACTACGCTCCTTTTCAGTAGATGGAATCAGAGTAATTGTTCAGAATTTATCGGTCTTAAAATGAAAAAGTCACTCAGTATTGATTTGAGAATCAAGAATTTCTGGTTTTCATTCACATGTAAAATCTATATCAAGTGGATCTTTGCTAATTCAAAGTAACAAATCACGCACACATCATCATACCAAAAAAACATCAGAAATCTGAACTCTTTTCTGCAAAAATCTCTGATGATAATCCAAATATCTCAATAGCGAAAAGTTTAACATAACATATTAATTAGAAATTACCGATACTAATTGTAAACAATTGGTTCAAATTTTCAACATAAAGCAACTAAAATTTTAACTTTTTTATTTTCATTTCACTTGAATTAAAAACGAAAATTCATATCATGAACAACAACCACCACGAATATTTTTATTCATTCAAATTACTGAATTATGAAAAAATGAATTCACGCTCCTTATTATAATGATGTAGAGGTAAACTGCATCTGTGGAGCATCTTTCACAATAAACGCAACCGTTCCTGGGCCAATTAAAGTAGAAACTTGTTATCAATGTCACCCTGCCTTCAACGAAAATAAAGAAGTAAAGAAAGTTATCAAATGAAGAATGGAAAAATTCCTAGAAAAGCAAGAAGCTATCAAGGCTGCTCAAGCAAAGAATGCTGCTTAATAGTTTATGGTATCCCTTCAAATGAAGGTATGCCTTGACTGTGGAAACTCCACTTTTTATCAAGGCAAAACAATTATCCATGCTAAGACATTATTTATTAGGAAGATACATTGATCTAAAAGATACGGAAGAGATTTTAAGCCATAGTCCTTTTATATACATAAGAGGTGTACTGGTTTATAGTGCTCTTCTTTTTGTTGTTTATGTAATATATGCAGTATTCCAGCAATATCCAGAATATCAAAATGTACCTTATGTAAAACGAATTGCTGGAGTCATCTGACTTTTTATATTTTTCAAACGATTACTTTGATTTTTAAATCTATACCTTGATTGTATTCTTATTAGTAAAGAAGCATTAACCATATTTCTACGAGATTGACTACTCGAGTATAAAACAGAAATCATTGATCGATCAAAAATTCTCGTAATTTCACACCGCCAAAATAGTTTTCGAGACAAGATATGTGGCAAATGAGATTTATTAATTCAAATGTGAAATGATATAAATTTTTCTTTTAACGACGTATCTCATCCCAAAAAATCAGCATCCAAACTCACACTAAATAAAAAAAATTACGAAGAAGCCAAAAAGAAAAAAATCGAACAAGACTTAGAATGAGACCAAAGACAATTCGACATTCTTGTAGATGCTCTATGAGAAGTTATTAGAGATTACATGGAGAATAAAAACAACGAAGAAACATATGAATAATGATTTACAATATCAACAAAAAAATTAATGAAAGACGAACAAATAAAAATCTGATGAACTACCCGGATTCATTTGGTAGATCCAGATAAAAAGCAAATTGATAAACTGGTAGATAAATATGACCTACACGAAATCATCGAACAAGATTTTTTGGATTTTACAACTCAAGACAAAATTGATACCTACGATGATTGTCTTTTCTTGGTCATGCGTTTTCCCAAATTCAACACAAGAACAAAAAAACATTTTGCCAATCAAATGCATGCAATTCTATGAAAAGACTTCATTATAACCGTAACATCCCACATAACCAATAATGTACAAAAAATCCAAGATCAATATCGTAAAGAAGTTGCTGAAGCCGAGGCTGATGAGAAATTTAAACTATCTCCGTACTATATTCTCTATATGATAATAGATGCAATGTATGACAAAGTATTAACATGAATGGCTAAATTCTCACAAGATTTGGTAAAAATTGAAGATGCGGCCATGGATGCAAACTCGGTTACTCAAGGAACTCTTTCAGAACTATTAATCAAAAAAAGAAGTGCTGTTTTGATGAAACATATCATCACACCTCACACAGAAATTTTAAATGAACTACAAACAGCAACAGCAAATTTCTATGAATGAGACTTGGATGTGTATTTTGAAGATCTTTTATATAAAACAGATAAAATTTTATCATTAGTATCCATTGCACACGAAAATACGGAATCTTTATTTGATGTATCCGATACTTTAACCACAATTAGGACAAACAAAACAATTTCAATTCTAACTATATTTACGGTACTGCTATGAATATTGACTCGAATTAGCTGATTATACTGAATGAACGTAACATTGCCTGCTCAAAATATGGTATGAGTTTTTTGGCGATTACTGTGATGAATGATAACTATCACTATAGGGACCATGATATACTTCAAACAAAAAAAGCGATTTTAATCTAAATTTTATCCAATAAAAAATCCACAATAATGTGGATTTTTATTTCTTTAGTTTATTTGTATACTCACAGCAAAATATATTACAACTAAAAGATTACCCATACACCAATTATGATCATCAAAATGCATCATTACAAAGATTGATATCCGCATTGTTAATCTGTCCATCTCCATTTAAATCACATGATGGAGGACATCGATCAATATGACCTAAGATGTAATCATTAATAGCCATACAATCTTGAGCTAACATAACAACTCCATCTCCATTTACATCTCATTTAGTTAATGTTACACCTTTAATATTTGGATTATCTACATTATAACAATATGGATAGATAGCTCAATACCAACCAGCTTTTTCTGATTTTATTTTTCAATTATCACATTTTGCACTCAATTGCCAAAAACCACAATCATTATCATACGAAACCATATATCCAGTCACAACATCTCAATTTTGTAAAAAAGTACTACCGAATTGACATCATGAAGCCACGCCACATGTCGACTCACTACTATTACCCAATGCGTGTGAACTTTTTCAATCATACACCGTTATACATCAACTATCATTCAACGTTATACTTCATGTAATATTAGTTCATTTACTCAATTTTACTGATCAACTAACCACTAAACTAACTCCATCTATTGGATTAACTGTTCATATTAATACACCGCTATTTGCGTTAATTCTTGCCTTATTAGGCTGAGCCTCGCCACTCCGTGCAAAAGAATTCTCATGTCACTTTGCAGCGTATCACAAAACCAAGCTATTTTCTCATGTAGCCTGACTTCTACGTCATCATAAAATGACTCATCCTCCAGCCTCATTATAAAGTCATCATAGAACAACTCATCCAGTATAAGCTTTTCCTTGACTTCATCACACAATTACAGAGTTCTTTCATATTGCCATATTGTTATCTCCACCTCCTATGGCAGCATATAATCAATTCTTTACTTTATTAAAAAATCATCATATACCTAATCAAAACCCACCTCCAATCATTTTATTCGTAAATCATCAAACATCACTACTCAAAGTTGCCCCTCATATATCTCCTCCAGATGAAGCAATTAATCAATTGAACACTCTCAAACTTTCCATACCCGTAGTAGTTCACAACAAAATTTCATCTGAATTTCCACTTAAATACAAAGAATGCAACGTTACTTTATGTTCAGAATCATCAGGAGCTGTATTTATGATGGTTATAGATCAATTTGCCATACTAATAAATCAAATTACCAAAAACATTCACAATAACAATAAACCCAATGAGTAACATTTCTTTAAGATAGATTTCATACCAACAAAGTTTAAGAAGTAAAACATTCTCTACTACCAATTATAATCATTTTTTTTTATCTGTCAAAATTTGAGAGACTTTTTTACCCAAAAAAAGTCCATTAGGAATGAACCATACATTTTATGCCACAAAAGCTTATTCATTATTAACAAGCATAGTTCTACTATGATACTGAATGGCTTCAGCTAATTTTTGAACAGAAATCTCATCTTTATTTTGCATATTTGCAATAGTTCTGGACAATTTTATAGTTCTATGAACTACTCTTCAGGAAAGATTGAGTTTATCATCTACTTGCGAAAGAAAATCTTTACATTCACTACCAAGTGGAATTAAATTTTGAATATATTTAGCTCGTATATGTACATTTGCAGACAAAGAAGTTCACTTAAAACGCTCCTGCTAAATCTCCCATGCATGAAACACCTTTTTCACGAATAGCTACAGGATACATATTCCAGTTCATACAAATTTTCTGCTAATGATAAAAACTTCTTTCGGCTTTTTTATGTAAAAGAACTGGAGTGAACAAACCATTTATTCTCTTAATACTACCATCTCAAACTCTATGATTCATATAAATCTATACTATATCATAATTTTATCTTCCAAGAATCAGGTTGCCGACAGCTACCACTAAACCGTCAAAAAACAACTATACTTTGTCAAAAAATCTCTCTAACTAGAAACACTGTTGTCACTTGCATTTATAAACAAAAATCGTATCCTGAATTTTAATTACTTAAGATTTTATATATATTTTTTACGTAACCATGGAAACATGAGATTTAACCCAAACCGCTATAAACATAATAGAATGAAGCTGAGATATCATAGAAACAATCTGAAACCCTTTCACCTCTTCCGAAGGCTTCTTTAACACAATTATGGACAATTCTATTCGATTCCGATGAGCAGTAATTACATTTTTATTACGGCTATCTATGCTAATATGGGTAATAAAAGATTCTACTGCTCGTAGTTATTCTTTTTGGTTCCAATTATTATCCGTATTTTTGATAATTGCATTTACTCCCATTATATGACTCATATTGTACATAGCCATCCGTCCTCAATGATGGAAATGGGATAAAACAGCACGAAGAGATACTCTATTCCAAAAATCACAAATCTGTGAAAACTGTTGAGAATTCAACCAAATAAACAATCGGTATTGTACAAAATGTTGAGAATCTTTGCATACTACATGCCATGAATGTCAAAATAAGTTTTCAAATTCATATGCATATTGTCCAAATTGTGGAGCTCCAAGTTTAGAACAATAATCAATAAAAACTAAGTTTTAATCAAATTGATCACAAAATATGCTATTAATCTTAATTATAATACTTGTACTTCTCTGAGCAGCTGTAATTTGATCAATATATTCAAATTTTTTAGTTTTTCATTCAAATTTTTCGGAAAGCGAAAATTATCATAAAGCGTATTATGCATCCATTTCTGCATTAGAAAGATGAGAATTAGTCGTTAAACAACGCCAACCCTGATATCAGTGAAGTGGATGAATCATCAAATGAATATGAACATGAAGTTTCGATTGATCTGACAAAAGTCTATCGTGATTTTCATATCTACGAGACCACCAGGATGAGTCTGCAGTATTTCGATCGATAAATTCATTAACTAATAGAATCCCTGCTAAATGAAAATGAGATGTTGAACGAATGTTGGCTACATGAGACTCTAAAGATTACAATATGATGGACTATGAACACACCGAAACTATATTACTATATTATGACTCCTCAAACAACAACCCATATACTGAATGAAGCATCATTCAAAGATTTAATGCCATTAGTTGATATATTAGATTGCCTGGATTATTGTTTCCTAAATTTTGATTTTTAGACAACGAATCAACATCCATTGCCGAAAAAGGAAGATTGCCTGGAGATGACTCTATAGTTGATCGACAAATCAAATGAAGTCGGACCGTGGCTCCTTTCTCAACATATCCTTTTACATTATTTTCTACTCAAAGTCTTAACATCAATGACGCAACTGTGAAATATAATGAGGACACTGTAATCAGGGAATACGACATAAACCAAATGACTAATTACCCCACCTCTCATATATATTTCTGAAAAAATACACGAAATATTTTTTCGTATAGATGAAATAGTGCCACCCCTACCATCGTCAGCGAATATGAAGATGAGATAAAAAACGACCCCCAAAAGATGAATTTTCTTTTTAATGGAGAAAATAAACAACTCAAACTTAGTTTATTAAATTTGTTGTGATCGTGACAAAATGTTTATCCTTTTCTGGAATATTATTTTGATTTTTGAGCTGTTAAACTACCCGACAAATATTTTACAATAAATGGTCAGTGAAATTACAAAGATTACCAAGTGAATACTATTATACAGAAGCCCACAATCAAAGAATCTGTTCTATGAAACTTTACATCGATCTTCTAATACATGAAAAGAAAAAACTTTTTCATACTAATTGCCATGACAGTATGAATGGGAATGATAGTACGAACATTTTTTTGATGAAATTTAACCCCTACAACAAACAACCCAAATATTTCACAATATGAAAACAGTTGATTTGTAGAAAAACTAACCGACACTTGAAACACATCAGACAATTGAGAGATATCAGACACTTGAAATACACTTAATCTTCCAACCCCACAAAAAGAATATACAGAAATCAGAGTCATGATGCCCAAATATTTTTATAATTCTGGTCGAAAAAGATTCGCTCAAGATTTACTTGATAATCAAAAAGTATACATAAACTTTATTTTCATTGATGATTTGAGTTCTTATAGAGATCAATTACAAGATCCTACGTTTTCTGAAGCAGATTTGTTCTTATTCCCCTATGACCGAAACGAAAAAATAAGCCTCAGAAGTTTTTCAGCACAACAAAACATACAACCATATTTTGACCCATTATTATCCACCATACTGAAAAACAATCAAACCACTTTCTTGCCTTTTTCCGCAGATCCCATGATTATGTATACCATTTCAGGATATAATGAAGCCAACAATTTTTATGGAATTTCTGAATTTGTACTAAATCGAAAACCTATCAGAACGTTATCCTTCCCTTTATTCTTTGGAATAACCAACGAAGATTTCGAAAACAAATGATTTTCTCGAGAATATCAAGATATAGTTCGATATGCACTGCTACATTATTTTAAGACCAACAACGATAGTCATGACTTGCAAAACCGGATCGACACCAATGTTCTACAAAAATACAATATCCAAAATCTAAACACTATATCAAAAATAATCACAACTCCTGAATGTAAATATTTTCCTTCTTTATGTTTTCAGGTTTTTAATTTTGTATGAGTAAGATTTTGATTTTTATCCGATATTGACA
>Ga0247609_10006221_pt1 | contig 11526 bp, 12 predicted proteins | sample 172DNAGHGlowgp2_FD_193487 | JGI IMG/M metagenome (GOLD analysis project Ga0247609, IMG submission 193487) | Sheep rumen microbial communities from Palmerston North, Manawatu-Wanganui, New Zealand - 1728 DNA GHGlow gp2 | ecosystem: Host-associated > Mammals > Digestive system > Stomach > Rumen ... | reverse complement strand
ATGTTTGATTTACTTACATCTATTGCATATGGTAATTCATCTACTATTGTTACTGTTGCTTTTCCTTTATATTTATCAACTTTTGTTGTGTAGTTTATTGTGTATTCTACTTCATCATCTTTTGATGTTATTTTTTCTGTTCCGTCTTTGTTGATATTATTTTCTGTTACTTCTGGTGCTCCTGCATATGCATTTGTTACTGTTATTGTATCTCCATCTTTTGATGGTGTTGCTGTATAGCTTGCTAATTTGTTTGCATCTGTTGATGTTTCACTTACATAATTATATATTATTTCATTTCCGTCTTTATCATATTTATCAACATCTTTTATTGTGTCTTCCCAAGTATTTGAATTTGTTGAATTTAATTTAATTGATTTACCTTCATTTAAATTAATTGTTACATCACTTGGTCTTACCTTACTTGCAACCTCTGAATCTCCTTGCCATACTTTTACTACTTTTATGTCTTTCTTGAAGTTTTGTGTTGTTGGTTTCTTCTCTGGTTCTTCTGGTATTTCTTCTTTATTTGTATCAAGTTTTAATGTTGCATCTGCTTTGTTTACAAATGTTCCTGCTGTTACATTCATATCTTTATAAACTACTTCAATGTTCTTTGTTATAGATATTTCTTTTGCTCCATTTGTAAATGTATCTACATCGTATTCTTCTACCCATGTTATTGTTTTATTTTCTTTGCTGTATGTTCCATTTGCTATATTTGAATTATCCAAATCTATTTCATATGGTAATGTATCTACTATTGTTACTGTTGCTTTTCCTTTATAGTCTTTTACTGTTGCCCCATATGTTATTGTGTAATTTACTTTTTCGTCTTTTGATGTTATTACATCTTTTCCATCTTTATTAAATGTTCTGTCTGTCACTTCTGGTGCTTTATAAGTATTTGTTACTTTTATTGTGTCAGCTGTTGCATCACCTACTGTTGCTGTATAGCTTGCAAATTTATTTACATCTGTTGATGTTTCACTTGCATAATTATATGTTATTTCATTTCCAGCATCATCGTATTTGTCAACTTCTACGTCTTTGCTCCATACATTGTCAGATTTTTTATCACTTGATGTCATTTCAACTTTTGTTCCATCATTTAAGTTTACTGTTAAGTTTGATGGTCTTACTGTATCAGAAACTTTTTCGTCTCCAACCCATGTTTTTTCAACTGTTATTTTCTTTGTTGCTTCTTCAACTTCTGTTTCTGGTTTATCTGTTATTTCTTTACCATTTGTTATAACTGTATTAACTAATTTAGTACCTGCTGCTACATTTGTTTTTACAGTTACTTCAAATTTTAATGTTACTGTTGCTTTTGCATCAATATCAATATTCCAAACAAGAGTGTTACCTATAGTCTCAGCTTTTTGAGTATTATCTAAGAAATTTATAGTAGATAAATCTAAAATATCACTATTTAATGGATCTCTAACTTCTATAGATTTTAAATCTCTGTCTGATTTATTTTCTACTGTTATTACATATGTAACTTTTTCACCTTGTTTTACATTTTTATCACCTGTTTTTGTTGTTATAATATCATCAGGTGTTGCTTTTATGTTTGCAGATGCTAATTCTGCATTTACATCCATTGGTGTCCAACCTACAAAATGTCCTTCTGCAATTTGTCTTTCAGGTATTTCAGTTGTTTCTGTTCTAGTTATTGTTGCATCTTGAATATTATCAGCTGTAGTAGCTGTTCTTCCTGTATTTCCTGTTGTAGTTCTTGTTGCTGTTCCTGTTGTTCCTGTTGTTCCTGTACCAGGTGTTCCTGTTGTAGTTGCAGTTGTATCTGTTGTACCATCAGTTGCAGTTCCTTCATTAGTTGTACCTGCATCTTGTGTTGTTCCATCATTTTCTGGTTGTGTATCTGTTCTTTGCCCTTCATTTTGAGAACTTGTTCCGCTATCTGCAGTTTGACTTGTGCTTGAAGCTTGATTGTCTAAATCGGCAGCTTCAGTTTGTGTTCTACTTTTTAAATATACAGCTGTACCACTTACTGCTATAATTGCCAATATTGCAGCTGTTATTCCTGCTGTTATAGCTGTTTTTTTGCTTGGCTTCTTAAATAGGTTCGCCATTTTAGCATTCCTCCTTTATTTTTAAATCTCTTTTGCCTTTAATATAAGTCTTTCTCTATTTCCGTTTGTGCATGTTATTAGTGTTACTTCTCTTATTGTTTCATCATTTGTAGCAAGTATTGTTACATCATTTGGGTCTGTTATAAATTTATCATATATTTTATATTGTATAGTATCTCCATTCAAATCCGTAAGCTCTACTATGTCATCTATTTCTAGCTTTTTAGTTTTTCCAAACATTGTACCATCATAATTATTATGTCCAGCTATAGATAAATTTCCTAATTCATTTACTTGCCCTCCCCAATATTTTACTATTGATATTTTCATAGGTTCCTTTGTTTCTTCAGGATTATATGTATCTATATCTAATATTGGATATTCAAGTTCTATTTTTGGGATTTTTACTATTCCTATTACTCTATAACCATTTAATTCTACCTGTTGATTCTTGTTTTCTGTTTCTAAACTTCTAGAAAAAGTTTCAACTGTTTCTTTATTTTTTTGATCATTTAAATAATTTTTATAATATTTATTTATTATTAATCCAATTACAATTATTAGTGCAATAATTAATATAATAAAAAATGTTTTATATATATTTAGTTTCATTGATTAGTGTTTACCTTGATTTTTTTCTTTTCTCATTTTTGTAAAAACAACTATTAATGCAATTATAATTACTGCTAATACTGCAAATAATATTAAATTATCACCTGTAATTGGTAGCTTAGCTGTTTCTTGTACTGTTTTTGTTTCTGTTCTTCCTGGTATTTTTTCTTCATTGTCTTCTCTATATGATTCTAGGAATTTTGCATCATATGTTACTGTTCCATCTTCAGCTGTTCTTTTTAATAAAACTATATATTTATCTCCTTTTTGAGCATCTATTGGTTGTTTTATTAAATAGTTCTCAACTGGTTGCCAAGTAGCTTGGTCTATTAAGTTTTTGTATTTTTCATAAAAGCCTTTAGCAAATTCAATTTTTTCATACATATTTTTGCTTGAATAATTATTATTTAATTCATCTGCTAATGTTTGTAATTCAGAATAGTTTGCATCTGGTAATTTTGTTCTTACATATTCGTATGTTGAACTATCTTTGTTTTCATCAGTTATTTCAAGTCCACCAACTGTTTCTGTGTATCTTATACCATTTACTTCTTCATTTCTTTGTTCAATGTTTGTTTTTAATGTTGTGTTTATTCTCTTTGTTGTTGTTTCTACTTCTTCCATTTTTGAAACATCAAATGCATTTTGTAAGTCTAATGCTGTTTCTGTTCCATCAATGTATAAATAAAGTGTTGGTGTAACTAAATTCCCTTCTGCATCTGTTATTGAATTTTTTTCAATTACAGCTACTTGATTTTCTCCTGAATTATCAGGTACTGATCTTATATGGCTTAATGAGCTTTCTGTTTCTCCAGAATTTTCTGAAGTAGCAAAACTAAATCCTGTTCCAGCCATTAAATCTTGCACATAGACAATATAGTCTCCATTTTCTGCTTTTACAACTTGAACATTTTTGCTTTCTGCTGCAAAAGCATTTGTTGGTATTAATGCTATACTTAAAATTGTTATTAGCATAATAGCAACAATTTTTAATGTTAATTTTTCCATTTTGTTATTCCCCCTTTTTATTTTTAAAAATGTTTTTGTAGATTTTTGCTTACGGCTTTAGGTTTTTTATGTCATTTTTTGATATATTTTATACTTTTTTGATTTTTTAATGTTTTGCTTCCGTAAGATTTTACGTCATTTAAAAATTTGCTGACAACATTATATTACATTTTTATTACAATGTAAAGAGTTTTTGTGAAATTTTTTCATTTTTATGTAAATTTTTGTTTTGTCCTATAATTACCACCGCCCTAGTATTTTTTAAATTTTACAACATAAAAAAATAGACCCTCTTAGGTCCATTTTAATTTAACTTTTTTATTAAATTATACTTAATCTTCGCACAAGGTTTCACAATATTTACATCTATATAATTTCTTTTCTTTATCTTTCAAAACAAATATATGCTTTAACTCTTGTTCAACAGATGTAATACATCTTGGATTTTTACATTTAATTATATTAACAATTTCTTTTGGAAGTTCAACATGATATTTATCTACTCTCTCATCTTTTTTTATAATATTTATTGTTATATTTGGATCCATATATCCTAAAATATCTAAATCTAAATCTATCGTTTTATCTATTTTTATTATATCTTTTCTTCCCATTTTATTGCTTCTAGCATTTGTAATAATTGCTACAGAGCAATCCAAATCACCAAGTTTTAAAGCATTATAAATTTCTAATCCTTTTTTAGCTTGTATATGATCAATTACTATTCCTTCCCTAATACTATCTATATTCATTTCCATATCCTCTCTTTTTAATTTATTTCTAATAATTTTAAAATAAGTGCCATTCTTATATATTTTCCATATTGTACCTGTTCAAAGTAACATGCTCTTGGGTCATCATCTACTTCAACTGATATTTCATTTACTCTTGGTAATGGGTGCATTATACATAAATCATTTTTTGCCCTTTCAAGTTTTTCTTTATTCAAAATGTAGTAATCTTTTAATCTAATATAATCCTCTTCATTAAAAAATCTTTCCTTTTGTACTCTTGTCATATATAAAATATCTAACTTGTCCATATGTTCTTCAATATCATTTGTTTCTATATATTCTATATTATTTTTTTCTAATACTTCTTCTTTTACATATTCAGGAATTTTTAGTTCTTCTGGAGATATAAGTACAAATTTAACATTATTATATCTTGACATTGCAGTTATTAATGAATGTACTGTTCTTCCAAATTTCAAATCTCCACATAGTCCTATTGTTAAATTTTCCAATCTTCCTTTTTTACAAGATATTGTAAGTAAATCTGTTAATGTTTGTGTTGGATGATTATGGCCTCCATCTCCTGCATTTATTATTGGTACAATTGATTTTGTACTTGCTACTAATGGAGCTCCTTCTTTTGGATGTCTCATTGCAATTATGTCACTATAACATCCAACAGTTCTTATTGTATCTGATACACTTTCCCCTTTTGATGTTGAGCTTGAAGAACTTGATGAAAATCCTATTACATTCCCTCCTAATTCATACATAGCAGCCTCAAAACTAAGCCTTGTTCTCGTGCTTGGTTCAAAAAATAAAGTAGCCAATTTTTTATGCTTACATTTTTCTGAATATTGTTCAGGGTTTTGCATAATATTTTCGGCTACTTTTATTAGTTCTTCAATTTCTTTTGTTGTTAAATCTTCTATTCCGATTAAATTTTTCATTTCTTCCTCCTTGTTTTATTTTCTTATGTGATTATATAATAATGTTAATATTCATGTCAATAATGAAATAAAAAAACCACGAAAATATTCGTGGTTTTTATTAATTTATATAACTTTAACTCGCATATGTAATTGTAACAACTTCTATACTGGGTATTAACATATCAGGATTAACCATATCATCTGATGTAACTTTAATATAAAATTTAGTTCCAGTTGCAGAAGGAACCTGATTTTTCAATGTTACAGTATTAGTACGGTAATTTTCTTTCTTTGCATGCAATGGTATATTCATAGAAGATACTCCTAGTTGACTTCCATTTTCATCTTCTATCAAAAATTTACAATTTTGAGTAGTTGTACCAGATGATGCTGACGAATTATAGTTAATTTTAAAATTTATACTTTTTATTTTTTTCCCTGTATTGTTTATAACTTCAAATGAAGTATTTACAAGATTTTCAAAAGTCATATTTGAAAAAGTTAAAGTAAAACTTCTATCAGAAGTTGAATTCAAAATATTTGTAGAATATGATGAATTGTTTACTCCATTAATAATTAAATTTCCTGTTACATTGGGAATTATCAATGTTCCATTATTATATGTAAATCCAGTACCATTACTTAATTCTGTTCCTCCCATTGAAACAGTTATAGATTTAGGAACTATTCCTGTAAATGTTGTCTCATACCTTGTATTTTGTACTATTGTACTAGGATAGTTCGAGCTATTTTCTATATTATTATATGTAATAGAAAATATTATTTTTTCTAACTTTGCTGTAACAGTTCCTCCTATTTTAAGTTCAGTATGCCAATATGAATACCCAACTGTTGCAAACAATAAAATCAAGACAATTAGCACAATTACACGTCTCGGACTAATCAAATTAACTTTTCTTTTTTTATATTTTTTTATATTTTTATATTGACTATTCATCGTTTTGTTTATCCTCAACAAACTATTAAATTAAATAAAATTATATATATTTTATAAAAAATTCTTCTAATACAACATAGCATGAGAAGAATTTTAAAATTTATTTTCTCAGTATATATCTATAGTTCACGTTATTACTCATTACAGTAAACCATGCTTCATCATCTTCGTCATCTATAAAACATAAAATAGGTTTAAATAATTCTTCAGAAAGTTTAACAATCTCTCCAAAATCCCTAACTGTAACCGTATTTTCATCATTGATATCTGGTCTATCATTTACTCTAACAATCTTATCCTCACATAGTTTTAACAATCTATTCAATTCATATCTGTATTCATTTCTTATTCTATTTGTTACTCTTGCAGTTGATGCATATCTTAATAAGAATATTCCTACTAGCATTCCTATCATATCAAATATAAATGTATATGATATTTTGCTATCTTTTGGTACCTGTTTTGCAATATATTGTGTATCTTCTTTATTATTCTCCCCTTTTACTTGTGTAGTTTTTTCTGCTAAATCTATTGTTACTACTGGTTTATAATCCATATTTACTTCTTCATCTTCAATTATAGTTTTTACATTTATCTTTAAAAATACTGAATATACTGCTTTTAAACTCATTCCTGTTTGTTGTTTTAAATCTAACAACAAATTGTTTTTTTCCTTTAAATCTAATTTTAAATTTTCTGTAATGTTTATTTTAGATGTTTTCTCATCAATTATTGTCTTTTCAAGTAAAGTATCATCTCTTTCTATTACTTTTTGTTCTTCTCCATCTTTTGTATATACAGCTTGCATTCTACCTATTATTTCATATTCGTATGTTAAATCACTTCTTTTGTCAGCTGTGTATTCATAATTAATATTTAAATCAATGTCATTTATTAAATCTGTTATATATGCTAAACTTTTATCTGATAAATTCATTCCTTTTGTATATTTATTTTCAACTAAATTCACATCATAATTATAATTAAATTTATTTGTGTAAGAATATATTTGTTTACTTGTAGTTTTTAAATTTAAATCTGTTCCAAATCTTCTTAAAAAATCATAAGAGGAAACTACTATAAGAACAATAGCAATTAATATATAGATATATTTAGTTGATTTACGAATTCTGTTTTTCGTTTTATTTCTTTTTGCTCTCATCATTTCCTCCTTTTTTATTTTTATCTTATGTCTAAATTTCTAATTGTTCTTGTTCCTGAATTAGATGTAACCAAATTGCTGGATATCCCAAATATCTAATTTTGTAAATGACTTTTCCAATCAATTGATCTTCAGTTACCACTTCTGTATCAGGTTGCTCATTATTATCTCCTTTTGTTTTAAAGAAAAATTTACCTTTTGATTGATTTTTAGCTACTATTCTATGTATTACAGTGTATCCCTCCATTTGGTATTCTATTATATCACCCACATTTACATCATTGCTATTACATTTTTTTATTATTGCAATATCTCCAATATGTAACTCTTCTTGCATACTTCCTGAAGCTATTGATACAGGTTTTATAGGAAATATCCCTATTGCAAACCATATTGCTAAAATTATAATTATAACTAATGGTATTATGTTTCGTGGGTCTGAATTTATAATTTTTTGTCTTGTTCTAAACTTGTCTAATTTATTCTTGGTATATCTAATATATAGTAATAAAACTATTGGTATTGTTGTATCTATTATTGTTTCCATTACCCATGGAGTATTTGGTAATATTGGTGATAACCATAAATATAAATTTGTTATAAATTCATATATTACTGATGATTTATAGTTGTTGTTTAATGCTAGATATGAATATAATATATTTCTTGCAAAAACTGGAACACAGTATTTGAATATTAACATAAATATAAAGTATACACTTGTTTCTTCTCCAAATCTTTTCCAAATTTGTAAGTCAATTAGTGTAAATAATATAGTTACTAATATAAATATTGTTTTTTTGTCTTTTTCTCTAACATTATTTATTAATCTATATCTTATATATTCTTTTGCTACTAGTACAGTTCCAAAACTCCAAATATTTATAATTATCCCCTTTATTGTTTGAGAATATGGATTGTCTCCAAATGTAACAAACAAACCAGATATAAGGTATGTTATTATATATACTAGACATGCAATTAATGTGTAGTCTATAATTTGTTTTCCGAATTTTTTGTTTTCATAGTTTTTCCCAAATAGTTTATAAATTGATAGTGCAAGTATTATCCAAAATAGTGGATTAATTAAATATGTATATATTGTACCTAGTTTATCTAAAAAAATTACTCTTAGTACTATATATATTACTATTCCAATTATAAAACCTATTGTGGCTATTTTTGATTTTTGCATAATATTTACCTTTTTTATAAATTAGGATTAGTGTTTTAACTCTTTTAGGGCATAGTTTTAGTATGCCCTAAATATTAAACATTTTGTCCATATGTTAATTCAATTGTAAATGTCATTTCATCATCAACATTGCTACTAGAATCGTTTTCAGATGGCCATTCTAGAGTTAATGTATAATTTTTCTTTTCATCTTTAGCTAAAGTGTTTCCTGTTGCAAAGCTTGCAGTATTTAAAGAAGCTTTAATAACTCCATATGTAAATACATCATTTGTACCTGTTAAATTTGCACTGTTTCCATCTTTAGCTGTTATTTTTAAACCAGTTACTTTTGCTGTTGTTGAACCTTTATTTTCTACTGGTATAGAAAATTGAGCAGATTGTCCTGGCTCTGTAAAATTAGCTTTAACTGTTACTGTTTGAGAACTATCACCTGTTTCTGTTATTGATGCATCAATAGTAGTTGGTGATTTTGTAATACTAACTTCAGATGGCACAAAATGTACATCCCAATCTCCCTTTGCTGTTGCTGTTCCTGTAATAGTTAATGTTGAACTAAATGCTGCATAACCTACTGCTATTGCTAATAATAAAACTACTAAAACAATAACCAAATAATTTCTTTTTTTAGTCTTTTTCATGAATCTAACTCCCTCCTAATTTATTCTCATATATATTGTAATATTTTCACATGTAATATTCAATTACAATTTCTTGTCTTTTTCATTACATTTTTGTAATATTTCGTAATTGTTTTGTAATATTGTTTTAATGTATTTGTAATAGCGTTTTTGAAATTTTATGCTATAATAAATTATGAATATTATATTATAGCAAATGATAAAATTTAGAAAGAAGGTCTTAAAAATGGAAACTATGTATAATAATGCTTTTTTTAACAATTTATTTTCTAGTGACGAATTCAACTTTATTAAACATCTTGATTCTGACAGAGTACAATTTGACTCTACTTTACAAAAAGAACAACAAAATAGAGATTTAATTGTTAAATTAATAAATGGATTCCATGATTCTATTTATTTTGCTAATATGAATCAAAAAGATTGTGAACAAGATAAAAAATTACTTAAGGAAGCTCAAAATATTTTTGAATTACTAAATAATAATATTACAGTTTTGAAAAATAATATAGAAATATCAGATTCTATTAGTAAAAATCTTGTTAATTTATTAATAAAAATAGATTCAGAGGATAATTTGGAAGAAAGTAAATATATAGGCGAAATAAACTCATTAAAAAATGATATTTCAAATTTTATTACAAAAGTTGAAAATACAAAAACTAATTTATCAACAAATAATAATATAATATGTAACTTTATTAATAGTGATGAAGTTAATAAATATTTTAAAGCATTTTCAATAACACTCCCTTTATCTACAGAATATGAAGAAAAATCTATTCAAAACAATATAGAGGAAAATAATGATACACTTTTAATTTCTGAAAAAAATAAAAAAGTATATCTTCCATATTCAAAAAAAGAAATTTCACAATACTTAGAACAATATCCAGATCAATACTCTTCTTTTGAAGATGTTATAAAACAAGAATTTATTTATCCTAGTGATTTTTATTTAAAACATCCTTTAGTTGCTCGTTTTCGAGAAACATATTCTTTAATTAGAGATAGAGAAGCAAAATCTGTAATTGAATCTTTTAAAACTGCTCTAGATATGATGTTTCGCTATGATTTAAATCCTGCAATTATTGCAGCTTGTAAATCACAAAATCAATTAGAAAATTATATAGAATGTTTAGATAAAAAGAAAACTGATGAATTTAAAGATTTTAAAATTCTTTTTGAAGTTGCACCATTAAAGGCATAAAATCACATATAATGATTATTTATTCAATAATCATTATATGTGATTTTTTAGTTTTTTGGTAATTTTCCACTGTCTTTTTTTATGAAATATTTAATCTCTCCAAATATCGCCATTTATAAATTGTGTTAATGCCATTATAAATGCTTCTCTTGTTAAATCATATCTTGTAATAACATCTTTCGTAAGGTGTGCTATTCCACCCTTTTCATTTTTTAATCCATTCCCATTAAAAATTTTATCCATTACAATTCCTAAATCTGTATTTATTATTTCATCTACATATTTATCTGGAACTGGAAATTTCATCATTTACAGGCTCGTCCCCAACACCTGAACTAACAGGTACACCAACCATTTCTACATTTTCATAAAATTTTTCAAATGCTTGTTTAGCTCCTTCTACTTTTCCTTTATTATTTGTTCCTATTAATACTTTCATCTCTTACTCCCTTCTAAGTAGTGATATTTTTATACCCACAACACCATATTCTTTTTCCTTTTCAGGTGAATAATATTGATACATTGAATTAGTTTTTCTTTTTATTTCTTCTTCATCTGTATATAACTTATTGAATAAATCTTCAAATGATTTCTCTTTATATAAATCTAATACATCTACTAATATTGTTTCTTGTAATTCTGGTAATTTTGAAAATTCAATTTTATCTCCAATTTTTATTTGCTTTCTTTTTTCATCATATAATCTAAATTCTACCGTTTTTGTTCCATTTTTTATTCTTTCAAATGGACTTTCTTTTAATTTCATTTTATGTATCATAATTTTTCCCTCTTTCAATTTATTTTATATTAAAGATGTTTTTCTTGTTTTCTTCTATATATTTAATAACCAATATGGTATAAAATATATACCTTCTTCTTTCTTTAAAATATCTTTTGTAATCACAACTCCATATTTAACCTGATTAATTGATTTATTTTGATGCTCTTCAATGAATTTATTGATTACTTTTTAATCAGAAC
>Ga0247609_10006220_pt1 | contig 11527 bp, 12 predicted proteins | sample 172DNAGHGlowgp2_FD_193487 | JGI IMG/M metagenome (GOLD analysis project Ga0247609, IMG submission 193487) | Sheep rumen microbial communities from Palmerston North, Manawatu-Wanganui, New Zealand - 1728 DNA GHGlow gp2 | ecosystem: Host-associated > Mammals > Digestive system > Stomach > Rumen ... | reverse complement strand
GAACGACCTGCTCAACCGCCGCTTGTTTATGGCTTCGGCAGGAACTGACTACGAGGCTTGGCTTGCCTCGCACCAGCCTTTCCATTGGCTGGCCGAATTCTACGAAATCATCAACGGCAACGGCGGTTTTGATGTGATTATTGGAAATCCGCCGTATGTGGAGTATAGCAAAGTGCGAAACCAGTATAGAGTAAGGGGGTATGAAACAGAATCATGTGGCAATTTGTATGTATATTGTATAGAAAGGAGCAGAGATGTTCTTAAAGAATGCGGAACATTTGGAATGATTGTTCCTTTAAGTTTATCATGCGGAAACAGAATGGATGTTTTAAGGAGCTTTGTACAAGATAGTTTCAAATGCAAATACTTCGCTAATTATGAAATCTTCCCTTCTAAACTATTTGATGGCGCATTCCAAAGGATAACAATTATGTTGTCAAATAATCTTCAAAAGGAGTCTATTTCCTTGATAACAAAACTGCATAGATGGTATAGTATTGAACGAAATAGTCTTTTTTCAAGATTAGTATTTACCAAAGCAGACTTGATGTTACCAGAAATAGGTATTGCAAAGTTCAATACGAATCTGCATAGGGAGGTGTTAAACAAAATAGTTCCGTGTACAACATTAGCAAACAATGTGACTAATTCTCGACATGTTGATTTCATTTTCTATCAAGAGGCTACAAATTATTGGATGAAAGCTGCCATGCGAATTCCTTTTTATAAGAAAAACGGAATAATTGAGACCCCCGCCCATGGAAGATTGTTGTATTTCAAGAATGAAACAGATAAGCGTACTATCTTTAGTCTGATGAATAGTTCCCTTTTTTACATTTGGTATATTGCTTTTTCTGATGGTTTTCATTTATCAGACAATGTAGTTAAGCGTTTCCCAATAGATATTGAAATATTGGGCAATTCAAATATAATAAATCTGTCCCAAGAATTACAGACTGATATTGATGCTAATTCGTTCAAGACAACACGAAATACGGCGAAAGATTTGATTCAAATAGAATCATTCAGAATCAATAAATCCAAGCCCATCATCGACGAGATAGACAAAGTATTGGCGAAGCACTATGGATTCACGGAGGAGGAGTTGGACTTCATCATCAATTACGACATCAAGTATCGGATGGGGGATGAGTTGGAGGGAGAGGAATAATCAAGAGATAAACTTAAGAGTATGACAAACATATTAAAAACAGATATTGAAGGGATTATCAATGAACTTAACATGTCTCCAGAAGATGTGTTGTATCCTATTTTTGAAACGGTTGTTAATTCAATACAAGCCATTCAAGAAAGATTTAAGGATGTAAGTCAAGGAAAGATTCTCGTTGAATTGGAGAGAGATATCACGCAATTGGATCTATTTGATAAATACGAAAATTATCCAATAAAGTCTATCACAATTAGAGATAATGGCATTGGATTTACTCCTGCTAACTATCATAGTTTTGAATTTGCGCATTCAACTAAAAAAATAAACATTGGAGGAAAAGGTATTGGACGATTTGCAATTCTTTCAATCTTCAATACGATTTGCGTCGACAGCATAATAAAAGGGAATGATACTAATCAAAGAGTTAGTTTTAGGTTAACCCGGAAAGAAGGGTTAACAAATCCCGAATATGAAGACTCGAAAAACTCTGTTGGTACGATAATCGAATTAAAAGATCTTAATTCGAGATTTATAAAAGAATCTTCCAAATACTCACATGAAAAGATAGCTGATAGCGTGTTGTCACATTGTTTGCTGTATTATTTGAACAGCGAAGCACCGCAAATTGAAATTGTCGAAAAAGACATGACAATAAATCTTTCAAATCAGTTTGTCCCAAAGGATTTTGTTAAATATACCGTACGTGATGCAATAAAGGGCAAAAGCTTTACGTGGTATTTTGTGAAAAACGAAAAAGCCAATTATCATGAATTATGTTTGTGTGGACATAATAGAAAAGTAAAAGGCAAGCATGTTGATAAGATTTACCCAATTTTTTCATCTCCCATCATTGAAGACGACAATCAGTATTTCTTCAAGATTTATGTTGTTTCTAAATATCTAGATTCTAGGGTTAATATGACCCGAAATGAGTTTAATTTCCCCAAAGTGAAAAATGAGGATAGTGAAGGAGAACAAAACGGAGTATTGGACTTAAAAATGAATGAATTGATTGTTGAAGCAGATATAGACGATAAAACAAAAGAAGTTATACTAGGTTTGTTCCCTGAATTGGTTAAAGATAGAATTAATAACATACAAACTAAAGTGAATTCTTTCCTGTCTAGCGATGACGGATTAGAGTATAGGCACCTGGCATTGGCTGACGATTTTTATACTTCAATACCAGATGATATTGATGATAAGAAGTTAGATGATAAACTTCATGATTACCAGTATAAAAAGAGTAAAGAAGCGAGGAAAAAAAGAGATAAACTTTTCAAACGTGATTACAGCACAAAAGATGATTACAAGAACTTGCTAAAAGAAGTTGTTGATACTGCAACACAAGAAGGTTTTAGTAGACTCGCCCAATATGTTTCACATAGGAAAACCATAATTACATTATTGGAAAAATACTTGAATTGGAGTGAGGAAAATAACAATTATGAGGAAGAGGAGGTGCTTCACAATCTAATATATACGATGGGAGGCAATCAAGACACGATTCCATATGATAAGCACAATTTATGGTTATTGGATGATAGATTGACATTCCATCGCTTCATTTATTCTGATAAGGAGATTAAGGCACATGTCCCCGCAGAAGGGTCAACAAGTAAGAAAGAAACAGATATAGCAATATATGATACCACATATTACTATGGAGAAAAGAATGATTATTCAGAAATAAACTCTGTCGTTGTATTTGAGTTAAAAAGGCCCGACCGTTCTATTACTTACGAAGATTTTAGCAAGCAAATGCGAGAACAAATTCTTGGCATTCAAGAAGGTAAGCTTAAGGATTATAATAAGGCTAATGTTCTTACTGGAGAATCCACACCCGTTTACTATTACTATGTTGTAGATGCAAACACATATTCTATGCTAAAAAAGAATTCAAAGTTGGAAGGGTTTAAAGAGACACCGTATAAAAGTTTAATGAGAATGGTAGATAGCGTATATATAGAAATACTCACATATCAAACTATTCTGATAAATGCAAAGCGTAGAAACAAGGTGTTCTTTAAGAAGTTAGGAATTGAATAATATTAAATCAAAAGAGTATGTACCAAGCCAATGTCTATAGAATAATGATCGGTTCTCCATCTGACATCAAGGAGGAAATATCAATTGCACGAGAGGTGTTGAACAATTGGAACAATCTCAATTCCGAAAAAAATCGGATTGTGTTGCTGCCAATTCATTGGTCTACAAGTTCATATCCCGCAGCGGGGAAGCATCCTCAAAAATTGTTGAATGAGCAATTAGTTGAGAAAAGCGATTTGATGGTCTGCATATTTGGCACAAGATTAGGCTCGCCAACCGATACTGAAATAAGTGGCACGGTTGAGGAAATCAAAGAGCATAGAAAAGCTGGAAAGGATGTGATGGTGTTCTTTAAAATGTCTGTTGATGACATTTCTGCTGTGAATCCACAACAATTGCAGAAAACCAAGGAATTCAAGGAAAGCATAAAAAACAATGTGCTTTGGCAGGAGTTCTCCGATGCGAAAGATTTTGAGAAGAAATTCGCAGATGCGTTGCAATTATATATTAATAACGATTGGAGAATAGAAAGCGAACATGAGGTTTACGAAAACATTGAGTTTTCTGATGATGAAAAAGAGGTGTTGAAAAAATGGACAAATAGTAGAAATGCAAATTGTTATACGTCGGGTGTAATAGGTGGAGTTTATTATGTGTTTGGTGATTATCAATATAGAGCAAACTATGGGAAAGAAGAAGCGATGTTCGATGATTTTATTGAAAGATTAAGCAAAGCCGGCTATATTGATTTAGAAAAATATGATAAGTATGGCAAACCTGTTTATAAACTGAAAAAGGCGGCGTATGATTATGTTGACAAACTGAGTGCCAATGAAAAAAAACTTTAATGAGAAAAGCCTATGCAAGAAAACGCAAAATATGACAAGAAATCGTTGAAAACGGTACAAGGTAAAACGGCAAATTTTGGGGAGTTAGCCAAGGATTGTGTCGCTTTTGCCAACTCTAATGGCGGATATTTGGCGATAGGAATTGAAGACAATGCTCGACTTCCCGACCCTCAACAGATTATACCCGAAGATATGCCCGAGAAAATTGTGAAAAGGATCAACGAACTGACCATCAATGTTGCTGTCCGGCCAGAAATAGTGGTTGCCGAAAACGGAGGGCAATATGTAAAACTGCATGTTTTTCCTTCGCAATCGTCCATAGCAAGCACCACAAAAGGGCAATTCTATTATCGCGATCATGATAAAAGTCGTGCCTTGCTCCCCGATGAATTGAGCAGGCTTATGGCCGACAAACCTGCTTATAGTTGGGAAACCAAAGTTTCTCTAAAGATAGATTGGCATAACGCCGATGCACTGAAGCTTAGGAACTTTATTGAGGATGTTCATCAATCAGACCGTGTTTCGAAATTCGTGAAAGAAAAATCAACGGAAGAAACTCTGTCTTATTACCAGATGATAGATGACGACGGATTACTTACAAATTTAGGGGTGCTGTGGATTGGAAAAGCAGAGCAAAGAGCAAGATTGTTATATTCCCCAATCGTCCAATATATCAAGTATGATGAGAACGAGGAAAAGGTCTCGAAACAGGTTTGGGATGATTATCGGTATAATCCTAAAGAGTTGATACAGTCCATATGGGAAACCGTTCCGGATTGGAAGGAAAGCAGCGAGATTTCTGAAGGATTGTGGCGCAAGAACATTTCTGCATACGATGAAAAAGTGGTTAGAGAATTGTTATGTAATGCTATTGTGCATCGTCCCTACACGACAAGAGGAGACATCTTCGTTAAACTTTATCCCGACAGGATGGAAATAACCAATCCGGGATTACTCCCCATCGGCGTAACAGTAAACAATATCTTGCAGAAAACCGAAAAACGAAATATCCACATGGCCAAAGTCTTTTATGACCTTCACATGATGGAGGGTGAAGGGTCGGGATATGACCTCGTCTATGAAACCCTGTTGGCTGTTGGAAAAGACAAACCTAAAGTAACTGAAGGTAATGATTATGTCGAGGTAAGCGTGTTTCGCAACATAATCACTAAAGACGCCTCAAAGGTTTTTGATTATATTTCAGACCATTATAGGCTCAGTCGAAAAGCATACATTGCTTTGGGAATTATTTTGAAAGAAAAAACAATCACAACGTTAGACCTTGCTAAAGAACTTCAACTTTCCTCAGGAGAACGTTTGCGTTCTTATGTCGATGCTTTGGTTAGTGAACGAATTGTATTGGCTCAAGGTAAAGGAAAAGGTGTTAAGTATACCATCAATCCTGTTTTTGTGGCAAATTCTAAAATGCAGTTTACTACAACGTTGAAAACAATAGAGCCTTATAGGTTAAAGGCACTTGTTTGCGAAGATTTAAAATTCCATCCAGATAGTTCATTGTCCGAAATAGCAAGTCGTTTACCAGACGTTGATTACTTGGAATTGGAAAAAGCTGTTCGTTTGATGGCAAAAGACGGAACAATTAAGCCTATTGGTGGACGTAAATTCAGGAAATACTCGTTGCCTTAATTTTTTTCTTTTAAAAAGTGGCAGAAAAAGATGCATTTTGATAAACAAAGAGTAAAGATAAACGCTAATTTATTGATTATTAATAATTTACTTTTATCAAATTACAAGAAAAGCGGTGGTAAGAAACAAAAAAGATTCGAGCATTGAGTTAGGACAAAACTAGAAAATGTGTTTGAGGGATTATTTGAGGGAATAACTGAGGGAGTAAAATATATGATTGAATTACAATATCTTGGAAATAAAGACTTGTTAAAAATGCCAAAGACAGGTTTTTTGGCATCAAATACCATCCCTTCAGAGACAGTATTGCGATGTTATGATTGGGCAACAAAAATGCGACAGCAAAATCGTTGTGTGATGAGCGGTTTCAACTCGAAATTGGAACAAGACGTCCTGCACTTCCTACTCAAAGGCAAAAGTCCCATCATTATTGTGCTAGCTCGTAAATTCTATAAAACCACACCTACGGAGTGGGTATCAAGTCTTGACGAAAACCGGCTACTAATCATCAGCACCTCCAACCAACAAAGGCAATCACGCCAATCAGCCATGGAACGCAACTTTTTTATTGCTGATATTTGTGATGAGCTTTTGAGTGTAGGTGTTACAGATAGCAGTTCTCTTATTAAGTTAGTAGAAACTTTCCCTGAAAAAACAACGATTTTATAAAGTTTCTCTTAAAACAATATCGATTATTCAGTGATAAGTTGCTCCCAGAAGAGTTCATCTCTGTTTCATATGCAGAGCAAAAATTCACCATTGCAAAAAAATAGGAAAATTTTGGTCTACTTTTTGTCAATTACAGCTTGATAATTGAAAATTTATAGTAAAAAAACGGGCGGCCTCAGACCGCCCGTTTTTTTCAATTATAATTCGGAACTCGGAGTTCCGAATTAAATAAAGTTCATCGTTTCTTTGGTGACGAATTTCTCGCAGTAGTGGCACTGCATTTTCAGGTTCTGACGGTCGAGGATGCGGAACTTGGTGCGGATGGTCTCTGCGTTGGTGATGCATTTGGGGTTCATGCATTTGATGATGCCTTCGACCATGTCGGGGATTTCGGCGGTGAATTTCTCCTGCACCTCGTAGTTGCGTATCACTATGAGGGTGGCAGTGGGGGCGACAAGGGCGATTTTGTTTATCTCGTCGCGTTCGAAGAATTTGTTCTTGATTTTCACTATGCCTTTGTGTCCCAGTTTCTGGCTTTGCAGGTTGTTGCCGATAAGTACCTCGTCGTTGTAGTTCTCCAAATCGAGTAGACTTATTACTTTATACACCACGTTTGTGGGGATATGATCGATAACTGTTCCGTTTTCAATGGCCGAAACCACCATTTCTTTCTTATTGTTTTCCATTGCGATAATCTTTTTTTAGATGACACAAACTTATCTTACACCCAGTATTGCGGCCATAAGTGCCTGACGCACATACACTCCGTTCTGAGCCTGTTGGAAATAGTAGGCGTAGGGTGTTTTGTCCACGTCGGTGGCAATCTCGTTCACGCGGGGCAGCGGGTGCAGCACACGCATGTTGGGCTTGCAGCCGTCGAGCATCTTGGCTGTGAGTATGCACGAGTCTTTCACACGCTCGTATTCCAGCGGGTCGGGGAAACGCTCGCGCTGTACGCGGGTCATGTAGATGATGTCGGCGAAGGGTATGACCTCGGCCAAGTCGGTGTATTGGTAATATTTAAGGTTGGCGTTTTTGACGGACATCTTCACCGAGCTGGGGAGTTTCAGCTCAACCGGCGACACCAAATGGAAAGTGGCGTTGAAGTTGCACATGGCCTGTACGAGCGAGTGCACGGTGCGTCCGTATTTCAGGTCGCCCACCATGGCGATGTTCAGGTTTTCGAGTGTGCCCTGGGTCTTGCGTATGGAGTAGAGGTCGAGCATGCACTGTGTGGGGTGCTGGTTGGCGCCGTCGCCGGCGTTGATAACGGGCACCGAGGCCACTTCGCTGGCGTAGCGCGAGCTGCCTTCCTTGGGGTTGCGCATCACTATCAGGTCGCTGTAGCTGCTCACCATCACTATGGTGTCGTGCAGCGACTCGCCTTTCTGGACGCTGGTTCCGCCGGGGTCGCTGAAACCGATGATGCGGGCGCCGAGCTGGTTGGCGGCACTCTCGAAACTGAGTCGGGTACGGGTGGAGGGCTCGAAAAAGAGCGTGGCCACCACCTTGTCGCTCAGGATGGGCTGTTTGGGGTTCTTCTCAAACTCTTCGGCAATATCCAGCACCTGAATGTATTCCTCCTTGCTGAAGTCGGTGATGGATATCAGATTTCTTCCTTTTAAATTACTCATATCGTATATCTGTTTTATCGTTTACTTTTTGGTTTATCACAAAAAAAACGACTGAAAACAATTTCAGTCGTCAAAAAAATATCTCAATTTTTCACCGCAGTGAAACAGAAAATCATCATCTAAATGCCTAACATTAAAAATCTTACTTGCGTTCATCGTAAAAACTGCATTTTAGCAAATATACGAAAATTTTTCATTTATTTTGGAAAAAAGATGATTTTTTTAATTGACTGCTTAATATTTTATATGTAAAGGTCGCGTCTCTCCGAGACGCTTGTTATCAGGGTACATGTTTTTACCCCCACACTGCGTGCCGGAGCATTCTCCGCTTCGCTATCAAAAGAACCACTGGCTCTTTTTTCATGTGGGGTTATTGAGATTATGTGTCTCCGACACATTTGGGGTATGGCATTTAGTGATCATATTTTAGATATTGAAAGATAATTATACTTATGAGAATTATTAGAAATCACCCAAATTCACGGTCAATTCGTGGCAATTCGTGTTCAAAAACACGTATTTCGGTGGGAAAATCAACTTTTTTCCGTATCTTTGCAAAACCAATAAAAACGCAAAAATAACCACAACATACTGATGGAAACCAAATTAAATACCATAGCCGAAGCTCTTGAAGATTTCAAAGCAGGCAAATTTGTAATAGTTGTCGACGACGAGGACCGCGAAAACGAAGGCGATTTCATCATTGCCGCCGAAAAGATAACTCCCGAAAAGGTGAATTTCATGCTCAAGAACGGCCGCGGGGTGCTCTGCGCCCCCATCACCGAGCAACGCTGCAAGGAGCTCGACCTCGACATGCAGGTGAGCAACAACACCTCGCTCCTCGGCACCCCCTTCACCATCACCGTGGACCTGCTGGGCAACGGCTGCACCACGGGCGTGTCGATGCACGACCGCGCCATGACCATCCGCGCCCTGGCCGACGCCAACACCAAAGCCTCCGACCTCGGCCGTCCCGGACACATCAACCCCCTGCGCGCCCGCAACGGCGGCGTGCTCGTACGTGCCGGACATACCGAAGCGGCGGTGGACCTCGCCCGCCTCGCCGGACTCAACCCCTGCGGAGCTCTTATCGAGATTATCAACGACGACGGCACTATGGCACGTCTGCCACAGCTGATGGAAGTGGCCAAGAAATTCGGTCTCAAGATAGTAACCATCAAGGACCTCATAGCCTACCGCATTGCCAACGAGACACTTATCCGCAAGGAAGAGGAGGTGTTCCTCCCCACCGAATGGGGCAATTTCCAGCTGATAGCCTACACACAGCTCAACAACAACGCCACACACCTTGTGCTTAAAAAAGGCACATGGGAGAAAGACGAGCCCGTGCTGGTGCGCGTGCACTCGTCGTGCGCCACGGGCGACATCTTCGGCTCGTGCAAGTGCGACTGCGGCGAGCAGCTCCACTACGCCATGCAGCAGATAGAGAAAGAGGGCAAGGGAATGGTGGTGTATATGAGTCAGGAAGGCCGCGGCATAGGGCTGATAAACAAACTGCGTGCCTACCACCTGCAGGAGCAGGGACTCGACACTGTGGACGCCAACATACAGCTCGGCTTCAAAGCCGACGAACGCGACTACGGCATCGGAGCACAGATACTCCGCGACCAAAACGTAACAAAAATGCGCCTTATGACCAACAACCCCGTGAAACGCAACGGACTGGAAGGCTACGGGCTGGAGATAGTCGAGACACTGCCCATCATCATAGCGCCGAACAAATACAACGAAAAATATCTGCGCACCAAACAGACACGCATGGGGCATAACCTCGATTTGACATAATCAACACACCTTTAACACATTGTTTAACAATAACATACCGCAATCATCACAAGTAAAGGTTAATAAAAAGCGCAAATATAATTGCATAAACGCAAAAAAAATCGTATTTTTGCAAACGTATTTAAAGTTCCGTGTTAGATAAAACGATGCTCGATTTCGAAACAAAAATATCAGGTATAGAGTACAAAATCAGGCAACTGATAGAGTCGAAAAAAGCGCTTGAAAAACAACTTTCGGAGAGCGAGCAACGTAACAGGGAGCTTGAAAGTCAAATATATAATAATAATTTAATAATTAAACAGTTAGAAGAACAAAACAAAATACTTAATTTAGGAAACACACTTAGCGATAAGGGTAATACAACGGAAATTAAAATAAAGATAAATCGCCTAATACGGGAAATAGATAAAAGTATTGAGTTGTTGACAAAAGTCGAGAAATAATGGACAACGAATTTCCAATCACGTTAGTAATTCTGGACAGGCCCTACAAGATGAAAGTGACAGCGGAGGAGGAAGAGACCATCCGAAAAGCAGTGCACAGAATTAACCAACGAGCCGGAGAATACAAAAAAGCATTCGCTTACAAGGACATGCAGGATATTCTGGCAATGATGAGCGTGGAAATGTCGACAAAAATAATAAAACTCGAGGAAAACGACCAATATGTGAATTCAAAACTGATGAGCAAACTCGAAGAAATAGAAAACGTATTGGACCAGGAGCAATAATTCGATAACACACATCCTAAGGCATTTATAACGATGAGAGATACTGTACCGGGTGGACCCAGTTTGTAAACTCATCAATTATTTTTACAAACCGAGTAAGTTCATGGGAGTGGATGTTGTTTTTCCACCAACGTTTTGAGAACCATGCCGAAAGCGAGCACGCTCTTCTTGCAAAACAGGGAAAGACGGTCATAACAGAAGCCCCCGACACTCAAATCCTATTTTATAGAGTTTACCATAACTCTTGCGAAGCTCGGTACAGTCTTATTCCCCACCCCGCCAGCACCGTTACCGCAAGGTGTGCAACCTCCAAAACAAAATAAATATATGTTAGTACCAATTATCTGTATCGTGGGAGGATTGCTCGTCGGAGGTGGCGTAGGCATATTCCTCACACGCAAAGTGCTGAGCGACAGACTGCTCGCCAAAAGCAAACAAATCCTCGTTGACGCCGAAGCCAAGGCCGAAGTGATAAAGAAAGACAAAATCCTCCAAGCCAAGGAGAAATACCTTCAGATGAAAAGCGAGTACGACAAACAGGTGTCGGAACGCAACGCCAAAATCGCCGCCAACGAAAACAAACTGAAACAGCGCGAACAGGCTCTGGCCCAGAAAGTTGAAGAACTCCAGAAAAAGAGCGTGGAACTGAAAGGCGTAAGCGAAAACCTCAACCAGCGCATCGAAGTGCTCAACAAACGTCAGGCCGAAGTGGACAAAATCTACAAGGAAAGCGTGGAAAAACTGGAGCACATAGCCTCCATGACCGCCGACGAAGCCAAGGAAAGCCTTATGGAAATAATCAAGGAAGAAGCCAAGTCCGAAGCTTCGGGAATGATTATGGACATTGTGGAAGAAGCCAAAATCACCGCCAACGAACAGGCCAAGAAGATTATAGTGCAGTCGATACAGCGCACCGCCACCGAGACGGCCATAGAAAACACCGTGTCGGTGTTCAACCTCGAAAACGAGGAGG
>Ga0247609_10006219_pt1 | contig 11528 bp, 10 predicted proteins | sample 172DNAGHGlowgp2_FD_193487 | JGI IMG/M metagenome (GOLD analysis project Ga0247609, IMG submission 193487) | Sheep rumen microbial communities from Palmerston North, Manawatu-Wanganui, New Zealand - 1728 DNA GHGlow gp2 | ecosystem: Host-associated > Mammals > Digestive system > Stomach > Rumen ... | reverse complement strand
CATGCCTTCGCCACTATTGTAGATGATGTTCGGACGGGCAGGGTGAAAGCCAATGGAAGATGCGGCACGGTTTCCATAAACGAATTCCGTCAGGCACTCCCATGTCTGGCCGAAGTCCTTAGAGAGCAACAAGCCGCGATAGAGGGAAGATACCAACAGCGTGTTCGGGTCTGTAGGATGCTGTGCGAGTTCAATCAGACGCTCATGCTTCTCCCCTCGGAAGATTTCGGGCGTTATGTCCTCGTATGTCAGCCCGCTGTCGTGCGACAGTAGCAGGAAATTGTCGCCTTCGTTGTAGCGCAAGGCCAGAATGTCACTGCCACGTCGGGCATAGTTCTGCAGCGGTACGCCCTCGAAGCCCGCAAGTTGCCACGTGCTGTTGTCGGCTGACAGGTCTTTGGCGTAGAGACCCTTGTAAGTGCAGACGTAGAGCCTGTCGCCCTCGACGTGCATCCTGGGCAGTGAGAAATTACCCTGCCGCTCGCCTCCGCTGAAGCCGAGGCCGAGGGGACGGAACAACTGGGCAGAGGCGTCAAAGGAGAGAATGAGGAGAACAATTAGGATGTAGCTCCTGAATTTCATTAGTTTCATTTTCATCTTGATATTTGTCTAATATAGTAAACGCTGTTTAAATGAGAAAATTACATTTCGACTGGATAAAATGGTGAGAATAGAAATAGGGAATGTTATTGGTTTGGGGGTTGACGAAGCAAATACCACGCAGATGTAGTATAGAAGTTACGTAAATATGGGATATTGGCAAAGAAAGACCATTGGCGACGGGGATTTATGTGAAACTTTTGCTTGTAGTGTGGGTTGATGAGCCAAAGGGTGCGTTGGCAGATGGCGTAGTTTGTTTCAGAAACCATGCGCTCGAATTTCTCGACGGTCATACGTGAATCTCTAATGCTCATTAGTTCGTTGATGTTATTGGAACTGGCTCCACTTAACTTTAGCAATGCTTGGTAAAGAGGTTTGGGCAGAAGGTGGATGAAAGGCAGTTTGGAGCCAAAGCCAACAGCTATTTGCTGATGTCCTCCGAAAGGGTTGTGCCAGGCAGGGAAGCCGAAGAACACGATACCACCCTGTTTGAGAAAGTGTTTGATATAAAGCATAAAATCCATTTTGTAAGGCGACTTGATATGTTCTATAACATCATGAATGAGTATGAGGTCGAACTTGTCTGTTTCAGTTTGGGGAACTTCTGCAAGGAGGAAATCTTGGCAGATAAATGTGCCTTTTTGATGACGTTCTGTAAAGAAATCCTGTGCCTCTTCAATGCGCTTCTGACAGATGTCAATTCCTGTCACCTTACAGCCTTTTTCTGCGAAGGGAAGCAGGTTACCTCCCTCGCCACAGCCGATTTCCAGAACACGGGTGTCAGGCGTAAGCGTAATATCTGCTTTCATGTAGTCAAGATAGAACTCGCGGGCTGTGCTTGCCAACTCGCAGAAATATTGTTTCCTGTTAAGATGTCTCTGTTGCATTTTCTTTTCTTGTTTTGCTTCTCTATAAGGATAGATACCACATGGCAAGAAAAGACTGCACGGTTTTTGACGAGAAATTACCAAGTGAAACGAATGCCCAACGGCACGGAGAACGTGAACGGATGCTCCGTGCGGTAGGTCTCTATGCTTCCACCCGTCGGGATATAGTATTGCAGGCTGGGTTCGACAAAGAAACCGAGTTTGGGCGTGAGATTATACTGCAAGCCAAGGCCTGTTCCTACCGACCACTGTAGCGGCACGTTTAGAGTGCTCTTTTCCGTAGCCTCCTTCTTGCCATTCAAGTAATAGTCTGTGTTCAGTGGCGCATAGACGGGGATTTCCATCTTCACACCCATACTTCCGTAGATGCTCCATTGCCTACCATTATATATATTATACAAGCCCTTTAGCGGTATGCCGAGGTAGTGGATGGTTTGTTGCTCGTTGATGGCATTTCCGTTGTTGCCCAACTCAAATTCCGATTTCAGACGGCTATAGCTTACTCCCGTTTCAAGCCCGAAGTTGCTATTCAGCTTATATCTCAATGCCAACGACCAAGTGATTGGCATATAATGATGGCTCTTGCGCACAATCTGGTCAGTACCAGGCTGGCTGGCATTGTTCTTCGAAATATTTAGGATGACATCGTGGTTGTCGCCTCCGTCGGGATATTCTGACAGGTAATCGGCGTAATCACTCCATTTCTTGAAGTCAACGAGCTTCATTTCCTTTTGCTCGCTTGTGAGAGACCCATCCTTAACCATCCCCTCGAAAGCGAATGGACTATATTGTCTCTGCTCGTAAATGCTTCCACTATATACCATATCCAGTGACCAATTCGATTGTTCGCTCTTTTCCTCCTTTCGACACTCAGGTGATAAGTCGGCAATATGCGTGTCGCTGTTGTAACGCATTTCTGGCAACGGCTTGTTATTGATGATAGTCATAGTGTCCGAAGGTTCTACCGTGTGCGGAATCGTATCGGTGGCGGTGATGCTGTCTTTTGACTGTTGGATGTTGGGAACAATTGCCGTTCTTCGAGTAGTGTCTCTTTGCACTACAGAAATCACTGGGCGCGTTACAATCGGACTCGTTGGCTCGGTCGAGTTGTTCTTATTATTATCTTGCCTCGTCACTATTGGCGTAATATCGTCTGACTGCTTTTCAATCTTAAATAAGAAATATGCGATAGGAAGCAGCAACGGTAGAAGCCATAGCAACCAGTAATGCGCAAGCGTCTTTTGCAGCATCTTTTTGGCTCGTGACAGTTGAGAAGAAGACGAATGGGCCGCAATGCCCATGATTTCTGCAATTTCCTTGTGCGACATTTCCTCAATGACCGACAACTTGAACACCTGGCCATAGCCGTTTGGCAGTGCATCGACAGCCGCCATCAGTTCGGCCATCGTCGGCAAAGGCTTTTCTTCAGGCTGCGCTGTCTCTTGGGCTAACTCTTCTTCTGTGAGCGTCGAAAGAGGAAGCATTTTCGGCTCATGGTGGCGTTCCTTGTAACGTAAGGCCACATTTGTCGTGATGGTCTTCAGCCATGATTCGAAGTGTTTTGGATTTCGCAGTGAGTCAATCTTCGCAAAGGCCAACAGGAAAGCATCGTGTGCCAGTTCTTCTGCCACGCGGCGGTCACCTACGATGCGCCGGCATATCTCCGTCATCCGTCGGTGATATGCCCCATACAGGCTTCCAAGAGCAGCCTCGTCTCCCTGCTTGCCTTGCTCTATGATTTTCTCTATGTCCATCAGAAACATACTGTCTCTATTAGCATAGATACCACTTTCCCAAAAAGACTGCACGGAAAAACAACTTTTTTCAAATTATCTTCATTTTTATTTGAATTTGTACAAAACTGGTTGCAAAGGTACAGATTTTATTCCGTAATAAGGAACAACATTCTCCGCTTTCACTTCTATTACATAGTAGGGGGCGCTTTTACATTCGTTTATACAAGGCAAACGGCAGATTCTTATTTATGACGGCAAGAACATACCATCGTTTGGTGACATAGACTTTCGACTTCTTGCGATGAATGGCTTTACAGATTTGGCGGGCAACCTTTTCGACGGGCATCACCCAGAAGAGATTTTCACCCTTAGCCATTGCTGTATCCACGAGTCCAGGACTAACATCAGTAACCTTGATTTTTTCACCAGCCTTATATGCCTTTTTACATAGGGCTTCCATGTAGTTGATTTGGTAGGCTTTCGTTGCGCTATAAGCAGGTGCCATTGGTTCACCACGGAACCCGCCAGCCGAGGTGATGGCTACGAGGTGGCCGTGGCCTTGCTGCTCGAAGATGTGGTAGAGCATATCAACAACGAAAGTCCAGCCCGTGACATTGGTGTCGAGTGTCGGGCACTCCACATCGTAGTCGAGAGAGGGATTGATTTCACCCGTGCCTGAGCAGACGATGACTAAATCAATGCTTACAAGATTCTTTTGAAGTGAATGGATGGCCTGTTCGATTTCTGTCTGTTTGGTGATGTCAGCCGTAGCGGTGAAAGTATTGCAGGGATGTTGCTGGCGTAATTCGTCCAGCAAATGAGTGCGTCGTCCAACTATGCCAAGACGATTATCTTCAGTTGCATATTTCTCAAAAAGGGCTTTGCCTATGCCAGACGTGGCTCCAATGATGATAATGTTCATATTTTATTCTGTTATGATGTTTAACAGAATGCAAAGTTATTCACTTTGCCCAAACATCACTAAAAAAAATGCTAAAAAATGGGCTATAATGGTAAACTCTCAAAATGGTTTGAGAGTTTTACACAGAAAAAGTGATTTCTTTTCTGATTTTGCTGATGGTTGTCGGTGTTACTCTCAGAAAGGAAGCAATGTCTTTAAGGTTGATTTGCTGAACGATCTGGGGACAGCGACGGAGTAACTGTGTATATCGCTCTTTCACCGTCAGGCGGTAAGAATCGAGATATTGGGAATAGATTTGAAGAAACAAGTGCTTGTATATCTCACTCGTCTTGCCCTTCAGATAATTGTTTATCTCGAAGAGTCGTTCCAGTTCTTTGCCGTCAATCAGATACACCTTACTTGTCGTTTGTGCAATAATCGAAACGTTTGCACATAGATGTTCCATGCAATTTGGAAAGTCGGCGACAAATTCGTCAGTAAAAGCGAAACCTGTTATATAGTCCTTTTGTTCTACGTCGTTATGCACAATGTATTTGAAACAGCCCTGCACGATGAAACCCAACCAATGAGACTGACAGCCCTCACACTCCAGTGTTTCGCCTCTAAGGAACGTCTTCGCCGTCCCATGCTCCATACAGTAGCGGTGCATAACTTCTAAGTCGAGACCTTCCTTGTAGCTGTTGAAGTCTATCTCCATCTATTCTAATCCGTTTGTGGGTGCAAAGGTATGAAATCTTTTTGAGATTTAACAGCCAGAGAAAGTTTTTCTTCCTCATCCTCTACGAAATGGGCATGGACGACGAGGCCGTGCGCCGCATCATGGGCATCACCCAAGAGGCCATCCGCTCTACGAGATACAGGATTATGCAGAATGGGAGGAATTAGAATTGTCCATTCGAAAAACGGTTTGATCAATGATAACGATATCTTCACTACTGCCATAGGCATCAAGGACACCTTTGTAAGAAATATCAAGTGAAGAAGTTTGAAGAATTATAAAGTTTGCATTAATGGCTGGAGGCACAAGATAGGTTGCTAAAGTCAAATCAAGAAACAAAAGATGGGAGAAATGAGTTGTTAATCACACATAATAGTAAAAAAAATATAAATATATCATTTCTTCCACATTAAATTGGATATATATTGTTATCTTTGCAAACAACACAATTATATATAAAGAACAAGGGTAAAAAACAAAAACATAAAAAGAAATATGGATCCGAATAGAAAGAAAAAGATCGAAGACCAGATTGAGTCCGAACAAAAAGCAATTTCGTATGACATGAAGGAGTTTACGATAGAACTTTATGTCAACAAATATCTTGACAGAATAGACGAAGATGATAATGAGTTATATGTTCCAGACTATCAGAGAGAGTTCATTTGGGATGATAAGCACCAATCTCGTTTTATTGAAAGTTTATTTCTAGGGCTTCCTGTACCATTTATGTTCTCTGCAGAAATAAAAGAGTCTGGACGTTTAGAAATAGTAGATGGGTCACAACGTATTCGTACCTTAGCCGCCTTTATGAAAGACGAATTAACTCTTTCTCATTTGGAAAAATTAACAGCGATGAATGGATGCAAATATTCAGAACTTCCTGTTGGTTTACAACGAACTTTTAAGAATATAGCAATTAGAATGGTTGTTCTTTCATCAAAAGCAACGGAGGAAGTTCGAAATGAAATGTTTGACCGTATCAATACCAGTAGTGTTCCTCTTCTGCCAATGGAAACGAGACGCGGAATATATAGAGGACTTTTTACTGATTTTATTGCAGAATTGGCAAAGGAACCTCGTTTCATACGCCTTTGCCCAATGGCAAAATATATGCAAAACAGAAGAGAAGAGGAAGAGTTAATTCTTCGTCTGTTTGCCTTTTATGAACTCTATCCTAATTATGGGGTTGTTGAGAATAAGGGGGTTTCAAAGTATCTTGATAGTTATTTGGCTGAAAAGAACAAATCTTTTAACAAAGAAGAAAAAGCTGTATTGAGAAAAATGTTTTATTCTCTTATTGAATTTATGGAGAAGGTTTATCAAGGACAAGGTTTTGCTAAAAAGAAAGGAGCCATTGGCATTTCCAAGCCTTATTTTGAGGCGATTGCTGTCGGTATCTCTTTAGTTCTTAAAGAAAATCCTAATTTGAAAGCAGAATATAAAAGTTCCCTTGAAATAAACAAAAACAATCGCAACGATTTTTATCGTTTGATAGATGGCCGATACAAAACGCATACAGCTACTAAAATAAAAAAACGAATTGAATATGTAAAGAGGAAATATGAAGAATGAACATTCAAAGGAACTTCACAAAGAGATCTAACGATATCCATGAGTCATTCCATTTGATCAGCTTTATTGCTAATGTAGAGACTCATAGAAATCAACCAATAATTAATACTGACAATGGTACAAAGTTATATATTACACAAGACATGCAATGTGCCATCAAAGCTCAATTTCTGGTTGTTCTCTACAATATTGTTGAATCAACAGTATGTGATTGCTTAAATTCTTTTTACGATTCTATAGCTGACGATGGGCTTACTTACGCTGAGTTATCAGATGAAATGAGAACAATGTGGAAGAATTATCTCAAGCGTACATCTAATCCGTGGGCTCAAAAAAGTGATATGGAGTTGATGGGTATGGCTATTCGTTTTGAGAATCTTGCTATAAACATATCAGGAAGTCTAGATATAAGGAAAATATTTGAGGTGTTTTCGAAACATGGTTGTAAACTGGATGAAACCAATCGTGATAAGTATTCTAATAGTTTTCTTATTATAAAAAATAAGAGAAATAATCTTGCTCATGGGAATGTTTCTTTTTCTGAATGTGGGTCCAACTATTTAGTTTCGGATTTAGAAAAGTTAAAAAAAGATATTTTGGACGGTATGCAAGAAATAGTTATACAAGCGAAAGAATATATTTCCAATAAGAAGTATAAGCATATGTAGGTAATTATAAGAAGAGATAGTTTCCCACATGGGATTATTTATTGTATAATACCAGTAAGGTACATCTCTATTAGAAACATACTTTTAAAATAGATGTGAGATTTTAGAACGATTTCTGTTTGGAAATTGCGCAAAAAAAATAACATTATCCTCAATCTTATGTATCTTTTACATATTTGGATATTATATTCTTTAAATTCAGGTATTGTAAATTCTATGTTACCATACATTTACTTGTATGGCATTATCGTTTACTTGCAATATAACCCTAAAAAAATTGCAAATTGCCATATTAGTGTTACAATAACCATGCAGATAAGTTATTATAGAATTCTTATTTATCCTTAAAAAGTCTTTTGAAATTATAAACGTTTGAAAATAAAATAGTATCTTTGCAAAAAATATATATATTAATAACAGTATGGCAACATATAGCCTAATTAATAGACTTGGATTCTCTGATCGTTGGATAGAAGCCTCTAATGCTGGTGACTACTCTCCCGAATATGCAGATATTGCTAATTTGGGAGTAGACAAGGTCTATTTTTCTGGCAAATATCCAGCAGCTTTCTTTTTGAAAGTTGATGACTTTGATTCTCACACACTCCAACGAATAGCTAAAATCCGAGAAAAAGTCTGGAATTATCGTCGTGTATTATTGTTGTTCACATATACAACAACAGAAGTTAGAATCTACAATTGTTTTGAGAAACCAGTTTTTTTCAATCAGACAAATATAAATGAAAGCCTATCTTCGGTAGAATTGTTACAAGTTTCTAATATTTCTCCTGAGCAAGATCTGAATTTATTGTCAGAGGTGTTTTCTCGAATAGGAGTTGATTCTGGTTTGATTTGGCAAGATGAAAGGACAAGAAATAAGATTCGTATTGAAAATCGTTTAGATAAATTTCTTGCCAGGTCTTTAGGGAAAGCTGCTGACAAACTTAAAGTAAAAGGATTGGATATGGATACTATCCATGCTTTACTTATTCGTTCTCTTTTTATTCTTTTTTTGGAAGATAAAGGTGCTGCAGATGAAGCAGGATTGTATGAAAAGATAAAAAAAGGATGTCATAGTTATTTGGATATTCTTGAAGATAAGACTGCTACATATCAACTTTTCAGGGAACTTCAACATCATTTTAATGGCAATATTACTCCATTAGTAAACAATGAGGAGAATAATGTTACAACAGATCATCTGGAAATAGTAAAACAATGTTTTACAGATGGTGATTTCTCAAAAAATCCTTCATTATTTGAAAAATGGAGGATATTCGACTTTCACATTATCCAAGTTGAGCTATTAAGTGAGATATATGAAGTGTTTTTAGGAGAACTAAGGGCTTTAAAAGGTCAGTATTTTACTCCGCATAGTCTTGTAGATTTGATATTGTCTGATAAACTTCCTACAAATAATTCAGAATATAATGTTCGTATACTAGATCCTGCTTGTGGATCGGGTATCTTTCTTGTTGAAAGTTTTCGCCGATTAATAATCAGGTGGAAACGGAGTAATAATCGGGATACAATACCATTTGAGGACTTAAAAAACTTATTGATAGATAATATTTTTGGTATAGAAATAGATCCTACAGCTATTAGAGTTGCTGCACTAAGCCTATACATAGCATTAATAGACGAGTTAAATCCTAAAACATTATGGATAGAGGACAACTATAAATTACCATATTTAATTAAGTGCTCTAATAATTCAGATTATCCTCAAAAAGGCAAAAATCTGTTTTTGATGGATACGATTGTTGAGGCAACGAAGCAGATGTTCCCTCAAATTGACCTAGTAGTTGGTAACCCTCCATATGGAAAGAAAAATCTGCCAAATTCAATTAAAGAATACTGCAAAAAGGAGAAGTTCGCAAATGAATATGTTCTACCTTTCATTCATAAGGCAACAATATTAGCGCCTGAAGGAGAAATTGCTTTCATTTTTAACACAAAAGTACTGACCAATACAGAGAAGCCATATTGTAAGTTTAGGAAATGGTTATTCAATGCTAATTATGTTCAGCGAATTTATAATCTTTCCATTTTAAGGAAAGCACCTAAAGAGTTTGGCGGGCAACTTTTTTCTGAAGCAACTGTACCAGTTTGTATAATGTATTTTACTCCTGCAAAGCCAATTATAGAGTCGAATACTCTTGAATATTGGGCTCCGCAAACCTATCTTCGCTCAAATATTATAGATGGCGTTGTTATTGCAAATGCAGATATAAAGCAATTGCCCAGAATTGAATGTAATGATCCAAACTCTAAAATCTGGAAAATTGCTCATTGGGGTAATTTCCGTAGTTTCAGATTTTACAAGCAGTTTACAAAAGTGTATAATAGTTTGGGATATTATATTCATAATACGGATGGCTGGATTGAAGGTCGTGGCCTAAATGCAGATAGCCAGAATCCCGACTTTGTACCTTCAATATTAATTGATACGAAAAGAATAGACCGTTATTATACAAGAGAGGATAATGTTAAGATCATAAATACAAGACACTATAGGAAAAACAAGGAAAACCTGTTTGTTCCCCCCTTTGTTCTTTTTAAAGAAGGACAGCATAATACAGAAATTGCATGTACGCTATTTACTAAACCATGGTATTGCAATACTTCAGCTTATGCTATCAATGGTGGAACGGTAAAAGATAAGAAATTCCTCGTGGCTTATTTGAATTCAGACATAGTAAAGTTTATTTTGTTCCTCACAGCATCTTCTTGGGGGATAGAACGAGAAAGGGTTCTTCTGAATGAATTGCTTTCTGTCCCATCACCATTTGTTAGTGGATATGAAAAAGAAATAGATGGTATAGTCGCTTCTTTCGATAATATTGTAAAAATAAAGCAGACTATAGTATATGATGAATCCCAAATAAAGGAAGAAGAGAAAAATATCTTTAAGTCGTTTGTGCGGCTTTTCGGTATTTCCATTGAAGAGGAGTTATTAATTAATGATACTCTGAGGTATTCACTTGGGTTGTTTAAAGATGGGCATAAGTCAGAATGTCTTCATCGGTCAACAGGCAATGAAAATAAAAAGTACGCAGAACTCCTATGCAAACATTTGGACTATTTTATGCGTCATTCTGAACTGAAATTTTCGGCTTATTATTTTGATCCCAATCCTACAGACGCATTAAATATGGTTATTGTGGAAATTGGAGAAAAACCAAATAGTATATCCCTTTCTAATGAATCTGATTATAGAGAGATCTTGTCAGAGATAGACAAACATACTATTGAGAAAAAAACAGATAGTATATACATTCAAAAAAGTCTTTTGTATTATAGTAATAATAGGATCTATATAATTAGACCGAACCAAAAACGTTTTTGGACACAATCACAAGCGATTGATGATGCAACGTCTATAATATCGGAAGTAATCAGCATGGTAAAAATATGGGAGAAGGATTGAACAAATTGATTGCTTCAGAATTGTATCGTTGTTTCTGTATGAATTGTATATCATTGATAGGTGAAGCATGTGATGCTCTGAAGAAAGACAGTAAAGTCTCGATTGACTGGGAAGAAGAAAATATCACAGCCAATATAAAAAATCACATAGAGAAGAACCCAAGTGCAATTAGACAAATGATATTTGTGGCAGATGAAGTTCGTCTGTATACAACAGACATATTAGATGGCAAGAAAAAGTCAAAGAATGCACCCAGAATAGATTTAGTCCTTCAAGGAACTTGGGATAATACTCATAGAATCAATTATTATGTTGAGACAAAGATATTGATACTTCGTAATTGTAAAAAGACCGGCAGGAAATCCCTGATCAGTGCCATAGGTAAGCAAAAGCGATATATCAAAACTGGTATTGATAATTTTTGTAATGGTACATATCCAGTTAATGGATCCATGCTTGGTTATATTTTAGAAGGTGAATATTATGAAATTGTTTCTAAAATAAATACACTATTGAAAAAAGCTAATAGGGAGGCTGAGCAACTTGTCAATAAACCATGCACAATTGTTGGAATTGATGCATGTTACTTTTCTGTACATACAAAATTAAAATTAGACCACTATTTTGTTTATTTCTAATATTCGAAAAAAAATACAACTACAATTAGGAATGTCGCATTCTTTCGGTAATCTCATTCCATATGATGTGGCCTCTTGGCCTTACAAAGTTTGTTAAGATATTGTCAATAAAATCGTAAGCATCCGGTGAAATACACGTTGTAGCAGTTGTAGTTTAGTTGTACCTTTGCACCCACAATAGTGCACATAACAACAACTGCTACAACGTGTATTTCACCGGATGCTTACTTAGGGATTGTCGTTTAATTCTTCCGTATAGGCCTGCATCATGTTTTGCCGTTGATGAATTCTGGCATCAGCCTTGCTGTTATTGCATTTTCTGACGGCTATAGCTAGTATTTTGGGGCTTTTCCC
>Ga0247609_10006218_pt1 | contig 11530 bp, 9 predicted proteins | sample 172DNAGHGlowgp2_FD_193487 | JGI IMG/M metagenome (GOLD analysis project Ga0247609, IMG submission 193487) | Sheep rumen microbial communities from Palmerston North, Manawatu-Wanganui, New Zealand - 1728 DNA GHGlow gp2 | ecosystem: Host-associated > Mammals > Digestive system > Stomach > Rumen ... | reverse complement strand
AACACATGGGATACACCTTCGTCAATAGAAGTGCAGAAAAAAGTTTCATGTTTTTTTCAACTCACAGATGAGCGAGGCACTCTCGCATGTGTCACAGAGGTGAACTCGCACGACTTTGCCCTGATAGCACACGAGAGAGTATTCCAGTCATCTTTCCAAGAGTATCCCCCTAAAAATGGGGATTGCATGGAATTTGTCATTTTGTCATTTTGTCATTTTGTCATTTTTCCGATTTTCGAGGACGGCTAATATATAATATATATAATAAATAATATATAAATATATAAAACTTACTCCTACTCCCCCTATATAACCCCCCAACGCAACATGAAAAATGACGAAATGACAAAATGACAAAATGACGTTTTATGCACTTTGAGTGTTTGCATATTATGTTGAACCATAGCGCCTTATGAATTTTGAGCCCTAAAAAGTACACCCCATTTATTCGCTCATTTCCTCATTTTCATTGCCTCAATTTTTTATTAATCATTTATCATTTAGCGCCGCGCATGGTTAAATTGTAAATGATTTTGGAGGGATAAACGGGGTGGTTTATCGGTTCTTCTCCAACAATGCTACTGCGTAGGCACTGATGCCTTCTTCACGCCCTGTGAAGCCGAGTTTTTCAGTGGTGGTGGCTTTGATGGAGATGTCATCGATGTCAATGCCCATGACGTTGGCAAGTGTTTCTTGCATCTGAGGAATGTGAGGATTGAGTTTCGGACGCTCTGCACAGATGGTGCAGTCGATGTTGCCGATGGTGTATCCTTTCTCTGCTACGATGTCGAGAGTTTTCTTAAGGAGTATCTTTGAGTCGATGTTCTCAAACTCGTTGCCTTTCTTGGGCGGGAAGTGGTAACCGATGTCGCGCATGTTGGCAGCACCGAGGATGGCGTCACAAATGGCATGGATGAGCACATCGGCATCGGAGTGACCAAGCAGTCCGAGGGTGTGCTCTATCTTGATGCCACCGAGCCATAAATCACGACCTTCGACGAGCTGGTGAACATCAAAACCAAATCCGACTCTTATTTTACAATTTGACAATGTACAATTTATTTGGTGAATGGAATTATCTTCTTCTCTTGCCCAACAGTTCACCGATGCCGTCCATGTCGAAGGCAAGGGAGAAACGGATGGTCTGGTCGAGCGGATTGCTGGGGGCGGATGAGATGACGTAGCCAGCATCGAGCGAGAAGACGTTCATCTTGAAACCTGCACCTACGGTGAAGTATTTGCGGTTTCCCTTGTTGGGGTGCTCGTAGTGGTAACCACCACGGAGGAAGAACTGGTTGTTGTAGGCGTATTCAAGACCTACGCTCCATTGGATTTCCTGTAACTCCTCCTTGAAGCCGTTGGGGGCATCGTGGAAGGACTTGAAGATGCCGCTGATGGGTGACACGTTGAAATAACCTTCTCCTTCGAGCCATGTGCGATAACCGCCATAGTCGTTCTCATAGTCTTGAGAGGTGCCACCTTCTGTATCAACCATGTGCTTCACGTATTGATCCATCGTGGGACGTGTAGGCACCAGCAACTTGTTGGCATCGGCTGCGATGGTGAGGGTGTTGTATTCGTCGAACGGAATGAGCAACGAGGTTCCCAAACGCAGATTGGTGGGAATGAACTCAGAGGTGTTGCCTTCGTCGTATGACAGTTTTGAACCGATGTTGGAGATGTTGAGACCCCATCCGAGCTGACTCTCATGACCGCCAAGGTTGATGTAGCCATTGTGGTAGAGGGCAATGTCTGCCGCGAAAGCGGAGGCTGGTCTCAGTTCGTCAGAGCCTTCACCTTTGAAGGCAAGGTCGGAGTAGATGAAGCGGAGGGCTACACCTGCCGAGAAGGTTTCGGAAAGCATGCGCGAGTATGCCACGTCGACAGCCAATTCATAAGGCTTGAAGGTGTTGGCATCTTCATCAAAGCTTTCGTACACGGTACCCAGCGAGAAGTAGCGGAGTGAGCCTGACAAGGCATCGTAGTCACCTAAACGATAGTAGCCTGTGATGTTGGCAAGGTCGATGTCGTCGGTGATTTTGCGAAGCCAAGGGGTGTAGTTAAGCGAAACACCCGCACGGCTGATGCAGAACGGATATTTTGCGGGGTTCCAGTATTGTGAGTTCACATCAGGATCGGTGGCTGCACCCACATCGCCAAGACCACCGGCGCGTGCATCGGGTGCGATGGCAAGCGAGTTGGCACCATGGTAGATGGGGTTGAGTTGGTTCTTCACGTCTTGTGCCTGCACCGTGAGGGCAAGAACAAGGAGGGTGAGTATGGATAGCGTTTTCTTCATCTTATTGTTGAGTTTTTATGGAGGATGCCTCATCATGCGGATTGTCTCGATGATTCGGGAAAATCCTGGCAACCTCTAATAGAAACGAGAGAAGGGGCTGTTTATTGTGTACTGATGAACTTTTCTGAGGAGGAAGTGATGTCGCCTTTGGGTGAGGTGAGGCGTGTGCGACGCACATAGATGCCTGGCGGCAAGGTCGGCTTGCGCTCACTGCTACTGTGGACTTTGCGTCCTGTCATGTCGAAGATGTCATATACTTCGATGAGACCTGTGACGACTTCGAAGGAATAGGCTTGCTCTCCCATGTTGTTGAGGGTGTCGAAGGCACGGACAACGAGGGTGTGCTTGCCTGCAGGCAGCGTGGGCAGTGTGTATGTGACAGTGCCGGAGCGGTAATCGCCTACAGCTTGTGAGTAATAGTTGTTGAGTGTGTAGGTGGTTGCCTCGTCATTGTCGATGATTGCCACGATGTCATGTCCAAGCCCATTGCCTGTGGTGTTGATGCCGCTCTGGTCGCTGAGTTCGATGTGGATGGTCGGCGTTTCGTTGGTGTAGCTGATTTCCTTGACGTTGCGTCCGTTGGAGAAAGCTGCGATGGTAGGACCTACGGTGTCGGTCTGCTCCTCTACTGCTGTACCGCCAATGAGGAAGTCCTCGAAGGTGCCGTTTGCCTCGATGTCATTGTTGGTGTCGATGGCATAGAGGTTGATGAGTCCCGGCAAGTCGGAATAGTTGATGTCGAGCGGAACGGGGAACGTGAACTTGAAGGTGCCGGCTTTCACAGAGTCGGTGCCTGAGTAAAGAACACGTGTGCGGTCGTCATATTCGTAGGGTTCGATGTCCACGCCAGCATTGAGATTGCAGACGATGTGCTGCTTGCTGTCAAAGATGATGGCAGAAACGGTGCCTTCGAAGTCGGATGTCTTCTCTCCCTTGCTGTTGGCAATGTGTCCTTCGACGGTGATGGTCTTGCCTGCCGAGATGGTGGGAGGATTGGCTGTGTCGATGGTCTGTCCGTTGAACTTGTCAATCTTCACCTTGTGGGTGGGTGTGATGAGTCTGATGGCAGGGTCGCCTAACAGCACGAAGTGGGCTTTGTTGATGGAGTCCATTCTTGAGAAGTAGCCAGTGCCCTTCGACTCGATGATGTCTGCTTTTGCCTGTGCGAGTGCCTCACCGATGGTGTAGCGTTCGCCATTGTTCTTGGTGTCGAGCACGTGCGACATGAAGTTGCGGTTGATGACACGGTTGGGTGATGAATAGACCGTGCGAGCTGTTCCGATGAATGCCACCGCTGCTCCCTGTTTGTTGAGAATCGCTTCGGTGCCGATGTTCTCGGTGTTCATGTCGAATGGTGTCACGTCGCAAGCGGCAGTAATCCAGATGGGAATGCGTGGTGATGTCCAGTTCTGGAAATCGGATGTCTTGAGCACCTTCTCATGGGAGAGGAGATAGGCAGCGCCGTGACCTGTATAGTTCATGATGAGCGCACCTTCCTGCATGACCTTGTTGATGTCGGCATAGACTTCGGGATACTCGTTGCCTGTTGCGGTCTGCTTCATGGCGTAGCTGTCCCAATAGATGCGCTTATAGTGATAGTCGGGGAATTTCTGCTGGGTGTTGGTCAGCACGTTCTCTGCATCTTCCATGTGGATGTTGGTCTTGTCATCATCACCCATCATGCAGATGGTGTTTTTCCATACGCCTGCATAGATGTTGAACATGTAGTTGATGAGTTTGTCCACCACGTTCTTGGCGTCAACTTCGGTGGAGATGGGAAGACGACCTACACCGCAATCGGGCAGTTCCTTGAGAGGAGAAACACCTTTGCCGTCGGCAAGCAGTGTGAAATATTCTTCAGCCACATAAGAGTTGGTGTGTGACCATGAGTTTTCGGACTCATAGGCAAGCAGGTAGTCGTCCTGTGACTTGGAGGTGAGCCCGTTGGTGACAAATCTGTTATCCCACATGCAGTTGCCGAACAAAAGGATGTTGAGGCTTCCTTTTTGGGTGCCCGTGAGTGGGGAAGATGTGTATTGCTTGTCATAGAGCATCTTCATCAGGCGTCGGTATGCTGTAGCATCGGGTGTGCCTGACGAGAACTCGTTATAGACCTGATTGGCTTCGACTACTGCGCATTTGATGCCATCAATCTGGGTGTGGGCGGCAGCGAGGCGTTGAGCCTGTTCTGTCAGTTTTCCGTTGGATGGGACGATGATGAGCAGATTGATGCCGTCGAGGGCATGGAGGTCTTGGTGAATCACATTCCCGACCGTTTCAGGAGTGGGGAAGGATGCACTGGTGTTCACTGCCACGTATTTGTTGGTGAATTTGGCACCAGGGAATGCTGCCTTGTAGGTGGAACCTGAGAGTGTGCCGGACAATTCATGTGTCGATGTCGGAATGGTGATGTCCCAGATGCTGGTGGCAGCACTGGCTCCCTGCAACTCAAAGCCGCTGACATCATTGTTGTTGGGGCTGAACACGACAAAGTTCTTTCCGGTCATCGCGAGTTGTGCTTCTGCAGTGGCACGGATATAGTCAAGATGTCCTGTGATGCCAGATGTGCGTGTGTGTTTCAGTTTGACACTGAGCGAGGTGGCTGTCTGGTCGTAGAGGGTGAAAGACTTGTAGGTTACGTGTGCATAGGAATAATCGGGCAGGCTGGAAAAGGCGAGTGTGCCCAACGTGTTATCTCCCACCATCACGTTAAGGGTGGAGGCGCTGTTTCCTGCCGCAGCAAACTGCACATCAAGGGTTACGTCACCTCTTGTAGCGTTGTCGAAAGTCAGCTGGTAGGACTTCTGCGGATTGGTGGAATAGTCGTATGCCTCAAAGAAGGTGCGACCTGCATTGATGAAGGAGAAGGCGTCTTCTTCATGGAGTGCATGCGCATAGTAAGTTTTCTGTATGTTGGCAGATGTGGTCTGCGCATCAGTCTTGCTGAATGTGGCAGGTGTTCCTGTTGTTTCTGTCAGGAAGTAGTAAATGTGTTGAGAATAAGGGTTGTTTCGGTGTGTGTAAGCGCTTGTCTCATTCGGACGAGTCCATTGTGTGGTGCCACATGAGTAGAAGAGCATTGTGCCGTCCGTCTTGCGATAGAGCGGAATTTCCGTGAGGTCGTCGTTGAGTTTCTCAATGTTCGCTTCTGGCAGAACGGGCATGTTGTAACCATAGAGGCACACTTTGGCGGGATCGCTGAATCCCATGCTCTTGAGGTTGGCGCTGGTGAGCTGGTACACCCCTTCATCTGCCACACGAATCTTCACCCACTTACCAGTGGCAAGTTTGGAATGTGCCGCATAACGAGATTGGGCATTGACGGTGATTGCCAATGCCATCAACAGGAATAGGGTGTATAGTTTTCGTGTCATCATTTCATCTTTTATCTCACCTCACACTTCTCGCCTCACTTGACTTTCAGATTGAGTAGTTTCCTTTCACCGATGTAGGCTTCAATGATGTCGCCTTCCTTGACGGGACCAACCCCAACAGGTGTGCCTGTGAAGATGATGTCGCCTGTCTTGAGCGTGAAGAACTTGGAGGCATAAGCGATGATGTGGTCGATGGTGTGAATCATGTCTGCCGTGTGCCCTGTCTGCTTGCGTTCGCCGTTCATATCCATGTGGAAATGGATGTCCTGCACGTCGCATCCCAGTTCTTCCTTGGTGATGAACTTACCCAATGCGGCACTGCCGTCAAATCCCTTGCAACATTCCCAAGGCATGCCTTTATCCCGCAGTTCCTTCTGGAGGTCACGTGCTGTGAAGTCGATGCCGACGGTCAGTTCGTTGTAGTAGCGATGGGCAAAGCGTTCGCTGATGTCCTTGCCAACATGGGCTATCTTCACCACAATCTCGGTCTCATAGTCGAAACGGGCTGCAAAGTCTGGCACAAAGAAGGGCTTGCCTGGCTGGATGATGCTCGAATCGAACTTGGAGAACAAGACCGGCTCTGTGTGTAATAACGAATTTTGTTCCTCTTTAGTATGTAATTCGTTGATATGTTTGGCATAATTCATGCCGACAGCAAGTATCTTCATGCTTTATAGTCCGAATATTCTTAATACATCGTTCAGTTGTGCCAGTACCATGAGTGCCAGCAGCAAATACATGCCGAAATACTGCACCACTAACAGGAAATTGTCATTCAGACGCTTGCCTGTGAGGAGTTCGAAGGTGGCAAAAAGTGCATGTCCACCATCTAGTGCGGGAATAGGCAACACATTGACAAAGCCTAACGCAATGGAGAGGAAGGCAGTGAGCAGCCAGAAGCGCTGCCAGTTCCAGGCATCGGGGAAAATATTGCCGATGCTGATGAAGCCACCCACTTGACGTGCTCCCTTCTTTGTGAAGATGTATTTCATCTGGTCTGCATAGCTGGTCAGTGTGTTCCAACCATATTTTACACCTGCAGGGAATGACTCAAGAAAGCCGTATGTCTTGGTCGTGATGTTGTCTTGATAAGGCATGGCATTGGCGAAACCTAACGTGAATTCAGGTGTGAGTGTCACTTTCTTGGTGACAGAATCATTCAACACCAAGGTGATTTGGCGTGCCTTGAGGCTGTCGCCAAAGTTTGCTTTTTCAGGCAGTTCCTTCTGCAAAGTGATGAGGGCATTCTGGAAATCGTTGAAATCTTCCACCTGAATGCCGTTGACAGAACAGATTTTGTCTGTCTTTTTCAGCCCCATATCTTCGGCAGGTGAGCCTGGGATGATGCTGTCGATGGCAAGTGGTGCCCGCATGGCTGCATAGAGGGGTTGCTCTATCATGTCGAGTAAGGACAGCTCCTTGGGCATGTTGATGACCACTTCCTTGCCTTCTCGCAAGACGGTCACGGTCTTGGCATTGGACATGCTCTGCAATACGGATGTGCTCCACGATTCCACTTGCTCGTCATCAGTCTTGATGATGATGTCGCCATCGCGGAAACCATCAGCCTTTGCTTGTTCTGAAAACTTCATTCCATACGTCATGTCTTCACTCTTCACGAAGCTTTCACCCCATGTGAACAACACCATTGCATAGATGACAAAGGCTGTGATGAAGTTCATGATGATGCCTCCCAACATGATGATGAGACGTTGCCAAGCAGGGTGGGTGCGGAACTCCCATTTCTCACCCTTCACGTCTTCATTCTTGATGATGATGTTCTTCATCAGCTGTGGCAATTGCTTCCAGAAACTCTTCTGGCTGTCGTTTTCGTTGAAGGAAGACTCGTCCACCATGCCTGAAATCTTGACATAGCCACCCAACGGAATCCAACCGATGCCGTATTCCGTGCCTTCGTATTCATATTCGCCGTTCTCCTTCTTCTTCGCAGGTGTTTTGCCTGTCAACTTTCGCCACCAATTGCTATAGGTGCTGAACAAACTGAATTTCCAGTCGAAGAAGAGGTAAAACTTTTCTACTCTAACTTTGAAAATCTTTGCTGCAAAAAAGTGTCCTCCTTCATGCAGGATAATAAGCAAGGCAAGGGCAATGATGAGTTGCAGCCCTTTGATGAGAATCGTGTCCATTTATAATTATAATAATGTGGAAGCGTACTGTCTCGCTTCTTTATCTGTTTGTAAATAGGTTTCTAATGTTGATTCGGTGGTGAAGTCAATCTTCTCCATCGTCTTTTCTATGATGTCGGCAATCTTTTCAAAGCCAATCTTGTCATCGATGAAGGCACGGTTTGCCACCTCGTTGGCAGCATTCACGATGCAGGGCATGTTGCCACCTTGATGCAACGCTTCGTATGCCAGATTCAGACAGCGAAAACGCTCCATGTCGGGCTTTTCAAACGTCAGGTCTTTCAGACTGAAGAGGTCGAGGCGCTCGCCATTGAGCGTGAGGCGCTTCGGATAGCTGAATGCATACTGGATGGGCAGACGCATGTCTGGTACACCAAGTTGCGCTTTTACAGCACCGTCTTCAAACTGCACAGCACTGTGGATGACCGACTGTGGATGCACCACCACCTGAATCTGCTCGGGCTTCACGCCGAAAAGCCAACGGGCTTCAATCACCTCGAAACCTTTGTTCATCAGTGTGGCAGAGTCTATGGTGATTTTTGCACCCATGTTCCAAGTGGGGTGGGCGAGAGCGTCTGCTTTCGTCACAGTGCGCAGTTGTTCTTTCGTGAAGTGGCGGAAAGGACCTCCGCTGCATGTGAGCAGAATCTTGTCTATCCTGTTGCCAGGCTCCAAACACTGGAAAATGGCGGAGTGTTCAGAATCTACAGGCAGGATGGGCACTTGATGCTCGTTTGCCAATCGGGTGATGAGATCGCCCGCCACAACAAGTGTCTCCTTGTTGGCAAGGGCAATCATCTTCTTTGCCTTGATGGCAGCAATGGTCGGTTCAAGCCCTGCAAATCCCACCATGGAGGCGAGCACGATGTCCACGTTGTCATCCTGCACCACCTGACAAAGTGCTTCTGCACCTGTATAAACCTTGATGGGCAGGTCGGCAAGCCCTTCCTTCACTTTCTCGTAGTTGGCTTCTTTGGCGATGACCACCGCTTCAGGGTTGTATTTTCTTGCCTGTTCGATGAGCAGGTCTGCATTGTTGTACGCTGTCAGTACATACGCCTCATAGAGGTCGCTATGCTGCCCTATGACGTCCAGCGCTTGTGTGCCAATGCTTCCCGTCGAACCTAAGATGCATATTTTTTTCTTCATAAGTCTAATAATCCCAATGGCAAATCCATCACCATTGTCTTTTCTTCTTGATTGATTTTGCAATGAACTCTTCATGAGCAGGTATCATCACTTCACTGCCGTCAGGACGCTGCACAATGAAGAGCCAATTGTCCGTGTTGTCGTCTATGTCGCTGATGGTGCCAATCTCGTTGCCATTGTCACCGTCGTACATCTTGAATCCAATGAAATAATTGAGAGAAACTTCATCCTCATCCAACTCTTCCTGATAATGCTTTTCAAGATATACAGGACTGTTGACCAACATCTGAACTTCCTCAATGCTGGTGATGTCTTCCAACTTCATGATTGCAGTTGTGTCACTGCGGAAGCGGTATTCCTCGATGAAGAAGGGTACCAGAATGCCATCAACCTCACAGATGATGTGGTCACTTTCTGCACGATCCCACACATCGTCAGTGAACTGAAAGTTGATTTCCCCTTTCAGCCCGTGTGCTTTGCCCATTCTGCCAATCTGATATACGTCTTCTATTCTAATCATCTATTCATGTACAATTTTACAATGTACAATTTACCATTTATTTATTCATTTGGTTATTTGGCAATTTACCATGCGGTTGGGGAGAAACTGTCAAATGATTCAATCGCCCAATAAATTGTACATTGTAAATTGTCAAATTGTAAATTAGTTGATTCTCTTGATAGCTGCACCGAGTGCTGTCAGTCTCCCTTCGATGTTTTCGTAGCCTCGGTCAATCTGCTCAATATTGCTAATCATGCTCACCCCATTGGCAGACATGGCGGCAATGAGCAAGGCAATGCCGGCACGTATGTCGGGACTTGACATTTTGGAACCACGCAGCTTCATCTGATTGTCATGTCCGACAACCACTGCTCGGTGAGGGTCGCAAAGGATAATCTGTGCACCCATGTCAATGAGTTTGTCAACGAAAAATAGACGGCTCTCAAACATTTTCTGGTGAATAAGTACAGAGCCTTTTGCCTGTGTGGCAACTACGAGCATGATGCTGAGGAGGTCAGGTGTGAGTCCTGGCCATGGTGCGTCAGCAATCGACATGGTGCTGCCATCCATAAAGGAGGATACTTCGTAGTGCAGATGTTCTGGGATGTGAATGTCATCACCGACACGTTCGAGGGTGATGCCCAGACGTCGGAAAGCCTGAGGAATGATGCCAAGGTTTTCGTAGCCGACATTTTTGATAGTGATGTCACTACCGGTCATGGCTGCCATACCGATGAAGGAACCCACTTCAATCATGTCGGGCAGGATAGTGTGGTCAGTGCCATGTAGCGCAGACACTCCCTCAATGGTCAGCAAGTTAGAGCTGATGCCTGAAATCTTGGCACCCATGGCATTGAGCATCTTGCAGAGTTGCTGGATGTAGGGTTCGCAGGCTGCATTATAGATGGTTGTGGTGCCTTTTGCCAAGACTGCTGTCATAATGATGTTGGCAGTACCTGTCACACTGGCTTCATCCAACAACATGTAAGTGCCTTGTAGTTCGTTGGCGTCAATCTCATAAACACCACGCTCGACACAGTAATTGAATTTGGCTCCCAACTCCTGGATGCCCAGAAAGTGTGTGTCCAATCGGCGACGACCAATCTGGTCACCTCCTGGTTTTGCCACACATGCTTTGTGGAAACGTGCCAACAGAGGACCAAGTACAAGAATGCTGCCACGCAAGGCTTGACAACGTTGTACAAACTCTTGACCTCCCAAATACTCCATGTCAAGATGGTCGGCTTGGAATTGCCATGCGTGGTCTCCCAAATCTGTCACACGCACACCCATCTTGCTGAGCAAACCGATGAGGTTGTTGACATCGAGGATGTTTGGAACATTTCGTATGATGACTGGCTCAGCGGTGAGTAAGATGGCTGAGATGACCTCCAATGCCTCGTTTTTTGCCCCTTGAGGGGTAATCTCACCATGCAGTTTGTGCCCGCCTTCGATGATGAAAGATGCCATATTACTTCTTCTTTTTCTTCTTGAGACTGGTGGCAACGCGTGTGCTGAGCAATTCACCGTCACTGATGAGCGGTTGGCGGTCAATGTCTAACTGTATCTTCCCGTCAGTATAGTGCGCCATGTCGTCAGCCACCTTTTCGTCGCTCATGGAATCAGTGCTCCAGTTGGAGAGGTCGCGTTTCATGTGGTTAGCCACCATTATGGCTAAATCGTCACGCTGTGGTCCTTCCTCCATTGTGGCGAGATGCTCTGCGAACTGCTCCACAATGGTGCCGTAATTGCGCTTTTTGATGCGATGTTGAGGATAAACCAGCCGGTCTGGACGTGCTTCTTCATCATCCATACGCTCAATGTCAACAGGATAATCAATGTCCAGTTCGTATTGTGACATGGCTGCAAGATGATTCCACAGCTTCTTTTGGAAATCTTCTCTGTCCGATGTCTGTTCAGCCATGTTTGCCATGGTGCTGATAATGGTTTGAGCACACCGCATCCGCTCGTTCTTGTCAGCAATGGTCTTGCAGTGTTCCACCATCTGTTGTACTCCACGCCCATATTCGGGCATGATGAGTTTTTCTCTTTTTGTATT
>Ga0247609_10006216_pt1 | contig 11530 bp, 10 predicted proteins | sample 172DNAGHGlowgp2_FD_193487 | JGI IMG/M metagenome (GOLD analysis project Ga0247609, IMG submission 193487) | Sheep rumen microbial communities from Palmerston North, Manawatu-Wanganui, New Zealand - 1728 DNA GHGlow gp2 | ecosystem: Host-associated > Mammals > Digestive system > Stomach > Rumen ... | reverse complement strand
GGAAGCGCCCTACGAACTCGTGAAGACCATGCGCGCAAGCTTTTACGTGCTCGGCCCTCTCGTCGCCCGCTTCGGCCGCTGCCGCGTCTCGCTCCCCGGCGGATGCGCCTGGGGCCCGCGCCCTGTAGACTTGCACCTGAAGGGGCTCGAGGCGCTCGGTGCCAAGATTACCCTTACCCGCGGTTACGTGGAAGCCACCTGCGACGGAAGGCTCCCCGGCGGGACATTCCATTTCCCGATTTCGAGCGTTGGCGCCACGGTGAACGTGCTTATGGCGGCTACGCTCGCCAAGGGGACCAGCGTGCTGCAGAACGCGGCTCTCGAGCCCGAAATCGACAACCTGGTGGATTTTCTCGTCTCGATGGGCGCCAAGATTCAAGGCCGCGGCACGCGCACCTTGACGGTGCAGGGCGTAGAAGCCCTACGCCCCGGTAATGGCGTCACCATTCCCGACCGCATCGAGGCAGGCACATTCCTTTGTGGCGCCGCCATTACGCGTGGCCGCGTGAAGGTCAACAAGATCATTCCCGAACACATCGCCTCCACGCTTGATGCCTTCCGCGACATGAACTGCAAGGTGACTGTCGGGCCGGACTGGGCCGAAGTCGATGCCCGCGGGCAAGAACTCAAGCCCATCACTATCCAGACGCTTCCGTTCCCGGGCTACCCCACCGACATGCAGGCTCCGCTCATGGCAACGCTCCTCTCGGTTCCGGGCAACAGCGTGATTCAAGATACCGTCTATAACGACCGCTTTAAGCACGTGGCCGAAATGGAACGTCTAGGCGCAAACATAACTCTCAGCGGGAACACTGCGACCATCAAGGGCGGACTTCCGCTCGAAGGCGCCGAAGTGATGGGTTCCGATCTGCGCGCAAGTGCTGCACTCGTACTCGCTGCGCTCATCGCCGAAGGCGAAACCAAGATTAGCCGCATTTACCATCTCGACCGCGGTTACGAGGATTTCGAGGCCAAGATGGCAAAGCTCGGTGCAGAAGTACAGCGCGTCGTCATCGATGCCGACGAACCGTAAGCAACGCTAATCTCTGCGCACGGCCATAGCCCGCAAAGACTAAACAAAAAAAATCCGGCGGAATACCGTCGGACTTTTTTTTATTGTCTCGCTTTTTCTACTTAGCGGCAGGTTTCGCAGCCGATGATTCGACCGGCTCGCGTACAACGGGGACGCACGCCTCGACCTGCTCACCGGCAGCCGTCTTTTCTTCCTTTTCAAGGATTTCCTGTAGGATTTCAGCAGACTGCTCGAACTCGCCCGTCTTTTCGCAGGACTTCTTCGAGAGTATCTTCTGAAGGTACTGTTTCTGCGACTGGATATCGCAACCCTCGCCATAGAGATTAGCCAGTTTAAACAGCGAAGGACAGGCCTTTGCACCGTCGGGGAAGGTTTCCGACAGGTTCGTAAAGATTTTCTTCGCCTTGTCCAGTTGGTTCACCTCTATCAAGCAGAGGCCCATCCAGTAGAGCGAATTTTCGGCCAGTTCGCCGGTCTTCATTTGTTCATAAACCTGCTTGAATCCCTTGAAGGCAAGCTTGTACTCACCGCTATGGAAATCGGAACGCGCCGTATTGAAGGTCGCTTCGGCTTCCACCAGTTTTTCGGCTTCACGTTCCAGGCTATCCAGCGACATCGGCGCCTGAGGAGCACCGCTCACCACCACCTTCTTCGCAAGGATCTTGTCACTCTTACCGAGCAGCATATCCAAGCGGTAGATGATTTCTTCCTGTCTGGAATCGTTCCTTTCGGATTCATCGCTCACACGGCGCGAAAGCGTAGTGATTTCAGCCATCATACGCTTTTGTGCCAAGGCAGACGCATCCAGTTCCGCCCTGAGGGAATCGACACGCTTCCGGAGATTCTTGTTATCCGTTCTGAGTTTACGCATGGCGGAATCAAGATTGCTGAGGACAGCAACCTGCACGTCCGTACCGACGTTTCTCATCTCTTCGGTACGGAGAATCGTCATCTGGGAGCATCCGACTAGGGCAAATGCAACCGTAACAATAGCTATAGCAAGTTTTTTCATAATTAACGTAAGTTAATAGTTGTTAGTTATTAGTCAAGAACAATGACTACCGACTAAGTTCTAAAAAATTACTGCTGGATGTTCACGCGGAAATTTGCGCGACGGTTCTGGGAGTATGCCTCTTCGGTCTCACCCTGAGCCTTCGGAGCTTCCTTACCGTAGCTAACAGATTCCATGCGCTTGCCTTCAATACCGTAGGCATTCAGGAATTCCTTCACCTTCATGGCGCGCTTTGCACCGAGAGTGAAGTTGTAGTCTTCGGTACCGCGGGCATCCGTATGGCCTTCGATAGTGATGGTGAAGCGCTGTTCCTTGAGGAGGAGTTCACCCACCTGGGCAAGGAGTTCCTTAGCCTTTTCGGTCAGTTCCGAACGGTCGAAATCGAAGTACACGTCTTCACTCATAATCTGGTTAATAAGAGCTTCGAGGCGGGCACGTTCGGCTTCAAGGCGTTCGGCCTCGAGGCGGGCACGTTCGGCAGCGAGCGAATCCTCGTTCACCGCAGGAGCAGGCGCTGCTGCGGCAGGAGCCGGTGCAGGAGCTGCGGCGGCAGGAGCCGGAGCGGGCTGCGGGTTCGTCTCGGGCGGATTGTTCTTGGAGCAAGCCACAAGAGCGAGGCCCGCAACACAAGAAATCATGGCGATCTTTGCGTATAACTTCATTTGTTACCTTCCTTTTTTGTGTTAATTTCTTCGTTAAAGAACGACCAAGTCGGCGCAGTGTTCTCGCCGGAATTGGTAATGCGGGTCACGTTTGCCCCGTCCTTTCTCATGATGTAGATCTGGTATGTCCCGCTCCTGTTACTCGAGAAGGCAATCAGTTTGCCATCCGGAGACCAAGTCGGGTGTTCGTTGTTGCCTGCGTTATTGGTGAGCTGCACGATATCGCTACCATCCAGCGCGCAGGTGTAAATATTCATCTTGCCGTTGTCCATCGAGGTATAGACAATGCGGTCGCCTTCCGGAGACCAGCTGGCACGTTCGTTGTAACGGCCCATGAAAGTCACACGGCGCAGGTCGCTCCCGTCGCGGCCCATCACGAAAATCTGCGGGCTGCCACCACGGTCACTCGTAAACAAAACTTCGGCCGCACGCGGGCTCCATGCGGGGCTCGTCTGGTTGCTCTTCAGGTAGGCAAACTTGCGTGCCTTCCCCGTTTCCGTGTTCCCCACATAAAGGTCCGTCTTGCCATCGACCGTCGAAGAGAACAGCAGTTCGCCCGTAACCGGATTCACTGCAGGGCTGTAGGTCTGGTCAAACTGTGTGAACAGCGGGCGTTCCGTGCCACCAAAATTCTTCTCGTAAAGACGCGGCCTGTGCGTCTTGAAATTCACGTACACCAGGCCCTTGTTTCCGCGCTTCCACACAGGCATCATGCTGATGGTCGAATCGCGCGTCACCTGGCTGCGGTGGAATCCGTCATAGTCCGACACCACGACCTGCTTTACACCGTCAATCTTGGAAACATAGGCAAGCTTTGTACTCGCCACGCCGCGTTCACCACACACAACAAGCGTCGCCTTGTCAAAAAACTCATGAACCGCACGACGCAAGTCCTTCTGCGGGATAGTGTAGCTTTCGCCCAAGCGGAGAGTCTTCGTCTTTGAGACATACAAGAAGCACTGCACGCGGAGTTTACCCGCACCGGCATTTTCCACCTTGCCCGTCATGTAATAGTCCGCATGTTCGCGGCTGAACTTCGCAAGGTCAAACTTCTGGGAAGCCACGACATCGAAGCGCCCCGAAAGGTTCGCATCGCGCGTAAGAATCTTGTGCGGCTGTTCCTCGACCCAGTCAATCGATCCCTTCTCCTCGAAAGGCACTATGCCAATAGGAATGGTCTTGAAAACAGAGATTCCCACATCGACCGCGATCGTATCGATGGCCGCAAAACTTGCAACCGGAGCAAAAAGAAGAAAGAAGAAAGCCAAGACGCCTACCAGCGAATACCTATGCTTCATTTCCTTGCAAACCTCGTTCGAAAAGTTCATCATCAAATCCTAGTTGGGCGTAAAGTTGAAATGCAGTACCAGGCTCGGCGCGCGGTAATTCGGTGGAAGTTCCGGAACCTTCGAAATCTGCACGGCACGCACCGACAGGTGGTCCCACGCCTTGTTGCCCGACGAGCGCTTCAAGATAACCGCCGTAATCCCGCCAAAGCGGTCCACCTGGAACTGGACGGTCGTCTTCGCATCGCGGCCCACCTTCAAGTCCTTGGGCGGTTTGAAATTACTCATGATAATCTTTTTCAACTGCTCAAGATAGACCTGCATCAGCGGATCCATGTCGACCGACCCCACCGGGTTTAGGCTAGACGCCTCTACCGCACGCGGCAAGTCAAGGTCGTCCACATCAAAATCTTCCTGAGGTTCCGGTTCGGGTTCCGGCTCCGGTGGCACGTCCTCGTGCACCTCCTCGGGTTTCTCCTCCGGTTCAGGCTTTATCTCGGGAGGCAGTTCCTTGTTCACCTTCGGCTTCGGAGGCTCCGTCTTCGGTTTCGGCTCGGGCGGCTTAGGCTGCACCGGCTTGGGAGCAGGGGGCTTGGGCTGTGCTACCTGCACCATCTCGAACACGGGAATCTGTTCCGGCTCAGGCTTGAGGTTCACGTAATGGAGTCCGATAAAGAACGCGACAACCAGAAAATGGAAGACAACCGCAACAACGATTATCTTCACGAGCGTGGAATCCACGTCCGAGCTGAAGTACTTTATCCTTTCTTCTTCCTTGCTCATTTACCCGGTTTTTCCTTGGGGTTCAAGGTCAGAAAGCCGAGTTTGGTGACCCCGAGCTTTTGCACCTTGGTCACGACCTTCATCACAAGTCCGTAGTTCACGGCTTCGTCAGCATTGATGACAACGGCCATCTCACCATTCCAGAGAGACTTGAACACCGTATTGAAGCCGTCAAAATCCACCTGCATGTCGGCGATGTAGATTTCCTCGTTCTTGGTGATAGACACCTTCAGAAGTTTTTCCTGTTCCATGGTCGGGGCTTCGGCCTTCGGTAGATCGACCTTGACGCCCTGGCTCATGAGCGGCGCAGAAATGATGAACACGATAAGGATCGAGAACACGATGTCGATCATGTTCGTGAGGTTCATCTCCTGCTTAAGTTCTTTTCCGCGGCTACGCTTCACCTAGGCCTCCTAGCCAGCAACTTCTTCAAGAGCAAGCAGGTCACCGCGCTTGAAGAGGCTCAACACCTGCGAACCGAAGTTGAAGTACGAAATCTCGTTCTGGCCGTTGCAGCTCGTAAAGTAGTTATAGCCCGCAGAAGCCGGGATAGCGACCACAAGGCCACCCACCGTGGTGATAAGCGCCATAGCGATACCAGGAGCGACAACGGAGAGGTCGGCAGAGCCGTGCTGGCCTATCTGGAAAAACGCAATCATGATGCCCCAGACCGTACCTAGGAGGCCGAAGAACGGGGCAAGGTTAGAACTCGTGGCAAGGAAGCTCAGGTAGCGGTCCTCGGTAAGGCGCAGGCCTTCGATGGAGCGCTGGATAGTGTCTTCCAGGAGCGAGGCGCGGTGCTGGATGGAGTCGTAACTCACGAAGTTACTGAACTTGGAGGCCTCCTTCAGCACTTCGGCCGTAAGACGGCGGAGCGCACTGTCCTCGGCGGTCTCGCAAAGGCCTTGCAACTGCACAAACTGCGTAACCGTACTGAACTTGCGGAAGAACTCGGCATTCGCATGTTTGCTCCTGCGGTAGGCGAAGAACTTCACGATGATGATACCCCACGATCCAAGCGACATGATGGCAAGGATACACAACACGACAATCGTCGCGATATCGGACTGAAGTACCATCTGTACAAGAGGGATGGAATTGTTCAAAAGAACCTCCTCGAAAAAACACTCTAGGCGGGAACGACCGCCCCGAACCCAATGTAGCAAAAAGATATTTTTTAGACCAACTTAAAGAGGCAAAATGCACCCCAAATTGTCATTCCAGGCCCTTGGGGTGAAAGCTCCGGCGATGCACCGGTGTAAATCCGAATTTACGAATAGCGTCGAGATGAGCCTTGGAACCGTAGCCCGCATTTTTCTCGAAGCCATATTCCGGATAGGTTTCCGCTAGTTTGTCCATAAAACGGTCACGGAATACCTTTGCAAGTATTGATGCCGCAGAGATGCTAGCGACACGACCGTCACCCTTCACGATGGGCATCTGCATCTCAGCAGAAACCCCACGAATTTTCAGGTTGCCATCCACCGCGATGAAAAGTTCGAACTCCGCCGTTCCCGAGACCTCTGCAAAACTCCCCTTCACTTCCACGGGAATCTCGGGTGCGGACTCGTTTATCCCAGGCATTCCAAGCGCCTGCAAGGCACGGCGCATTGCAAGGAAATCCGCCTCCAGGATGTTGATGCGGTCGATTTCTTCGACGGAAGCACTCGCAATTGCATAGCAGGCACACGCATCCTTCACCGCATCGAACATCGCCTCGCGCTTGGGGCGGGTAAGTTTCTTCGAGTCGTTCAGTTCGGGAATGATGTCCGGGGACTTCAGCACGGCGGCACAGGCCACCACGGGGCCGGCAAGCGGGCCTCGCCCCACCTCGTCGATACCGACCAGGATAACATTCTTCTTCATGCCTACATTCGCAAGCGAAAACAGGTCGAGTGACTCCTCCCCGCCAACAGATGCAGGGTCGGCGACAAACTTTCGCAAAAGGGTCTCCCCTTCTACCGGGGTTTCGACATTTTCAAGGAATGCAGGCAGTTTGAATTTCATTGCTCTACGACCTGAGTTCCGCAGCGTAGTCGCGGATAGTTTTCCAATAAAGATCGTGTTCCTGCTCGAGCACGCGGGCGGCAAGCACTTCCGGCGTATCGCCTTCCAGCACGGGCACCTTCACCTGCGCCAGGATGCGCCCCTGGTCGATTTCCTCGCTCACCAGGTGCACCGTCGGGCCCGATTCCTTCTCGTGAGCAGCAATCACGGCCTCATGCACGTGGATTCCCCAGAACCCCTTGCCCCCGTATTTGGGCAAGAGCGACGGATGGATATTCAAAATACGGTCGGGCATACGGTGAATCATGCATGCGGGCAAAGCCTTCATGTAACCAGCCAGTATAAGCAGGTCCACATCGTACTTGTTGAGCACATCCATCATCGCAGTTTCATAGTCCGCAACGACCGGATGGGTTTTCCCCGAAATATGATAAACAGGTATTCCGAATTCTTCAGCATGCGAAACAGCGCCACACGTTCCGTTATTCGTAATCAAAAACTTGCACTGAGCCTCGAGGTCCCCCTCCCCAATGCGGTCAATAATCGCTTTAAAGTTGCTTCCGCCACCGGAAGCCATCACGCCAATTTTAAACATGGCGCCAAAGATAGCAAAAGTTACTTGTGGTCAATGCCAGGCGGAGTGCGCAAGTAGTATATAATACAGGGCACCACGACGCAGAGCACTGTCACCGCGGCTGTCAGGTACACGAACCATTCCTGGACCGTCACCGAGGGCGGAAGAAGGAAGGTCTTGACGAGTGCAAAAACCACAATGAGGAAAAAGCCGGGGAGCAGGTAAGACATCAACTTGTTCATGATTTAAAAGATAATACTTTTTTTGCCCAAGTTCCGTTTTGTAAACACTTTTTTGTTTTTGGGCAAGCCCATTCCTCATATAATTTTTAATTTTTACCACGAAAATTAACCCTATTCATGGAAATGACTATGAGCATTAAAGAATACCTCGCCGGCGCCAAACAGGCCGGTTCCGTCCAGAAGCTGATGACCCCGGGCCTCGCCGTGGAATTTATCCAGCCCTGGTACACCCCGCTTTCTACGACCCCCTCTACCACGGGTATTGCTGTCGGCGGTATCGGCTCGACATTCACTGCCACGCCTGCTGGTACCACTCCCGTGATGAACGTGATGCCCGGCGTACAGGTCCGCACCGAGAAGCCCTCCGACCTCCGTTTTAACAACTTCTTCTTCCGCGAATCCGTGATTGGCGCGAATGCCGCTCTCGAAATCGGCGACTTCGCAGGCTTTACGCAGATGCTCGCCAAGTACCCGCTCGTGGACGCCAAGGGCGAAGCGCTCTTCAGCGCCGCTGAACTTGCAAACCAGAAGAAGGCCGAGGCCAAGCTCAACAAGGCCATCGCCGAAAAGGATTTCTTCAAGAACAACAAGGCCGCGTTTGAACGCTGGCACATCGAATGGAGCGACCGCACCGCCGCCCTCCTGAACAAGGCCGGAGCCGAACTCAACCGCAGCGCCGTCATCGACTTCTTCAATGGCGTCGTTGGTGAAAAGGCTGTGCGCCAGGGCGCCCTCACCGCCGCGTGGGCAAACGACACGGAATTCTTGGGCCAGGCCGGTTACGATGCCGCCAAGATGCAGTACGCCGCCCTCTATCCGGTGAGCGAAACCAAGTACGAAGGCAAGGGCGTGCAGATTACCAAGACCCAGTCCAGCTACGTGACTCCGGGTGACGAACGCCTCTCCAGCCTCCCGGTGAACGCAACCGTGTTCACTCTCGAAAATACCACCAAGGAAACCCGCGAAATCACGATTGTGCAGGTGCAGGACTGCATCGCCGGTTACATGGCCAAGAAGGACCGCCAGGGTGTTCAGGACTCTAGCTTCGTGCTCGTTCCGTCTGCACGTTTCCCGAAGGGCGTCAAGTTCAGCAAGCAGGCCAAGGACGGCCGCGAAGTCCGCGGTCTCGAATTCTACAACGAAAAGCCGCTCGCCGAAAGCGACTTCAACGGCTGCATGGGCGTGTCTGTCGCTTGGAACAAGAAGGATAACCTGAACGTTTCCGTGAAGCCGATGTTCTACCAGGATGACGCCGCCTCTGTTTTGAAGGGCGCTCTCCGCAGCGGTCGCGTTTGCGAAGCCTGGGTCAAGAACGTTTACAGCGGCCGCGAAACGATGGCCGGTGCCGTCGCTGTTACCGCCGTCTTGAAGCCGAAGCAGAAGGTCAGCTTCCAGTTCAACCTGGTGCTTGACTTCCCCGAAATCAAGCTGAACAAGCTTACTTCCGCCAAGAAGTACACCACATTCTTCCCCGAAGCTTATGGCCGCGTGGGCGCTATCCTCGAAGAAGCCCTCGCCGCCGACAAGAATTTTGACGCTCGCCTCAAGGCATTCGAAGCCCTCGTTCCGAAGAAGGCCGTGGCCAAGCTCTACAAGACTGCCGCCAAGCAGGACGAATTCAAGAGCCTCGCCCTCAACACCCTCAGCTTCCTCGCCGAAGCCACCGTGTGGGACAAGGACGACCGCTTCCTCGTCCGCGAATGCGCCGACTATCCGTTCTTCAACTCGCTGGACGTTTACTTCTACGGCAGCTTCAGCCTGATGGCTCTGATGCCGCGCCTCGACGGTGTGGTGATGAAGCGTTTCGGTGATGCTATTCTCGCCGTGAACGACAACCGTCGCCGCCACCACGAATACGTGAACCACCCGTTCGCCGACCTGCCGGACCCGAAGCTTGAAGGCCCGCGCGCCGTGCGTGGTGCCGTGATTCACGACCTCGGAAGCCCCTTCGATGCAGAACCCGATGCCTACGACTGGCACAACGTGAAGGAATGGAAGGATCTCGCTCCGAAGTATGTGCTGATGGTTCTCCGTCACTACGTGAAGACGCAGGATATCGAAAACCTGAAGGATTGCAAGGAAGCCGTTTACGCTGCCATGCAGTACCTCGAGAAGATGGTGAACGAAGGCGAAAACTTCCCGCTCACCCACGGTACCGACGACACGTTCGACAACCTCTCCAGCCACGGCATTTCCGTGTACTGCGGCAGCCTCTGGATTGCAGGCCTCCGCGCTGCGGCAAAGATTGCCGAAATCCTCGGCGACAAGGCACAGGCCGACACTTGGAACGCCAAGGCCGATGCTGCCAACAAGGAATTCGACGAAGCATTGTGGGACGAAGCCGAAGGCTACTACCACTTCTTCGTGACTCCGATGGAAGCGAAGGACGTTGTGGCTGACAAGCTCCCGCAACTCGCCGACGCCATCAAGGACACGCTCGCCATCGACGGCAAGAACGTGAAGGCAGCCCTCAAGGCCATCAACGAATGGCTGAACTCCGGCGAAATTCCGAGCGACGTGGAACTTTCCAAGAACGAACTCCGCGGCCTCAAGAAGGCATGGCTCACCGCCCAGTGCAAGGACGCATTCACTGCCAGCTGGAACGCAAAGATTGCCAACGACTGCGACGACGTATTCGCCGACACGATGCTCGCCGACACTTACCTGCGCCTGCTGGGTCTCAAGCCCATCAGCGACGAGAAGAAGGCGAAGGCCAACCTGCTCCGCGTCTACAACACGAACTACAAGGCCAATAGCCCGCTCATCGGTGCCGCCAACCTTGTTCGTAAGGACGGCTCTCCGCTGGATGAATTCAACTTCCAGGCTCACGACGTGTGGATTGGCATCCAGTACAGCATCATGTGCGCCATGATGCACCACGGATTGGAAAAGCAGGCTGCCGACATGGGCGATTCCATGATCCGCAACCTCTACGAGGAAGCTCGCATCCCGTTCGCCGCACCGGAAGGATTCAACGGTTCTTGCCGCCTGCACCCGGAAGCGCTCGTGAAGGCATTCGGCCTCAGCGCCACCGCCGCCGACAAGATGCACAAGGAACTCCTGAAGAAGGGCGCCCTGCTTGCAGATTCCCGCATCAGCCCGAAGCTTCCGCGCAACCTGCCCGCCTTTACGAAGGCATTCGGCAGCATCGCCAAGGCCAACAAGGTTGAAGCAAGTGCGCTGTTCATGCTGCTCCACAGCACGGCACTCAAGTACACCGCCGGTAAGTACTTCCGCCCCGGAATGGTGTTCGCTTTGCTGTACTAAAAGTCATCCTGTTTTAGGAATTTATTCAAAAAGGCCTGTCCATGGACAGGCCTTTTTTTATCTTTAAAAGTCAAGAGGCCAGACTATGAAGAAGTTTTTAGCATTATTGCTTACCGTTACCATAGCAGTTTTCGCCCAAAAAGCCGACCAGATGGGCAGCAACTACTACGCCTACCCCACTCCTAGCGCCAAGTACACCAAGGCACCCGCAGGCTACAAGCCGTTCTACGTGAGCCATTACGGCAGGCACGGTAGCCGATTTCACCAGCCCGCAGACCATTATCATATGCTCTACAATACGCTTGCGAAAGCCGACTCCGCAGGCAAACTGACCGAACTCGGCAAGAGCCTGCTCGAACGTGCGAAATTCCTGGACGAATACGCCGCCCCGCGCGCAGGCGACCTCACGCAGCTCGGCGTAGCACAGCACCAGGGAATCGCCAAGCGCATGGTGAAGAACTTCCCCGAGGTGTTCAAGAATGACGCCTACATCGAAGCCTACGCAAGCACAAGCGTACGCTGCGTGGTGAGCATGGCGGCCTTCCTCGAGGAACTGCGCGCGCAGAAGCCCAAGCTTGACATCCACCAGGAATCGGGCGGCTACCTGATGGCTTTCATCAGCCCGCTAAACTTCGGCAAGATTATCGGGGAATCCAACACGCCC
>Ga0247609_10006215_pt1 | contig 11535 bp, 11 predicted proteins | sample 172DNAGHGlowgp2_FD_193487 | JGI IMG/M metagenome (GOLD analysis project Ga0247609, IMG submission 193487) | Sheep rumen microbial communities from Palmerston North, Manawatu-Wanganui, New Zealand - 1728 DNA GHGlow gp2 | ecosystem: Host-associated > Mammals > Digestive system > Stomach > Rumen ... | reverse complement strand
ACATCCGGCTCCCGCAAGAACCAGGGATACGATCATTCCCAAAGCTGTTATTCTCTTCCTTAATCCCATATTCTTCATATTATCTGCTTCCTTTTACAGTTACATATCTGATCTCTGACAATAGATTATAGCACATGGCCGGACTTGTTGAGTTTTAAATCATTCCTTTTTATGTTATAGTTCTCCTTGTTTTCGAGTTCTAGAAAGGAAATGGGATAAGTATGAAGGTTTCGAAGATCGTTGTAACCGGGCTGTCAGTTCTCACAACGGCTGTACTCTTTGCCGGCTGTGCCGGTATAACACACGAACCCAAAGTGGATATGTCATCGCTTTCAAAGGTTGACGACGCTTCCTTCTTAAATGCTCTCAGCAGTATCGGTGTCGAAGGATCAGACGTGCAGTCTATGGTGGATACCAGCTTTTCCTTCACTGACAGCGCCAAGGAATATGAGATATTAGTCAACCTGGATGCCACATCCGACAAGAATAACCAGTTCAGCTACACTAAATGCGCAGATGAGGCTACCGCCAAAGATCTGTTCGATTATTATTACGATAACTACGATCATGTTTTCGATGCAAAGGAATTTTCAGGCATCAGCAGTCACGAAACGGGCAGCAATTATGCTTATGTGCTGATAGACGGCAGATACGACAATAAGGAATCAAACACCTATACTCCCTATCATGATGCACTCTATCTGAAAGAAGACACGGTCATTGTTGTTATAGCCAGTGATTATGAGCTTTCGATTGAGAAGGAGATCAACGATTTTCTGGATGAACTCGGATATCCTCATCCGTAAAAGTTTATTACTGTAGCTGATTTTGCTTAAAACTAAAAGGGCTGCCCACAAAAAGAGCAGCCCATAATAATTTCTTTTTCCTGCAGATCATTTAACGTCTGCGTAAGCTACGACATAAGGTTTCTTGAGACTCTCATCCGAAGCTACGACTACAACATAATAACCCTTCTGGATCTTCTTTGAGCAGTCAACGTTGTAGAAAGCTCTTCCGTCGCCGTATTCTTCCGGCGGGATAGTTGTGCTGTAAACCGGCTTTGAAAGATCGTCCTTGTCGAACTCCTTATCTTTGCTGTAGTAATAAGCATAATAGATCTCATCTTCAGCATCTTCATTTACTTCGATGGAGAAAGCAAGTGTCTCTGTATCCGTATTGTACATACCCGGCTTATCCATAGTGGAATCATAGTCCCACCATCTGGCCTCAACTATATAATCATTGAAGTCCTCGTCATAGATGGCATACTTCTTACCGGATTCAACCTTGTCCTTCTTCTCGATACGGTCGATGATCGTTCCGCCTATACCGAAACCGCCGTTGAGCACAGCCCATATTCCGACACCGAGCAGTGCGAGAAGTACAACGCCTGAAGCGATCAGGATCGCAATAAGGGCTCCTTTGTTCTTCTTGGGAGCCTGAGCATCAGCAGATGCAGGATCCGGAACAGTTACAGGAACGGGACCTGAAGGAGCCTCAAAAGGCATAGGTGCCGCTGATACGGGAGCTGCCTCAAAAGGAGCAGGTGCTACGGGAGCAGGTGCCGCTTCGGGAAAAGCTTCCGCTGCGGGAGCAGGTGCTGCAGCCGGAACTGCAACAGTTGCAGCAACAGGGACAGCCACAGGAACTGTATCGGTTACCGGAACTGTCTCAGCAACAGGTTCAACAACAGGAACGGCTTCAGCAACAGGAGCAGTATCGGTTACCGGAACCGTTTCCGCAGCCGGTTCAGCAGCTGCCGGAATTACAGGTTCTGCTACAGGGATCTGTTCAACAGCAGGAGCTGGTTCTGCTACAGGGATCTGTTCAGCAACAGGAGCCGCTTCCACTACGGGAGCAGGTTCTGCTGCGGGTGCTTCCACTGCGGCAACGGGAATTGCTTCGGGCGCGGGAACAGCTTCAGGAGCTATGCTCAGCTTGGTGCCGCAGTTACCACAAAATGCTGCACCTTCCCTGACCGGGCTGCCACAGTTATGACAAAACTTAGCCATATATTATCCTCCTTAAGAATTATCTTAACAGCTAAAATAATACCACAAAAAACAAGGGGAGTTGCTTATGGTCAGATAACCGGCTGACGGCGTACAATAAGCCGTTTATTGCGCCTTCTCACCACACAGATGATCAATCGCTTCGATGTAGCCGTCAAAACCCTTGCCGGTAATTGTTTTCGAGCAATAGTAAGATACATAGGAGATACGGCGGAATTCCTCACGCTCGTCGACCTTGCTTATGTGGACCTCGACCGCAGGGATCGCAGTTGCTTTAAGAGCATCAAGGAGAGCGATGGAAGTGTGCGTATAAGCTCCGGGATTAATGACGATCCCGTCAACTTTGTCAAAATATGCCTGCTGGATATAATCGATAAGATCGCCCTCGTGATTGCTCTGAAGACATTTGACCTCAATGCCTTTGCCTGAGCAGTATTCAGTGATCATGGAGACGAGGCTTTCATAGGTCGCAGAACCGTAGATGTCAGGTTCCCTTATGCCGAGCATGTTAAGGTTTGGTCCGTTTAATACAAGTATCTTCATATCTTTATACCAGCGTTGCCAAAATATCCGCTATCGCTTTGTCGTAGAAATCCTGCTTTTCTTCAAACCTGTCATAGAAGAAACGGTAATCACACCAGGTCTCATACTTGTCCTTGCGCTGTGAATATAGTTTCTCGACACCATGGAGCTGTGATATCGGTCTGTTCTTGTCAGTCAGTGCCGTCAGAGGGCGCTCAAGATAGAAAACATTGGAATTGCAGCGGACATAGAACTTGTTGACGTCACGCGTTACGATACCGCCGCCGCATGAGATTACGAGTCCGCTCTGAGGCAGGAATTCCGCAGCGATCTCACATTCCATTTCCCTGAAAGCATCCTCGCCGGGACCTGATAATACCTCAGCAGGAGTCTGTCCGAATTTCTCTGCAAAAGCGATATCAAGATCCACGAGAGTACGTCCGGTCGCTTTGGCAATGTTCCTTGCAAGGAGTGATTTGCCTGAACCCGGCATGCCGATTATCGTTATGTTGCGCATACGGTTCTCAAGGATCCTTATGACCTTCTCTATCTTATCTTCCGCTTCTGAAGGAATGCTCTTGTCGGGGTTGCCAAGAAGCGAAGCACCTTCAATGTCTCCTGCAAAGATCCTGGATGACTTGTAAGCCTGGGCAACGAGCATCGCAAGACCACCGCATGTCTTAAGACCGAGTTCTTCCGCATCCTGAAGGAATCTTGTCCTCGACGGATTGTAGACGACGTCGGCACAAGCCTCCAGCCCGGAAAATCTGCCAAGGTCCAAAAGCCTGTTATCAACTTTAGGGAACATTCCCACAGGAGTGCAGTTGACGATGACGTTTGCATCTCCGGCCTTTTCATAAACGTTGGAATAGTTGATCTCAGTCTCCAGATCACATGCATAGACCAGAGCGGCTCCAAGAGTCTTAAGAGCATAGAATACTGCTGAGGCAGCTCCGCCGGTGCCTAACACGAGGACTTTTTTGCCGGCTACCGAAATGCCCTTTCTGTGGAGCATATAGATAAATCCGAAGTAATCAGTGTTCCAGCCTTTTATCCTGCCGTCTTCGAAAACGACAGTATTGACACTGCCTGTCGTGCGGGCAGCATCGTCAAGTTCGTCACATCTTGCACAGGCATCTTTCTTGTAAGGGATAGTAACGTTGAATCCTTTAAAGACACCATTGCCAAAAAGTGCATCCAGTTCCTCCGGTTCACGTTCAATAACGGAATATGAATAAGATGAGTCAAAAAGGCTGTGTATCTCCGGTGAATACGTATGTGCGAGAGTCCTTCCCAGTACACCGAAAGCCGGCAGGCGCTGATGTTCCTTTGCAAGGTCCATCATGGTCTTGAAAAGGGTCTCAACATAAGGTCTGCTCTCGAAGCCGGCAAGTTCGGTCACATTTTTGATCTTCTCGGCTTCTCTCTCGGGAACGTAAACATCAACACCTTTTTCACGTTTGATGTTTCCGATCTCGCGGCATGTTGCCATCCTCTTTTCGAACAGATCGAGTATCCCGTTATCGATCTCGTCCAGCTGTCCTCTTAGTTCGTTAAGGTCCGGTCTCTCACTCATGGTTTTGTCCTCCGTTACATCGATACTAAAAGCATATCGTAAAGCGCGATCGCTGCTGCAGCTTCAACAACGGGAACTGCACGCGGCGCAACGCACGGGTCGTGTCTTCCCTCTATATTTATGACTGTGTTCTCGTGTTTTTCAAGATCAACAGTCTCCTGTGTCCTTGATATTGAAGGCGTCGGCTTCATTGCCACGTCAAAGACTATGGGAGCCGCATCGCCCAGGCTGATACCGCCCTGGATACCTCCGCTGTGGTTTGTCTTCAATGTAAGATTGCCTTCATCATCGAAAACAAATGCGTCGTTGTTCTCCGATCCTCTAAGGGCGGAACCCTCAAAACCGTTGCCGAACTCAACACCCTTGACCGCAGGGATCGCATAAAGGATCTGGGCAAGCTTGGCTTCGATACCGTCAAAGATCGGACCGCCGATTCCTTCGGGATAGCCGTAAACAACACACTCTATAACGCCTCCGACGGAATCGCCTTCATTTCTGGCTTCTTCGATCCTTGCCTTCATGAGTTCGCCCTTTCCGTCGTCAACTACGGGGAATTCCTTGTTCTCAACAACAGACAGTCTGTTCCTGAATCCTTCATCGGTCACTCCATGATCGAAATAAGAATCATCGCTGATATCCGCGATCTTCTTAAGATGCGCGCTTATCTGGATCCCTCTTTTGTTGAGTTCCTGGAGTGCGATCGAGCCTGCAATGCAAAGCGGCGCGGTCATTCTTCCGGAGAAGATGCCGCCGCCCGACTTCGAAGCCTCATCGCCGTAAAGAAGTCTTGCGGCGTAGTCAGCATGCGAAGGACGCGGACGGTTCATTATCGAAGCATAGTCCCTGGGTTTTGTGTTTGTGTTGATTATATATCCGTGAAGCATGGTCCCGTTGCGCTCGAAAATAACCTCATCAGGTTCTTTCCTCGGCGTTGACCACGCATTCTTTCCGGGTGCGCGTCTGGCCATAAACGCAGCCGTTTTCGCGCTGTCCGGAATAACATCTTCAGGAAGTCCGTTTATGTATACACCGATAGCTTCGCTGTGAGACTCACCGTAGATCATTATGTCCAGGGCATCTCCCTGATATGTGCTGCTTGAATTCATACGGTCATCTCCTTTAACAATACTTTCCTGAACTCAGGAAAAGATTTATCGAGGCAGTCGATGTTATCTATCTCTATCTCTTTGCCGGTGGCAGCCGCACACAGGACCGCAGCCATCGCCATCCTGTGATCGTTCGATGACGTAAGGCTGATCCCGTCAGATGCCTTATCTATATATTCTATCGTAATTTTATCCTCTTCGAGCGTTACATTTCCGCCGACCGCAATAAGCATGTCAGTGATTGCTTTCGCCCTGTCGGATTCCTTGATCCGAAGCCTTTTTATCCCTTTGAGGATCGTTCTTTTTGCCCTGAAAGCTCCTGTTACCGCCATGTAAGGAACAATATCCGGAATGTCGCCGCAGTCCATCTCGATCTTTTCGCCGATGCCGTTTCTGAGGCTGTCCATCACGAAGATATTATCCCCTTCAGTAACAAAGGATATCCCCGCGAACTTCATGAATTTCAGTATCGCCTTATCGCCCTGAAGCGAATCAGATCTTAATCCTTCCACTTTTACCGAGCCGCCGTGAATGAGACTTCCGAGACAGAGCAGGAAAGCCCCGTTGCTCCAGTCGCCTTCGACTTCAAAATGTCCGTCCGGAATACTTACCCGGGTTCTTGCAGGGACCTTATAAGTATCACCATCTCTGACAACTTCAACACCATATTTTCTCAGAACATATGTCGTAAGTTCGATGTAGTGGACAGATGCAATCCCGCCTGTTACTTCAACGACCGAATCTTCCTCAAATGTTGAAAGCGCCATGAGAAGTCCTGATATATACTGTGACGAAACGCTTCCGTCGATAACATATTTACCGGGCTCAATATTTCCTGTAACCGTGATCTCATTAGCTTCCCTGTTCTTGACGATATTAACGCCAAATGGTCTTAAGCAGTCAGCAATCTCTTCGACAGGCCTGTCTATAAGTCTTCCGCGTGTTTTAAATATAAGAGTCCTGTTAGCCTCTGATCTGCAGGCAAGCGCAACCGGTATCATAAAACGGAGCGTCGATCCGCTCTCATTGCAGTTAAGAATGAGCTCTTCAGAATCAGTATCCATGAGCGACCGGAGGCACGACTTGGTAGCCCTGATATCATCATTGTCATCAGGCCCGTCATCCAGGTAGGGACCTCTGGCTCCAAGAATGAAGTTGATAATGAGTTCCCTGTGACCGACCGACTTTGAAGGCGGAGCCTTGATATCCAGATTCAGGTTTTTACATGAGATCTTCATACTGACAAAAACTTTAAAAACTCCTCTTTGGTCATCTTCCTTATCTCAGCATGACCGATCCTGTTTACAAGTATAACCGAAATGGTATTTCCGCGTTTCTTTTTATCATTCATCGCGCCTTTGACGATCTCTTCCGGCGTGATCTCATCTTCTGCCGGCAGATCGTAAAGCTTAAGAAGATCCTTCATCCTCTTTGCTTCTTCTGATTCCAAAAAACCTTCTCTTACGCTTGCATCTATTATGATCCCCATGCCTTTAGCCACGCATATCCCGTGAGGCTTTGTAAATCCGCTGTCGCGCTCTATAACATGTCCGACCGTGTGACCGAAGTTCAGCGTCTGGCGCCTGCCGTTATCAGTCTCGTCCTCGCTTACGACACTTGCTTTATCTGCTACGTTCATGGCGACGATCTCTTCCAGGACATCATCGTCTGACCTGATGTTTCCGGCTGCCTTTTCGAGCTTTTCGAAAAGCACTGTGTCCATTATGAAAGCATGCTTCGTTACCTCACCCATACCCTCTGTGAAAACCCCGTTAGGAAGCGTCTTAAGGAAAGAGATATCTTCTATTACAACGGACGGCTGCCAGAATGCACCGACCTGATTCTTTCCCATCGGGATATCGATCCCCGTCTTGCCGCCGACTGATGCATCGACCATAGCAAGAAGCGATGTCGGCAATTGGATAACCTTGATCCCTCGGAGGAAAGTGGCTGCCGCAAAGCCCGCCATATCAGTCGTTACGCCGCCTCCAAGACCCACCACGAAGTCGGTCCTCGTAAAACCTGCTTCGGCCATCTTGTCCCACATTCCGGTGATCTCATTGATATTCTTGTTTTTTTCGCCGGCTCCGAAAACATAACTTATGACCTCAAAGCCCGCATTCTCCAGTTCAGCCTTTACCTTATCAAGATACAGTCCTGCCACATTTGTCTCTGAAACGATCAAGGCTTTGAGTGCACCGGGGCAGACTTTCTTTGCCGCATTCCCAAGCTCTGATACTGCATCTTTTCCGATCAGGACATCATATTCTTTTGAAGCCGCGCGGACATGAACTGTTCTCATATTCCGTCGACCTCCTCTTTGATCTGTCTGCCTTCGTCAAGAAGATCCCTTAATCCGTCGAAATCATCATCCTCAAGCGCCTTTCTGTATTTAGCGAGTTCCTCCGTCAGGTGGTCTATCTCGAAGATCAGATTATCCTTGTTTTCCAGGAAGAGCTGTGTCCACATAGTCGGATTGAGCCAAGCGACCCTGGTCATATCCTTATAGGAACCGGCCGAGAACCCCTTGTGATTTCTTGCGGAAGGGCTCTTGATATAAGCATTTGAAACAAGGTGTGCCATCTGGGATGTGAAGGCGATCATCTTATCATGCTCATCAGCATGCGAGAGATGGAAACTCCCGAATCCGCAGGGCGCAAGAAGTTCCTTTACCCTGTCCAGAAGGAACATGTCATCGAACACGGGCGGAACTACGACCATCGGTGCGCCAACATACATATCAGCTTTTGCATGTGTCATTCCGGAGAATTTCGTCCCGGCCATCGGATGGCATCCGACAAACAGGAAACCTGCTTCTTCAGCGATCTTAAATCCTTCTTCGCATACGAATCTCTTCGTACCGCAGGCGTCGATCACCATTCCCTCTTTATTGAAGTTATCTTTGTGTTCCTTCATCCAGTTTACTGTGGCTTCAGGATAGAGCGAGAGGATGACCAGATCACATTTTCCGAGGTTCTCATCAGTCAGTTCCTCATCTATAATTCCCTGCATCCGGGCCATCTGCATAATACTCTTCGTGCGGTTCCAGCCATAAACCGTCGAATCGGAATTCTCTTTGTATGCTTTTGCGAAAGATGCACCTATCAGACCTAATCCGACAACACCGACTGTTAAACTCATTTCAATTCCACTTCCTTTTCGAACTTATATAAAAAGACGCTGACATATATCAGCGTCCATTATTTACAGAATACTTCTTGCCTTGGAGATAGCTTCCATAACTCCCGTGAACTGTGCAGGTGTCAGCTGCTGTGCCGCATCGGAGAGAGCTTTTTCCGGATTGCAGTGGACTTCGATCTCAAGAGCATCCGCGCCTGAAACGACAGCTGCCATCGACATAGGCTTGATGAGATTTGACTTGCCCGTTGCATGTGAAGGGTCACCCACAACAGGAAGGTGAGTTATCTGCTTCAATACGGAGATCGCACTTACATCAAAAGTGTTTCTTGTGTATGTCTCGTATGTCCTGATGCCTCTCTCGCAGAGGATAACATTGGGGTTGCCCTCACTCATGATGTACTCAGCGCTCATCAAAAGCTCTTTGATGGTGGCGGAAAGTCCTCTCTTCAAAAGGATAGGCTTGCCGGTCTTGCCGAGAGCCTTGAGAAGGTCAAAATTCTGCATGTTGCGTGCACCGACCTGAAGGAAATCCACTTCTTCGAAGACCGGGATCTGCTCAGGGCTCATGATCTCGGAACAAATGGGTAATCCTGTTTCTTTCTTAGCCTCAAGAAGAAGTCTGATGCCTTCCTCGTGAAGTCCCTGGAAATCGTAGGGAGATGTTCTGGGCTTAAAAGCTCCGCCTCTTAGGATCGTTGCACCTGCAGCCTTGACAGCTCTTGCGGCGCTCATGATCTGCTCTTCACTCTCGACGGAACAGGGTCCTGCGATAACAGCGAAATTACCTCCTCCGATCTTTACGCCTCCGATATCGACCACGGTATCTTCAGGATGGAACTTTCTGTTTGCCTTCTTGAAAGTCTCAGAAACACGTGTGACTTTCTCGATGATATCCAGACCCTGAAGCATATCGATATCCACTGTTGAAGTATCACCGATAAGACCGAGAACGGTACAAAACTCACCCTTTGACTCATTGACCTTAAGGCCTTTATCCTCAAACCATGAGATGAGGCTTGATATCTGTTCTCTTGTTGCCGTGTTCTTAAGTACTGCGATCATGTTCTTTATCTCCTTTTACAATATCCTTGTTCACCTTTTGGCTGCGCGACTTGAATTAAAAAACGCTGCCGGGCTTTTTACGTAACCCTGCAGCGTTGTTGAAATCAAATCATTTGGTTCTTTAATGCGCCTGCAAAAGCCCGCTTTAGTTCTTCTCCCTAAAGTAGTAATAATAGCTATACGCATAAAAGAAAACCGCAGTCTTCATCAGGAACTCTCCTTGAATAAAACTGCGGTTATTAAATCACACCTTTTTGCATATTGCAATAACTAATACCACTTATATAGGTTTATGCGAAATCTTCAAGTCCCGTTTTCTCATGAATGAGCTCAACAACGCTGTCGGGTTCAATGTTGAGCGCTACCGCGATCTCATTATTCATTCTGTTCTTGGCGTCTATCAGTGCACGCTCATCCTGGGCATTAAGGTGCTTGCCTTCCTTTGCAAGCTTCTCGGCATGTCTGTTGATCAGATAGATAAGACCAACGATATCCTCCCTGGTGCCGTTGACAATGATATCCGTAAATGTTGCCTTGCGCTCATTGCGGTCCTCGATCCAGCTGAAATTATCGATCGGGAGCTTGTCGATCAGCGCGATCGCTTCCTTCTTGGAAGCAACGGGCCTTATCCTGCTTACTTGAGTCTCATTATCCAAAGGCACGTAAACATATTGGGACCGTGCTACAAAGAGCGGCTTGAGAACATAGTATTTCTGCGGTTTCTCTTTGAAAAAACTTATGTCCTTTATGTCATCTATCTGGCAAACACCGCTGCCGGCATAAACTATATTGTCGCCAATCTTAAAGCCCATACAAACCTGCCTTTCTTAGAAATTCTAAAAAATTTTTATACAAATTATGAAAAAACTATTTGTAAAAAACGAATAATGGTATATACTACAAGATTTATTTTATCATGGATATTTCAAGAGACACGTAGGCATTTTCTACAAAAAACGCTCTGTTTAGAGCATCTTGTTTGACTCCTGCAGTTTTTAGTCCATATTAATAGCCGATTCACAAGGGATATAAAACCGGAATCCAAATAAATACAGCTTCCCGTCTATGCAAAACGGCTTCGCCGCATAGACAAAAAGCTGTACATTATCGACCAGTCATCCAGTGCGCTCCCTCGGATCAATGGATCGCACCAGCGCCCGCTGCACCCAGTCAGTCCTTATCACACGCTTCCTTTATCCTGTCGATCACGATCTCAAGCGCCTTGATACGCGCATACTTCTTATCGACAGATTCCAGGATATACCACGGAGCGAACTCAGTCGATGTCTTTTTGATCATCTCGTCGATCGCGCTCTCGTATTTATCCCACTTTTCGCGGTTGCGCCAGTCTTCATCGGTGATCTTCCACTGTTTTTCCGGATTTGCCTGACGTTCCTTAAAGCGCTTGAGCTGTGTCTTCTTATCGATCTGGACCCAGAACTTGATAACGACCGCACCCCAGTCGGTCAATTCCTTCTCGAACTCATTTATCTCATTGTAGGCACGCTGCCAGTCATTCTCACTGCAGAAGCCTTCGATCCTCTCTACCATTACCCTTCCGTACCATGTGCGGTCAAAGATCGCGATGTGACCTGTTCTCGGAAGTCTTGTCCAGAATCTCCAAAGGAAATGCCTTGCCTTCTCGTGCGGCTCAGGGCTTGCTATCGGGAGCACTTCATATCCTCTCGGATCAAGCGCTCCGGTAATACGTTTGATGTTGCCGCCTTTACCCGCAGCGTCCCATCCTTCATACGCGATGATGACAGGGATCTTCTTTCTGTAAAGCTTGTTGTGCAGATCCCTCAGTTCATCCTGCAGCTCATCAAGCCTCTTGTCATATTCCTCTTCCGTAAGCGTCTTATCCTTCAGGTCGACTTCCTTAAGGAGAGGCGTCTTCTTAAGCGGGAACGTATTCTGAAGGATAGGTGCCGCCAGGCTCTTGTTCTTCAGAGCTGTCTCGATACCCTGGTTCAGGAATTCCAGCACCTGGAGTTCGGCAAACTTCTTATCCTTACTGTCGATGATGTACCAGGGCGCCGTCGGATTGTTGGTATCCTTCAGGTACTTGTCGTAAACTTCGAGACTCTCATCGTAGTGCTTGTTCTCATAAAGGTCA
>Ga0247609_10006213_pt1 | contig 11537 bp, 3 predicted proteins | sample 172DNAGHGlowgp2_FD_193487 | JGI IMG/M metagenome (GOLD analysis project Ga0247609, IMG submission 193487) | Sheep rumen microbial communities from Palmerston North, Manawatu-Wanganui, New Zealand - 1728 DNA GHGlow gp2 | ecosystem: Host-associated > Mammals > Digestive system > Stomach > Rumen ... | reverse complement strand
CGCGGAACCTCGGCCCACGACCTGCCCCAGGACCTGCTCGACGACTTCCCGTTCCTGCGGCAGACGGTCAGCGGAGCGGCACGCGACCTCGGGCCCTACCAGCGACCGGCCGACACCGCGACAGGCATCGACAAGGTTTCTTCGAGCTACGCCAATGCTCCAAAGAACGCGGTGCAGGGTGCGAGCTTCAAAGACGGATCAAGCAGTGAGAGTGGTGCCAGTAGCATTAAGCTGCTACGTGGCGGACGTATAGTCATAGAGACTGCGGCGGGACGCTTCAACGTTATGGGACAACGGCTCTGAATGCTCAGCCACTTTGCCCGTCAGTACGGGTACCTGTGAAATTGCCAATGCCATAGTTCTTGTCTCCTGTTTTTTATTGATTGCGGTTGCAAATATAATACTTTTTTTATCGTGTGATAAAGGCATAAAAAAATACAAAAAGAACAGTCAAAATGACCATTACTTGTTGTTTGCTGTGTCACCATTTCCTTCAGGTTTTTCCAATCGGTGGTAGGTGTCGTTTTGCTGTTTCGATGGCATAATTACGTCAAAATCCTCAATTTTGCAACTATTTCAGCATATTTCTTCCTTAATCCGCATGGCTTTACCGAATTTTTACTATCTTTGTGGCGGCTTGGGGGAGACATCCCGTGCAGTCAGACGTATAACTATAGTGTAATAAATAATATACAGAGCCGATGACTTAACAGCAGAACATAACGGGGACGCAGAGCGGTGCCAGGCATCGCCCGCCCAAGGGGACATTTAACTCAATTTACTAACCGAAAAGGAAACGAGCGTCGCCCCCGTCCGCAGTCTTTTTGATACTTGAGCTTTCTGCTCTTGTCTCTCTCTAATCGAATACCGGCAAATATTCACACATTGAGAGCAAGCAGTTCAGAAGGTTCACGTCCGCTGGGCGTGAACTGTTCTTGCTTGTTTAATGTGTAGGTCACTTGCCGGTAACCAGATTAGAGAATAAGCAATCGGATGGTCTCGCGCCCTTTCTTATTCTCAAAAACATATGAAAATGAAAAGAACGATTTGGCTATTCGTCTTATTAGTTTTTGCAATTACTTATTCTTCATCTGTCTCTGCAAAAATTAAGATGGGTACAATAACTATTAAAGTTGGGGAAACATATTTTGTCGAAGCTGTACCAAACGATGGAGCATATACTGCTACAGGTTCCTGGAGTAAAAGTAATAGCCACTTCGTTATAACGGCATCGGGGAATATAAGCTGCAAAATAAGAGGAAATACTGTCGGTTCAGGAACGCTTTCATACTCGGGATATGTAGCTATTTCAGGCACGTGGACTACTGAACACTGGGATCTGTATTGGGATGTTGAAGTGCTTCCGGCAGACGTTAAGGTTACCAGCATCTCTCTAAGCAGTAGCTCACTTTCTGTCGCTGTCGGAGCGACAAAACAACTGACGGCGACTGTACTCCCTAGCAACGCTACAAACAAGAGTGTCACGTGGTCATCAAACAATACAAGCGTGGCAACGGTTACCAGTAGCGGCAACGTGACAGGCAAATCAGACGGTACAGCAACTATTACTTGTACTGCAAATGACGGTAGCGGCGTCAAGGGGTATTGTACGGTCACCGTGGGTGCTCAAAAATTCAAAGCGACTACCATAGAGGGAGTAGAAGTGTTGTACCAAGTTGTAGATGAAGATGCCAAGACCTGTAGGGTGGGGTTCTACGACAAGGGTAGTGACTGGTCTCCGACTAGGGCAATTAACGAAAGCACAACAGGCTCGATAACTATACCTGAGAGGGTGAATGGATATAAGGTTGTAGAGGTCTGCGAGGAAGCATTTCAGTCATGTTACAATATAACAGACATCCATTTTCCAAACTCTGTGACAACCATCGGCAGTTATGCCTTTTGGAATTGCAAAGCGCTTAACACTATTACTGGAATTGAGAATCTTGAGTATATAGGTTCTGCTACTTTTGATTATACTCCATGGTATGAAAAGATTGCGGATGGACCTATTTATATAGGAAAGGTATTGTATAGATATAAAGGGAATATGCCACAAAATACTATATTCGAGGTAAAAGAGGGCACTACATGTATTTCTTCACTTAGTCATCCTAATTTGTTTGGAATTATCATCCCCAAAAGCGTAAAATATATCGGGCCTGTAAAAAATGAATACTATAATATAGACAATCCTTTTTTTAAATACTATAGCGGGTGTCAACTCTCTTCTATAATCGTCTCTTCGGAAAATGAAACTTACGACTCTCGTGACAATTGTAATGCGGTAATAGATAAGAAAACCAATAAACTTGTTGCAGGATGTAAAGGAACTGTTATTCCCAGTAGTGTCACGACGATAGGTGAAGGTGCTTTTTCTGGCTCTAATCATGAGAGTGTGATTATTCCAGACCACGTAAAGATTATTGAGAAGAATGCTTTTTACGCTTCTGACTTTGTTTCTTTATCCATCGGCTCTGGTTTGGAGTCTATTGGAGAAGAGGCTTTTTCAAGCACTCGTGAATGTGCTAAAATAAATGTCTCTGAGAGTAATACCCATTATGACTCACGTGACAATTGCAATGCCATTATTGAGACTTCAACCAACAAGTTGATTAGGGGAGCATATACAGCGGTAATACCAGAGTCTGTCAAGTCACTTGGGCAGTGGTCTATATATGTACAAAATAGTGGACGTTCTCGCAGTCTGTATGTTCCCGATGGTGTAGAAAAGATTGAAAAAAACGCAATACAAGGTTTCATTTCGTCTATATACCTCGGAACAGGGGTAAAAAAAATTGAATCGGGGGCTTTTACTACGAGTGCAATTGCCATTCATTGTAAAACGAATACACCACCTGAGATTGACAGCGAATGGCTCTACGATGGTAGTTATGGTTATAAACATACTACGCTGTTTGTGCCACTCGGAAGCAAGTCGAGATACCAGAATGCAAAAGGATGGTCGAAGTACGAGAATATTGTGGAAGGCGACGGGCATATGGAGGAAGAGATTATTATGGCTAACACAGCAGAAGGCCATTTGCTGAGATATAAGATAACAAGCGAGACAGGCAAAACATGCGAACTGCTGGGGGCTCTTGATAACAGTATCTCTGGAAAGCTAACAATTCCAGAACGCGTTGAAGGATATTCTGTCACGTCAATAGCCAATAGAGCTTTTGAGCGTAAATGGCGTGTTGATGGTAAATATGATGTTATTAAAATATCCGAAGTTGAACTCCCTTCAACATTATTGTCTATAGGTGAGCAAGCTTTCTATTACTGTGAATTCTTATCATCCGTTACTGGTGGAGAGAACGTTGAAGAGATTGGTAATTCAGCTTTTTCTGGCACAGATTGGCTAAACAACCTTCCTGATGGGGACATTTATATTGGTAAGGTGTTCCTTAAGCATAAGGGAAAAGAAAGCACTGAGGTTGTTATAAAACAATGGACAAAGACTATCTGCAACGATGCCATAGGATCTTCGACAAATCCAATGTCAGTTACTATTCCAAAGAGCGTATCACGTATTGAACGTCCATTTAGCAGTGGTGCCAATATTAACCGCATTGTTGTAGAAGAGGGTAATAAGACATACGATTCACGCAAGGACTGCAATGCAATCATTGAAACGAGCACCAACAAACTGATTGCAGGCTGCAATGGAACAGTCGTTCCTAACACGATAAAAGTAATTGGCTCTTATGCTTTCTATGCCGGCAGAAATCTTTCCAAGCTCGTAATACCGAACAGTGTAGACACTCTCCAGAACTATGCCCTGAGAGAGATGACGGGACTTCGTACCTTGACAATAGGTAGTGGTGTAAAGAGTATAGGTAGCAAAGTTCTCTTTTATAGCAATAAAGTATCAGCCATACATTCACTAATTAGGGAACCATTCGATATTGATGACAATGTATTTGAAAACGACCTTTATTCCAAGGCTAAACTTTATGTTCCTATAGGTACTAAGGCGAAATATCTTGCAGCGAAAGGTTGGAAAGAATTTACAACAATTGTTGAGATTGGTGACAATGAACTTATGGAGGATGAAGAGTTCACTTCCGAGTCCTCCAACAACTTGACATTCCGCGTAATAAGTATGTCAGACAAGACCTGCGAGGTGGCATCGTGCAACAAGGAGACCATAGGCAAGGTCACCATACCTTCCGTAGTCAAGGATTATACAGTGAAGGCAATTGGTCAGAGTGCTTTCTATAATTGTGAGGAAATAACTGAAATCAGTATGCCGAATACGATAGAAGAGATTAAGTACGATGGTATCTATAGTTGCGGAAAACTGACCAGCGTCAGCCTGCCCTCGTCGCTGAAGGCGTTAGCTAATTACGCTCTGGCCTACAACCCGTTTACCACGATAACAATTCCCAAATCAGTGGAGACAATGACCGGCAATCCTCTTCTGGGCGATTCATTGCTTACAACAATCTCTGTTGAAGAGGGCAACAAGGTCTATGAATCGCCCATTGGCAGCAATTGTATCGTAGAGAAGACTACAAAGACACTTATTGCTGGCTGTCAGACTACTGTCATTCCTGAAGACATTATAACTATTGGCAACAATGCCTTCTATTATCAGCGTAAGCTTCGCGAGATTACTATTCCTGCTAGTGTAGACACTATCAAGTCATACGCATTCTCTTCGACTGGACTGACTAATATCGTACTACCTGAAAAAGTACGTTATCTTGGTAGCAGTTCTTTGGGATATAATCGAATAACATCAATCACAATACCGAAGTCTGTGGAAAAAATAGACGGCAATCCACTTATGGGCGATTCTCTGCTTACGACAATCACAGTTGAAGATGGCAACAGAGCCTATGAATCGCCTGAAGGTAGCAATGCCATAGTTGAGAAAGCCACGAAAATGCTTATGGCAGGATGTCAGACAACGGTTATTCCCAACACAGTGAAACGCATTGGCGATAGGGCTTTCTATGCTCAGAAGAAAATTACGTTTATGCCAATACCCAATAGTGTTGACTCTATCGGCAGTTATGTATTCTACGATACTCCACTCATGAAGGTTGTACTACCAGCTTCACTTAAAACGATAGCTGACTATGCTTTCTACACTTTCTACAACTATGGCCACACAATTCCTGTTGTGAAGTCATTGATTACGAATCCGCAAGCATTACCATACAGTACATTCAGCACAGAGACGCATAATAATGGTAAACTCATTGTTCCACAAGGAACAGCGGAATTGTACAAAGCGACTGATTATTGGAACCGTTTCAAGAATATTGTTGAGGCCGGCCCTGCTCCTACGGGAATAACGCTTTCAACGGCTATCAACGTCGTTATGGGTGAGAAACTGACTTTGGAACCAACATTTACGCCTGCTAATGCCGATGCAGATTTAACATGGTCTTCGGATGATGCAACCATCGCAACGGTTAGTGCCGACGGAGTGGTGACGGGCGTCAGCGTAGGACAGACGTTCATCAATGTAATGACAGACAACGGTAAATACGGATGGTGCAAGGTCACTGTTACCAGACCTCTGCCCACAGCGATAGCGCTGCCTAAAAATGCTACAGTTGGCGTTGGCGCAAGTGTTAGTTTGACGCCGACGTTTACTCCAGAAGGTGCTGGTAGCGAACTGACTTGGTCTGTTGATGACGAAAGTATCGCAAAGGTTGATGCCAATGGTGTGGTTACTGGAGTCTGCGAAGGATTAACAGTGATAACTGCTACCACGTCTAATGGCATTGTGTCAAATCCATGTAAAATTACAGTCACACGGAATGCGGATGCCATACAAGACGTAAACAAGGACTCCAACACCGTTTCCAGAACTTATAACGTTTCCGGCCAGCGCATCACCACGCCTCGCAAGGGCATCAACATCGTTGGAAGAAAGAAGGTGATTGTCAAGTAGCGACGAGGCTACATCATTAATAACGGAGGTAGCGACGGCGGATGATGACCGTTCGTCGCTGCCTTTTTTCTGTTTGACATAGGCTTGTTGCCAGATTTTGATGGATAGCAAAGGAAAAAGATATGATTCTTTTGGCTGTTTAGGAAAAAACTCCTATCTTTGCACAATAGAAGAGTAAAAACTGAAGGATATGAAAGGAAAATATCTGAACCCGAAGGCCGACCTGACCTTCAAGAAGGTGTTCGGCGAACATCCTGACCTGGTGATGAGCCTGCTCAATGCCCTGCTACCCCTTGACGAGGGGAAACGGATAGAGCATGTGGAGTACCTCACACCTGAGATGGTTCCCGAGAACCCTGGGAAGAAGAACAGTATCGTCGACGTGCGCTGCCGTGAGACGGGCGGTCGTCATTTTATTGTTGAGATGCAGATGAACTGGAACAACGAGTTCCAGCAACGTGTCATTCTCAACGCAGCTAAGGCCGTGGTGAAGCAGCTCGGCACGAGCGAGGACTACTCGCTGTTACAGCCCGTCTATGCGCTGAACCTCATCAATGATGTTGGCTTCGATGCCGGCCCCGACGAGTTCTACCACGACTATGCCATCGTGAATGTGGAGCACAGTGACCGCATCATCGAGGGGCTGCGCTTCGTGTTCGTCGAACTGCCGAAGTTTAAGCCCCAGACCATCAAGGAGCGCAAGATGGCCGTATTGTGGCTACGCTTCCTTACTGAGATTGACCGTGACACCGACGAGATTCCCGCCGAACTGTTAGAGAACCCCGACACCAGCAAGGCTTTGAAAATACTGGAGAAGTCAGCATATAACGAAGCGGAACTGAAAGCCTACGAGTACTACTGGGACGCGGTGTATAACGAGCGCGGTGCCATCCGTCACGGCTATAAGCAGGGACTTGCCGAGGGCATTGAGCAAGGAAAACTTGATACGGCTCGCAAGCTGAAGTCCATGAATGTAATGACCGTTGAGCAGATCGCTGAAGCTACTGGCCTCACTCCTGAGACCATCAATAGCTTATAGAATATAATAAATAAGGTATAACTCATCATTAATTGACGATGACTATGACATAGCGACAAACGAAAACGGGGACGCAGAGCGGTGCCAGGCATCGCCCGCCCAAGGGGACATTTAACTCAATTTACTAACCGAAAAGGAAACGAGCGTCGCCCCCGTCCGCAGTCTTTTTAGATACTTGAGCTTTCTGCTCTTGTTCTCCCATTTCGAAACCGCCAAAATTCGTGTATGAGAGCAAGCAGTTCAGAAGGTTCACGTCCTTTGGGCGTGAACTGTTCTTGCCTGTTCATACACATGGTTACTTGGCGGTGCCAGAAATGGGAATAAGCAATCGGATGGTGTCACGCCTTTTCTTATTCTCAAAAAGACAAAGAATCATGAACAGGCAGAAATTATGCTTTTTATTACTAGTATGGCTTGTTAGCTTGCCATCGAAACTTATGGCTATAGAAATGGGGACTATAGCCCTTGAAGTGGGCGAATCATACAGCGTAGTTGGTGACGCTGGCGGCGCACAAGCACAGTCTGGAACTTGGAGTGTGGACGGGGATGCTATATTTTCCATTACAGCGAAAAGTCAGACAAGATGTACTATCAGGGCAAACAGAACTGGTACAAGTAGGTTGAAATATTCATTTTCATATTTTGACAGTAACTATAACTACAAAAGCTATATTGCATATTGGACAATAAAGATCTCGGCAGCAACGGTTTACGTTACTAGCGTCACACTGAATACTACGTCTTCAGCGATAGGAGTAGGAGACACCCAACAACTGACGGCGACAGTACTGCCCAGTGATGCCACCAATAAGAGTGTAACTTGGTCATCATCGAGCACCAGTATCGCCACTGTAAGCAGCAGCGGGCTGGTAACTGCAAAGTCTATTGGTAGTGCTACTATTACCTGTAGGGCCAATGACGGAAGCGGGAAACAGGCCACATGTGCCGTCACGGTGAAAGAGCCAGTCAAAGTGACTGGCATATCGCTCAATTTCACTACCGCCAATTTGAAGAAAGACGAGACACTTCAGCTTGCGGCAACAGTCAGCCCTGCTGATGCCTCGAACAAGAATATAGCATGGGCTTCCTCCGACAAGTCGATTGCAACGGTAAACGATGACGGGCTGGTTACAGCAGTGGCTTATGGTAGCGTATCAGTAACCTGTACAGCCCAGGACGGAAGCGGGAAACAGGCCACATGTGCCGTCACGGTGAAAGAGCCAGTCAAAGTGACTGGCATATCGCTCAGTTTCACTACCGCCAATTTGAAGAAAGACGAGACACTTCAGCTTGCGGCAACAGTCAGCCCTGCAGATGCTGACAACGACAGCGTCACGTGGTCTTCGTCTGACGAGAAAATTGCGACTGTGGACACCACAGGATTGGTCGTGGCTGTTGACTATGGCAAGGCGGTCATCACATGCATGGCCAAGGACGGTAGCGGCGTGAAAAGCACATGCGACATTACTGTTGCAAAGCCAGACAACTGGATAAACAGTGGGAACTACGCTATCAGTTGGTTCAATAAGAGCAAGGATGAGTTTACCATCTCCACGGCAAAAGAGCTGGCAGGCATGGCCTACATCGTAAACAACGGCTATACCGATTTCTACGGTAAGACGATAAGACTCGCTGCTGACATTGACCTTAGTGGGAAAGAGTGGACACCGTGCAACATCTTCAGGGGAACATTCGACGGCGACGGACATACGATAAGCGGTATAGACATCAACTGGGAGCAAAGAGTCACGACATCATTTAACGATACAATCTTTGTTGGTCTGTGGAGAAAAATATACAATGCAGAGATTAGAAACGTCAATCTAAGCGGTAAGTACAGCGCACACTGTATTAATGATTATACTACTTATAGCAGAACTTACATTTCCATTGGCGGATTAGCAGGCGAAATATGGAATACGACGATTGAGAGGTGTGTCAGTGACGTCAACATTGAATTGTCTTGTGATAGAAAATCTTATGATTACCTTTTTCAATCTTGTTGTCTTGGAGGGTTGTGTGGAAACACTGCTCTGCTTGGTGGTCGCTCGGTTATACGCTATTGTAGATATACTGGTCAATTGTCTTGTACGGGCGATTATTCTCCAACTTCCTATTACGGCGGAATGATCGGCCATGACTTTTATGGTTTCTTGACCATTGAGTATTGCGAGAACGCCCCATCGCTTCCTTTTGTTTATAATACAGATAATACAAGAGATGTATATATTGGCGGAATTATTGGCTCTGGCAATGGACCTGTTCTTTGTTGCAGTAATAAGATGGACAGCATCGTCATCAAGAAATGTCTTTCCTTAGTTATTGGCGGAATAGTTGGTAGCAGATCGTCTGGCTATGAAAAAGAAATAAAGAATTGCTACAGCTATATTGGGGAAGTACACGTAAAAGAAGGAAACAGTAATCGTTGTTACTTTGGTGGTATACTATCGCGCAGTGATGACTTGAATACAAGCGGTCCGACTGCGTGCTTCAGCAATAACGATGTGAGGATAATAACAGAAAAGGAGGTGACAAGGGTGCACGACGGCAGCACGTCATTCTCTTCAGCACAGATGCAGACTGCTGCATTCCTTGAAGAACTGAATATGTACTCTGCATTTAATATGGATGGGCCTGTATGGGTGCAGCCTGCTGAGGGTGGCTATCCGTACATTGCTGCACTCGGTGAGCCGACGGCGGTCAAGCCGATTGCTTCAGTGGAATCAAAGAATTCAACCGTCTACACTCTATCCGGCCAGCGCATCGCCACGCCTCGCAAGGGCATCAACATCGTTGGCGGAAAGAAAGTGATCATCAGGTAGCGACAAGCATTTTTCAGCAGATAAGCATTTTCGTCAAATAAAGCACGAGTATTGCGCAATACTCCACGACTAATTTTCAATACTCCACGACTATTGACGCAATAGTCGTGGAGTATTATAGGGTAGGTGCGGCGGGTTCGGCGGGTGCGACCTGTTTTCCTCCTGCGTATATGCGCGAGCGAGCGTGTTGGGACTAATTGGATTTGACGGCGCAGGCCGTAACGTTTGCGCCGTCAGAAAGGATTGCTTACCTTTGCACCGCCAGTTCTGTTCCTGGCAGCAGCACCAAGCCGTGTTGTTTCTTTCCATCCATCATGACCTTCAGCGGACGGTCGAAGCGCACGTGGCGTACGTACTCAGTCTCTTCTACGGCAGGCATCTGGTCGAGCAGCGACTGCTGGAAGATGCCGTCACCGTTGGCGGCGTTGATAGTGAAGTATCCCACGCCGAACGATGTGAGGTTCTGGAAGAAGTGAGTGCCCTGCGATGGGTCGACGTGGTAGTTCTTCAGTCCGGCCTCGACGATGACGCGTGCTGCCGAGATGTGCGGCCATTTTACGGGTATGCCCAGCCAGGGGTCGCTGGAGCCCCAGCGTCCCGGTCCTATGAGTATGTAGCTGGCTCCTCTCCCGTCCCCCGAGGGAGAGGCAAACTCACCGTTTAGGAACCGCTGGTTTATGCGTTCTATGTGTGACGCTATGGTGGGGTTGTTGGCGGCTGTGAAGTCGTCGCCCGTCTTGACGTAGACCACGTCGGTGACATCCTCTGAGATGCCGTGCCCGAGCGAGTTGTATGAGCGCAGCAGACAGTCGCTGTCGGGTATCTGCAGCAGGTCTTCGTCGAGCACCTGCTTTGAGTCGACTATGGGGCGTATCTGCAGCAGGTAGAGGGTACCACGGCCGCTGTCGTCGAGGTTGCCGGCGAACTCTATCTCCACCGGGCGGCGCATCTCGTCAGAGCCGTACTCCTGTGCCATCTGCAGCAGGCGCGGCAGCGGGAAGACCCCTTGCTCGAGGACTCCGCAGAAGGATATGATCTTGCGGCCACCCTCGTAGATGCCGGGGCGTATGACCTGGTCGACGGGGTCGAAGGTCGAGGCGATGTATTTCAGTGAGCCGTCCTGGTCGGCTTGCTTCACGCGTACCTTACGTATGTTGAAGCCGTCGTCGACGGACCACGCCATCTCCTTCGGCCTGCCTCCCTCGGTCTTCGCCCCTGCGCCCGTCATGTCGAGGGCGTAGAAACGTGTCTGCGTGTCGCGCAGTGCCGTCTCCATCTCGCTGGTCTGCAGCACCTGTGTGGGGTGGTAGGGCGAGACGCGGAGCGTCTGTCCGCCGTCGACGATGTACTTGCCGAGTCCGAGGGCCAGCGAGGCTATGCCCTCCTCGGCTGTCTCGTCGCCGATGGGGTAGTAGTTCAGCGAGCGCAGCACGCCCGAGAATGTGGGGTAGTAGAGGTCGCCGTACTGCCGCCCTACGACCTCCTGCAGTATGACGGCCATCTTCTCCTGGTCGATGACGTTCTGCGTGGCTGTCATGTATGCCTTCGAGTCGCGGTAGTAGACCGAGGCGTAGACACCCTTGATGGCGCAGGCGAGCATACGGAGCATCTCGTACTTGTCGTCGAGGTAAGGTATCATGTATGTGGAGTATATGCCGGCGAAGGGCTGGTAGTGGCTGTCTTCGAGCAGCGACGAGGAGCGTACGGCGATGGGCGACTTCACTGCATCGAAGAAGGTGAAGAAGTCGGCTATCAGCGAGTC
>Ga0247609_10006211_pt1 | contig 11540 bp, 6 predicted proteins | sample 172DNAGHGlowgp2_FD_193487 | JGI IMG/M metagenome (GOLD analysis project Ga0247609, IMG submission 193487) | Sheep rumen microbial communities from Palmerston North, Manawatu-Wanganui, New Zealand - 1728 DNA GHGlow gp2 | ecosystem: Host-associated > Mammals > Digestive system > Stomach > Rumen ... | reverse complement strand
TCTGTTTTTTTTGTAAAGCTTAACAGCTGTATCCGCTATATTTTTAGTCGTTGCCATACACAACGCTCCCTTCAAGTGCTGTATCAAAAGAGTCATTGTCATCATTTCGCGGACAGTCAACTGTTTCTTTGTTAATAAGTTTAGTTTTTACTGTGACTGTAGCTTTTGCTATTCTTAAGGGATCTACGTAAAAGTCAACAGGATTAACGTTAACTTTATTGCCTGAAGGATCTGTCAGCGTGACAGCAACAACGTCACATCCTACAGGTGCAAAGTTTAAAAAGTTACACTTTGTTTTTCCTGTTAATAATATATCATAACTTGCTGTAAGTTCACTGTTTGCAGGTTCATCACTTTCGTATACTTGACAATATAACCTGTCACTATTAGCTTCTGAAAAAGGTGCAATTTGACTGCTTGTCTGATCTAGTCCTACAATATCAACTACAGTTTCTGAGGATAAAACTTTACCGGGCATTACAAGAAGATTGTTTACAATCTCAAACTGATCAACAAGAGTCCCGTCACGATCTTGTACTACGTACTTCGGGTTAATAATAACTGCTTCAGTTATAGAATCTTTGTTAACAAAATCGTCATAAATCATTTCGATAGCGTTAATGTTTTCAGTAATGGCAATTCGTTTTTCGTCAACGGCTTTTGTTACAAACAGTTCAGTATAATCTCTGATATCTTCCAATAGTCTTGTCTTTTGATACAGAATATTAATTTGTTTTTCAATGTCAAGAAAGACAGTGTTGAAGGTAGCAGCACTCATTTCGTTAGAGAATTTTATTGTGTCAAGTTCGATGTCGGTCATTACGTATTGCAATGCACTGTTAAAGTCAGCGGCGGCGTTAATCAAAAGTTAGTCACCACCTTTTTAGTCTGATCTCTCGATTACTAATTCATCTGTAGGTTTTGTCCACGTAATTTTATTGTTTAAACTTAGCGACAGGTTATAAATTCTTCCTGCAAAGCTTTTTATGACGCGTCCGGCCATTGTACGCCACAGTATCTGCAGCTGAAATTCATTATAATAATCATATGAATCAAGATCAGCTTCAAAAACAAGATTATCTGATATCATAAGCTTGTCCTTAAGTCTTTCACGCTGCGACGTTAATAATTTTTCGTTAGAAGAAACTTCTTCTATCATTTTATCATATTCTTGTTTAAAGTAAGCAGGTTGTACTTGAGATATTTTTAAGGGAACTCTTACTGGATCACAAGCGTCAACAAAAGTCTGAGTTACTGTATCCCATGTTTTGCACTTACAAAGTAATGTTGCCAAGTAAGACATGGGATAAACAGGTTCACCTCTTTCTATATGTGCACCCGTTTTTATGGTTATAATATCGCCGTTAATGTTTTCGACTTCCGTAACATGATTTCCTATTACAATTTTTCTGTTCTCTTCCTCGTAATTGTCTTTGACTAGAACAAAGCCTTCATAACCGTAAGGTTGTTCGTCACTAACACGATAGCTCTTGTCTTCCAAGTACCTTACTGTACCATGATCTGCTACGTCGTTATTCGAACTTGCACTTGTTGCAGCAACAGTAAAATAACCTTCTCTTGCGACACGAAGAGTTAAACGTGCGTTACTAACTCTAACAGGTTCGTAAGTTTTAAAGTCTGCAGTATAGAGTCCTGACTCAGAAGGCACAAGCACGCTGTGTTCAATAGGTTTAAGCCTTATACCGTAAAAGATATCAGCGTTATTTAACGCTGTGCTTGTTGTTAAAGCTTTGTACTCTGCTGTAGGTGTAAGATCAAGCGCAGGTTGTTGCTTATACTCGTAAACTATATTGTTGGATTGTAAGTCTGAGAATGTTCCGGTAACAGGATCGTAGTGTTGTAAAAACATTACTTCGTAATAGTTTAAACTGTCAGCTGTTAACGCTTCAATAATCATACAGAATCTTGTTTTTGCACCATCAGTATCAACGCTTTGATCTATGTTATCTAAAAGCGGATATTGTCCGTTTTGAGAAAAGTCAAATTCAACAATTACTTTTCCTTCACTGTTACTGATAACTAGCGGATTACTTTCAGCAACAAGAATATTTTCATTACGTGCTTGTTCAGGATCTTCAAAATTACCGATGTTTGCAGCATTAATAACGTAGCACTTAAGTGCGCCCGGAGATCCTACTTTTTTGACACACACTTCAATATTTGCAAGATAATAAGCGTTATCGCCCTTAGCCCTGTCAGGATTAATTCTGAAGGTTGTAGCAAATCCCGTATGATTAGCAGTAATCTTTCTAACAGTTTGATAGTTGTCATCGTCAACGCCCGTGTAAATTGTTTCGTTACCTGGATTTTGTTCTTTAAAGTCACCAAAAATAAAACTGTTTTGAAATGAAGTACCGTAAGAACGATAAACATGAGTATTGTCAGCTTCAATGTCAAAACCTGTCATTCCGTTGAAATAAAGCGTTTGTCCTTGTATTTTTATAATTTGCAACATACTGCGAAGCATTTGGTTGCTTGTATCTTCACCTTTTACTATAACGACATATTCACCTTCAGTAAAATTGCCTATATCTTCAGGTTTAATTCTCATTACGTTACTGACTGTTGAGTTAGCGAATGCCGTAGCAACATATCCTACTTGATGCAAAGGAAATGCAGTCTTAAAAGTATCGTAAAATCCTGCCAAGGGACGATAGTTATCTGTTAATCCGTTACGTGCCAAATAAGACATAAGTTGTATATGTTCCGCCTTAATATCAGATATCTCTTTATTAAGACGTTCAATCGCAATACGTGCGTCATCATTAATTTTATCGCCTTCTTCTTGAGGGAAAAAATAAGCAGCAGGATGTTCGTCAAGGTAAACAGAATTGCGTACTGTAGTACGACGATCAGGTGTAGTAGTTACCGTATCTGATTCCTTATACGCAATAGCAAGATCAGCTACTGATACAGGATATCCTTCGTTGTCAACACCTATAGTCTGAATCATTGCACTTGACATACCTGCGTTCTTTATATCGTTAAGAGAAATAAAAGGCGAATATTTTTCTTCCTTGGTTTCATCGTCAATACTGGTAAGAACACCCTTAATGTGAAGTTGTGTAGCTATGCCGTCCATATCCAAAAGGGGTGTTCCTACTCTTTGCAAGTTAGTGGACATTCTGTAACAAGCCTCCTTATCTCCATTCGAAAGTAATTTGATGTTTAACCTTACTGTTTCGACGTCTGGTGTAAATTTCGTATTCTGACAGTCTGATATCTGATATGTCACTGACACTGTTCATATAAGATATCACGTCGTCAGCTATGAGTGCGTTAATTATACTACCGTCTCTAACTGATATTATGCTTTTAGTTTTATCTATAACATAGCTGTCGTTAGGTGTTGAACCGTAATAAAGACCGTCTACAAAAATCATAATAGTGTCTTGAGTGTCTAAAATACTGTGCGGAAGATTAACGTCGTTATCGTAAACGTAAAAATCACCTGTAAATCTGTCAGGCAAGTCAATAGTTTTTTCAGCCCAAATAGAATCTTCCCTAACTTCTACAAGAAGTTGTTCAGGTTGTAAGTGTCTGAAGGAAGAAAGATTCTTGTTATGATCAATGTAGTGTTCGTCAGGATACCTGTCAGCGCCACACCAAGGTACTGTATCTCTGATAACAATAGTATAGTTATCAAGAACTGTGTAAGCTTCCTTAGGAAGTCTTCTTCCGTCAGCGTAAACAGTAACAGAACCGGGATATAAGGAAAAGTCAAAACTTGTGTCGCGTGTAAGTGATTCAGAGTCTATTACTTTGTCGCTCCTGTTTTTTGTAGAATAAACATTTTGATATCCTTGTACCATATTCTTATTATCGAGAACAATATACCTGCAAGCCTTACTTGTGTCTTTTCCTGCACGCTGTATAACGTAAGTTAAAATACCTGTTAAAGGTTCTTTGTCAAAGTCTTTCTTAACTGTGTTACCGTTACCGCGTGGAACAATAATAAAACCATTTTCATTTACAGTTTCTTGCAGTTCGCCGCTATCGTCAACGTGACCAAGAATAAGATTATACCCTTTTAGTGTGCTGTAATCACCGTCAATGTCGTAAACAGGTTCGAAAGTATAATGGATATCGGGATATTGTCTTACACCGTTAATCCATACCATCAGGTAATCGTATACAGGATTAAAGTCTCTTCCTAAGAACATTTTATTGACCCATTTGGTTCCAAGTGCTACATCTCTTAGTTTGATATATTCATCTTCATCACTCTTGTGTCTCATGTAAACGCCGTCATAAAAGTAACCTTCAAGATAATCCGCATATTGATCAGGGTGCTTTCTTGAGTCTGCACTATAAGCTGCTACTTTTTCTGCGTTAGTTGTTGTTTTGGTAAACTTATAGTTTTTATTTGCATTGCGTTCTTTAAGCCAGTAATTATAATTGCGCATCATAAAGTACGCATAAGCCCATTTGCTTTCGCTGTAATTAGCTACTAAGTCAGAGTTACCGGGATCAAGTCTGTGATAGTAAACTGCCATTGCCTGATCAGCCTTTACTACTTCCCTGAAAGCTTCGTCATATCCTGCTTCTTTCAGAAATACTGTTCCGCTATCATTCAGGTGAAGCCAACATGTTACCGGAACAACAGGATTTTCTATAAAGTTAGCAAGTTGATAACCGTAAACAGTAACCTTATCTTCGTTAGCATTAGACACCTTATCAGAAATAGCAACTGCACTTTTTGTATTAATGTATGAGTTGCTAAAACTTTTAATGCCTTCAATATCATCTTTTGCTGTAAACGGCAACCATGATAATGTTTCTTGGTCAAAGACATACCAGTCGGTTTCGTTATTGAACGCCCTAATTTCACCGTGCATTGCACTGCTTGCAGCTGTTTCTTTGGCACCGTCAAAACGATAAGCCTTGTTTTCACCAAGTAAGTAACCGTTATGATACACAAGAGTCTCGTCAATTTTCCCTACAGAGATTGCGGGCCAAATACCGTTTTCCATATTCTCTGTATATAAATTACCTGCAGCGTCGTCAAGGATTATATATTGCTGTCCTATCCTTAATCCGTTACAAGTAATACACTTATTAGTGTAATCATACTTAACGTCTTCTCTTTTGATCATTAGGCCGTCAATGAACAGAACAATCTTGGGTGTCTTATAATAAGATCTTGCGTCAGCTTCTGTAGAATCTTCGTAAGATATTGTTCTGTTGCCTAAAGAAATAGCTATATTGCCGTTAATGTCAGTAGTAAATCCTGTTCTTGGAATAACACCGTTTTCTTCTATACAGATATCTGTTACTGTCGTTCCTGTTTTAAGGCCTGTAACAGGATTAATAACATCTTCTTCTTTTTGCATATCAATGATTGTCCAACACATATCGCTACGTACACCACTAACTTGAAAAGTATTACCAACTTCTTCCGTTACAGAAGCAGTATTGCGATCGTAATAATGCCATTCAGACCGCAACAAAGCTTGACCGTTAATAAACACAAGTGGATGTCTGAACTTACTGACAGTAGTAATATAAGACACGTTATCGGTAACGGAAATATTGATATCACGAATAAAACCATATTCATGAGTGAAAACACCCAATGCTGCAATATCATATTTTTCTTTATCAGAGATATCTTCGGCTACTGTTACTACCTGATTTTTATAGTCCCAAACAAAGTAATTGCTCTCATAATCAAAGCCGTTAATGAAAATGTTAATGCTGCCAAGACGATTGGGAAGATAGTAAGAGCAAGATCCGTCTCTGTTATCACCTTGTCTCAGTTGTCCGGTCGCGTTAAGCCAAGAAAACTCAAATGTTATTGCAAGGATAAAGTCATATTGCTGAGTAGCATTGTTAGACAAAAAAATGCCGTCAGGCGTGACTGCGTAATCGCCGTCATCTTTTGTCAGTCCTTCAATAAACAAACTGTTAATATCATAACCGTACTCAAGCAGTTGCTGATCAAGAACTTCTTTATTTTTGCCTTCGATAGTTTTCATAAGTTCTTGGTGATCTTTAACTTTCTGTGCAGCTGCTTTACTTGGTCGTAAGAAATGACCATGTATATCGTTAGAACAGAAACCGTAATATTCTGTGTTAAGAGCGGGACAACATATTTTAGGGTTACTTCTATTAATCTTAAAAAGTCGTTTTCTGATATTGGTTAACTTGCCGGGATTAACGTGGATAAGTGACGGAACCTTAACGTGAGTTGTTAGTGGTGTACCGTCAACAAATCTCTCTTGTTCGTCAATCATGTAAGAACGTTTATATTGAATAACACTACTGTTTTGTTGAACGTAACTTGTGTCATGTCTGTCATCAATGAAAATACGATCAACTTTTATGTTAGGAATAAGATATTGGTAAGTGATATCTTCAATGTCAAAACCTACCGTATGTATTGAACGTCCGTTAAAATCACCCCAATCCCAACGTTTGTCAACAGTTACGTCACCGTTATCTTTTGTGTCAATATCATCTTCAAAATATCTGCGCTGTAATTCCAAAAATGCTTCAAGTTCTATGTCAGAAATAACAACAGAACCAAGTCTGTTTAATGGTGACGTAAGTTGAAAGTCAGAAAAGAAAGCTGTATTAAATTGTGACTCAGGGTGTTCAACTGCTCTAACCGGTTGCCAAGTTGATCCATCAAAGTACATTAGAATTCCGTTATATAACCATAATTGTCCTCTAACGGGTGAACCGCTTGGCGTGCTTGAAAGCATTTCGTCAAACATTTGAAACTTGTCAGCAAATACAGGCAGCCATCCGTTGCGCACTCTGTCATGTTTATAACTGCTACCTACCCAAGTATACAGTTGGTTAGTTCTTTGATCAAGCCAAAGCGATCCCCTGTGTTTTGCAACAGGAGTATTTTCTTTTTTGTCAGGAACGTCAATAAGGTGTCGGACAGCTTCGTAAATGTTGTGCATTTCGCCGTTAAGCATCACGTCACTTTGTCTGCCTTGAGTACCTTTACATTCACAATCGAAATCGTAAGGTTTTGCCATAACGTAACCTCCTTTCTTCTACTTTATTACTAAAAAATAGGACGACAACGTGTTAAAACTGCTGTCGCCCTGTTTCTATAAACTGTTAAAAATTAACTTGATCTTACAATTTTAGTTCGGTAAAGAACAGTAATATATCCTGACAAGTTATTGTCAATGTCAAAACCTGCGCCATTTTTATTCCAGATTACTTTTCTGGCAGTTCTGTTAACTGTAAACTCAGGCGTTCCAAGGGTAGGCGATTCTACACCGTCAATTATTGTTCTCGTCTGTGAGTATTCGTAATAAGAAATTCCGTTAATAATAACTTGAACTTCGTAATCATTAGGTTCTCTTGAAAGATAAAATGAATTATCACTAATTGAAGTAACGTTAATTTTTTCTCTGACCTGTAAGAAAGCGTTACTGCTACGACCATAATATATGTAAAGATAATTAGCTCCCGAATATCCTGCACTGAGATAGAACGGTGCACTTGCCGGACGCCATCTTACTATTGCGTTACTGCTTTGTCTGTCTACAACAAAAGGTGCGTTAGTTTTTGTTGTATTGTTTTGATCTTCAACAAAAGCCTTACCGTTGTTTAGGAATAAGATGACCGGCTCACTGTTAATAGGTTCAGGAATTGCGAATCTGTCTTGAGAAGAACTGTCTAACACTACAGTCATAACGCCGTGGTCACAAACACTGTCTGCCCCTAACACGCCCCACTCCTGCGGATCGTCAATAGGACGCGGCAAAGAAAATTTAAAGTACAGCATATCATCTTCTTGTTCAACGTTAACTCTGGACTCTGTACCGTCAATGTACTCTACAGGTCTGACTGAAACTTTTCCAAGATCAAAAGTCGACGAACCGGGAGGACCGCCACTGACGCCTCCACCTATACTGCCACCTTGTATACTCGACTCTATATTATGTATCTCTTCTTGCATATGTTTTAATCTTAATGACAAGCTTTCCATTTTCATTCCTCCTTTTATAGTAAAGTGAATTTAGCTTGATTATTTGTTACTGTTATTTTAAAGGTAACATCAGCTGTTTCGTTACTGACTGCACCTTCACCAAATTTGTTTGAAAGTTTAACGAAAGAACCGTTACATTTAACATTCTTACCTTCGTGTAATAGCGTCACTTCAAGATCGCAATATTCACCAATCTTAAGTTGCCGCATTGTACCTGAGAAATTACAAGCATAGTTTGAAATAACACCTCTGACAGTTTGTGCAGTTGCAGCAACAAATCCTGCGACTGTAGGTATTTCTGTTTCAACAGTGTGAACGGGGTACAAATTTAATATCTCTGTATTTTCTTCTTTAGTTGCAAGATAATAATTTTTGTTATTTTCAACACACAAACCAAACCCTGTTTTATCAGTTTTTAACCAAGTTCCCTTAAAGCTGGAGTTGTTGTAGTCAAACTTAATAAGGTGAAGGCCGTCATGTCCCACAAAGCCGTTAAGCAATGCACCAAGCTTGCTGATATCTTGTTTGGGAATTGTGCCATAATTTTTCCACAGCAAAAAAGTTGAACTTTCTACTGTCGACACAGGCCAAACTTTTGTAAGAGTCAAGTTAATACTGTCGGTACTTTCACCTATCCAAATTGCGTTATCGCAAAAGAATAATCCTGTATTTTGGTCATCTACTTTGTTCCAAAATCCTGTACACTTGTAACTGTTACCATATCCGTAACTGATTACAAGTTGTACGTTATTACAACCCTGTTGTGTTTTTTCGTTAAGTAATTTAGCGCCTTCGACAGAATATCCTCCTGAGTTAACGCTGATTGTGCCTATGTAATGCGGTTTAAAACTTCCCGTAAATTGTACAGTTGAGTCAAGGTCGCTTATAGTAAACATAGGACTAACAAAGAATCCATTTTTCTTTTCATAGTACAACCAGTAAATCTTACAGTCGTTACTAAATAAAATTCCTGTACCACCATTTTTTTTAGGAAAATTAAGCCAGTAACCGCAGCCTTCTATATCGTTAAACTTGCCGCTAACGCAAGACATACCTTCTTTAAGAGTTAAAAGCTTGTTGACACTTTCCTGTGTTTTAATTACGCCTAACTCTTGCCACTTAGTTGTTACTCTTGCGTGTGCTACGTTAGTTTCAATATCGTCAGTGTTTGAGTCAATATTGTAAACAGATATCTTGTGTAACATGTCCTCGTTAAAAGAATAAGCTATGTACATATTAACACTTGATAAACTGTAGACAAAGAATAAACCTATACCGTGTGTTTTTTGATAGTTAAGCCAATAACCAAAACCAGTACAATCTTCGAACACGGCTTTAACACAAGACAGACCTTGTCTTGTGTTTTCTCTTAAGGTTTTACCACCGTCATAAGTTCTTATAGTAATCTCTTTCCAGTCGTCAACGTCAAAATCTTTTATAACAGTAGCTTGATTACCTTGAGTTAAAAGCTTACCGTTAAGTGTTACCCCATTTTTCCAAACAAGGTAAATGTTATTGTTTAGGTCACTGAATATTCCTGTTCCTTCTGTTCCGTAACGTGTCCATACAAGAAACCCTTGTTGTCTTTCTATCGATAACGACAAACAATAAATACCGTCTTTGCCTACAGCGTTATGTATGCCATATCCGCCGTTATTAATAAAAACGGGTTCTGCGTTAATCCAAACTCTTTTGTCTATAGGATAAGTCTGTTCAACGACAAAAGTGTTATCGTCTCTGATAAACATATTCCAAACAGCAAAGGTAGGTTGCCAAGACATTATGACGCCGGAACCGTTAGCGTTATTCCTAAGCCAGTAACCGTAACAACGATGCAATACGCCTTCTTCGTCTTCGTACCCAAAACTGACAAACTGTGCACCATTTTGAGTTTTGTTTGTAAGTATAGCTGTACCAGTTTGTTTCGTAACTTTTTCTGCAACATAAATCCAGTCACAAGTGCCCGGCACGGTGACTGTTTTTATTAAACCGTCAGCACCGTTTTTACCGTCTTTACCGTTAAATTGTCCGGTCTTAACTTTATACTCAAGAGTTTCACCGTCAGCAAAAAATACCTCAGTTGCTTTAGTACAGAGATAAACTTCCTCCCATTTCTTTTTGCTTCTGTTGTACATTGCGGGGTATCCTACTGATAACGACATAACGTTAGTACCTCCATTGTTCTCTTGCAAATACAATATTTGTATCTTGCGTATCCTTTAAAACGTAGACAGATTGCCAAACAGGACTTGACACAGATCCTGTGTTAATATACAGTTTAGCGCGCTTTGGCCTTTCTGCACACAGTTGATTAACAATATCTTCAACGTCTCTCTCAAGATCAATATTGACTTTCTGCTTTTCAATAACATCTCTTTGAAAATCAACTTTAACTTTTTGTTTTTCGATAACATCTCTTTCAAGATCTGCCCTGACTTTTTTGCTTGTTCTGACATCTCTTTGAAGATCTACGATAGTGCCAATATTAGTTATAATATCTCTCTGAAGATCTGCGACAGTTCTTGAGTTAGTCGTAACACTTCTTAACAAGTCAGCTTTTAAAGTTTGGTTTACAATAATGTCTCTTTGAAGATCAAAAGTAACATTGGTTTCAACATTATAACGTTGAACATTACGTTGAAGATCGACTGTACTGTAAACAGCAAAGCCCCATTCTATCGTGACGTTGCTGAATAATGCGTTATGTTCTTGGTTACTGTTATCACTCCAAAACTGAATACCGTAAGGAATCGCTACGTCAATTTTGGGTTGATGTGACATCACCACTTCGTTATCTACTATTAAGTAATAATCAGGACAACCATTCCATACCCAACCGGCCCAACAAAATAATATTTGATATTTGTGTAAACCGATATAGTCTTCCAAAACAGAAAAACCGTAATCATGTCTGACGTAATGAGAATACTCACTAAAATGATCAATATTAAAAGTAGTGTCACCTAATGAAGTAACGTAATGGTAAACGTCCATATTGCCTTTGCTTACAGGATGTCCTAATCCCCATACAGCCTTAGAGAAATTGTCTTCACTACGAAATTTTCGACAGTCAGTGACAACTCCTGCAAACCATACAGATTTTTCATTAGGAATGTAAACATCAAAAGTCAAATTAATAAAAGGCGAAAAATCAAGTGATTTATAATCTTCCTGAAATACAGCAACGTTAGAGGATTGTACAGGAATAAACTTAGAAAAATCAGTGTTAGAAAAAGCTTTGGTTGTGTTTGACTTTTCTTCAGATACTTTTGTTAAGAAGTTTCCCCAATCACTGGGAAATAATCCTGTTTTTGCACCTGTGCTGCTTACTGTATCAGTAACGTACAATATCATAACGCATCACACATCTTCCCTAATCGAAGCTGTAATTTCAAGACTGACACTTTTGTCTAACCTAGCACTTTCTGCAGTCGTTGCTTTAGCTTTAGCGTAAAATAACTTATTCTTGTTTGTTATGACATCTTTTGTTGATATTGAGTTTTTGAAAGTGCCAGTAGGCGTCCAACAAAAACTCCAGTAATTATTAGCTTTATTGTCGTCA
>Ga0247609_10006210_pt1 | contig 11541 bp, 9 predicted proteins | sample 172DNAGHGlowgp2_FD_193487 | JGI IMG/M metagenome (GOLD analysis project Ga0247609, IMG submission 193487) | Sheep rumen microbial communities from Palmerston North, Manawatu-Wanganui, New Zealand - 1728 DNA GHGlow gp2 | ecosystem: Host-associated > Mammals > Digestive system > Stomach > Rumen ... | reverse complement strand
CCACCCAGAATATCAAGTTTGTACTGATGACAGAAGGCATGCTGACACCGCAAGACATGCGTAACCAGAACATCACCCTTTCTGCCGATGACTATCTGGCGAAACCGTTTAATCTGCAAGAGGCCACCATGCGCTTCAACAAGCTACTCGGACTGGGACCGATTGAGGCTAACAGTAACCTGATTGAGGGTGCAGAGACTCGTATGCTCGAAGGCCACAGCTCCAGTATGACCACAGCCACAGAGACCTATGGCATCACGGAATACAAGCCAATGGATGATGCTGAGCCCGATGCCAACGATCCGGTGAACCGCGTTGATACAAAGATCATCAAGCGTAACAACCAGTTGGCCAAGGTTGATGAGGAGGATGAAACGGAGAAAGAAACAGCCGTTACGACCATGACAGCCATGAACATGTCGGACTTCTCGATGCTTGACGCCATGGATCAACAGTTGATCAAGAACATTGAGCAGTATGTGATGCAGAACATGAGTCGTGGACAGATCAGTCTGGAAGAGTTGGCTACAGCCATGGGTATGGGACGCGTGCCGTTCTTCCACAGAATACGTAGTCTGACTGCCAAGACCCCAGCAGAACTCGTGCGTGACATGAGACTGAAACATGCATGCATCCTGCTGAAACGTACGAATATTAATATGAGTGAGTTGGCTACAAACGTCGGATTCATGACGGCAGAGAACTTTATCAATATCTTCAAAGATAAGTTTGGCATGACGCCACTCGAATATAGATTAAAGCATCGTAAATGATAACAGAACATCAACGCTCAGCAGGAATAGTCACAATCCTATTCCTGCTGATATCTCTCTATGGACATGCCCAGAGTAGCGACTCCCTACTTGTGGAGGACATGCGACAGGAAGGCATCCAGTTCACAAATCAGAATAGCATCAAGTTACTCATGTCGGGCAGAGAGAAGTTTGCCGACATGTTTGAGGCCATCCGTCAGGCCAAGAGCAGTGTGCATCTGGAATACTTCAACTTCCGTAACGACTCTATTGCAGGACTGTTGTTTGACATTCTGCGCGAGAAACGGAAGGAAGGTGTGGAGGTACGTGCTCTCTTTGATGGTTTTGGCAATGACTCCAATAACAAGCCACTGAAGAAGGAACATCTTAAGAAACTCCATGCTGACAGTATCGATATCTACGAATTCGACCCTATACGCTTTCCCTGGGTCAACCATATCTGGCCCCGCGATCACCGTAAGATTGTTGTAATCGACGGACAGATCGGCTATACCGGAGGTATGAACGTAGCCGACTATTACATCGTGGGAACAGAACAGGTGGGTGAATGGCGCGATATGCACTGTCGTCTCGAAGGGCCAGTCGTCAATGAGTTGCAACGTATCTTCTTACGGATGTGGAAAAAGGTCACCAAGGAGGAACTCACCGATCCGAAGTATTTCCAAGGGAAGCCCGCAGGAGATAAGATGATTGGCATTGCCAACCGAGAACCACATACCTCAAACAAGATCATGCGTCGTTTCTATATTCATGCCCTCGACCGTGCCAAGGACTCCGTGAAAATTGTCAACCCCTACTTCGCCCCTACGCAATCTATCATGAAAGCCTTGAAACGCTGTGCTGACCGAGGTGTGAAGATGGACATTCTCATCTCTTCGAGATACGACGAACCCCTGATGCCAGAAATTGTACTCTATTATACGCGCAAGTTGGCAAAACGTGGCGTACATATCTGGCGTTATCGTCCCGGATTCCATCACTCGAAAATCATGATGGTGGATGGAAAATACTGCACTGTAGGTAGTACGAACCTGGATGCCCGTAGTATGCGATACGACTATGAGATCAATGCTATCATCATCGACCCAGAGACTACGAATCAATTGGAGGATAAGTTTCTAGAGGACACCCAGAAATGCGACTTCATGAGCGAGGAGGAATGGAAGAAAACCCTTACGACCTGGAAGAAATTCAAAGGATGGTTCGGTCATCTGCTGACTTTTTTATTATAGCCTATGAAACGTGATACAACCATATCTATCTGCAAAGGCATTGCCATCATCCTGATGGTGATAGCCCATGCCGAGGCTCCTGGTTGGCTATGTAAGTTTATCTTTGAATTCCACATGCCGCTCTTCTTCATCACGGCAGGTTATTTCTTCTCACTCAAATATCTGAACGACGAGGCTTCGTTTGTCAAGAAACGTGTGAAGGGACTCTACTGGCCCTTCGTGAAATGGTCGGTATTCTTCCTGATCATCCACAACTGGATGTTCGACCTGGGAATCCTAAATGAAAGATACGGTAATGAGACAGGCGGTGTGACTCATCCCTACACCTGGCATCAGATACAACAGAACCTGTGGAATATTGTGACTGCCATGGGTGGATATGACCAGTTCCTCTGTGGTGCCTTCTGGTTCTTCAGAGGATTGTTCGTGGCCAGTATTCTATACCTTATTATATATAAGGTGATGGATGTATGTGTTTCTAAGATTCCAAAGGTCTCAAACAAGGCTATCCCCTACCTCATTTGTTTATTGATGCTACTGCTTTGTGGTTGGAAAACGTATGAGGGGCTGAAGATCGTCACGTTGGTTCAAGGTGGTTATCGCGACCTGATGGGCTGTTTCTTCTTCGGTTGCGGTTTCATCTTCCGTCAGTTTGTTGACAGTTATCGGACTCTTATCTCACGCTATTATGCCTATCTCTGGACAGCCATCATCTTCGGTGTTATCGTATTCCTGTTCTCGAAATACCTGACTGCCAACATGAACTGGCGTTCCACCTATACGCAATTCCTATCCCTGCCGATACCTGCCCTACTTGGATTCCTGATGACCTATAACATCAGCCAATGGATCGACCGTCATGAGGGTTGGCTGAAGCGTTCATTGGCATACATCGGTGATCACACACTCTATATCTTCATCTTCCACATCTGTGCCTACAAGGTGGTGAGTCTATTGAAGATCTGGTATTATGGCCTTGACATCCGCCAGATTGGTTGCCACATGGTGATCCACGAATACTCACAGCAGGACTGGTTCTGGGTGGCCTACACGATTGCAGGTGTAGGAATCCCTCTCGCCCTCTACTGGTTGCAAGAACAGATCTCCAACAAGATCAAAGGATATAGAGCATCATCTGCTGCTCAGGCTCAGTAATTCCCTTCTCACGTAACAGGGCTGCCTCGTTCTCAAGAATGAACTCCGGTCCACATCCTGAATCTTTCAGGAAACGGTGGAAGCAGTCGGCTGCTTCATCGACATGTCCACTGAACCACAACGAATAGCCATAGTTCAACAGATCATCAGGGAACACATTACTGGCAGACAACAACTGATCATAGATCTTATCGGCAGCCTCATATTTTCCTTCACAGACAAGCGTCCAGGCCAATACACGATTGACGTTCTTGTCATCAGGATACTCATAGTTCAGCCGATACAGATCTTTCAACGCCTCATCATATCGTCCCAGATTCGTCAGGCTGACAGCATAATTCAGGCGATAACTCTTCTTGTCAGGACGGATCATGAGCAGTTTGTTGTAAGTTTCCAATGCCTCCTCATACATTTCCCGAAAGAAGAAAGCACGCGCAAGACCAGCCAATGCCCTTTCATGATCAGGCTGTATTTCCAAGGCCTTGGTATAACTTTGAAGGTCGCTGAATGCCAATGACGACTCATTCGCATAGTGTTGAGCCAGATAGCCGTACATCATCCAAAACTGGAAATCACGACGCGCTTCTCCGTAATTAGCCAACAACTTTAGAACATTATACAATCGATCCTGCTTTAAGAAGAAAGCCGTTACATCATTGAAGAAAAGTTCCAAATGCGTCTTTGAGAAGATTGGATCTGCAAAAAACAGATAACTACCATCCACATCAAAGGGATTCACGAATGTCGCACGCATAGGGAACAGGCGGAAGAAGCGATAGAGGTCCTGAAGATAGGTACGACGGATATAGGCCGCACTCTCCAGTTCCTCGGTAGCAAGTTCATTAACAGACGCCTCACCTCTTTCCAGCATCTCACGCATATTCTGTGGAATCTGATTGATCACCTGCTGGAAGGCGAAGACAAAAGAATATTTATCGCTATTACAGAAAGGGCCTTTCTCCACCATCACATTCAGGAAACGGTTCAGGCCTGTCTTATCCATCATCTCTACCACATCCGGATGATTCGGATAGAAAGGCATAAACCAGTTGCTCAACTCATTGAAGAAGGTGAAGCGCTTCATCTGGGAGAAGCCTCCGAAATAGATATCAGAACCCTGTTTCTGCATATTCACCATCCGTTGGAAACTGGCTTCCATCTGTTCTAGTTTGCGCTCTTGTTCTCCCGGATGCAGAATATCCTCCATAGGATTCTCTTCCGTCTCTTCGATACCATTACGCGTCATACGGAAAGACTGGTTCTTCATCAGATCAGGCATAATCTCCCGTTGGATGGTCTGTGTATCATGTTCTGCATTCATACAGAACACAATCTGCTCCTGAAGTTCCACCAGTTCCTTACAGTGATCTTCATCTTCCAACAGATGATGTACGAGATCTATCTGTTCCGGATAGATGGAGGCAACCAAGCGACTATTAAGCGTCAGCACCCAACCTACAAGTGCCCTCTGACGAACCCGTTCATCAACAGATTTTTCATACACATGGATGAGCGTACGGAACTTTGCCATATCGAAATGCTCCAATGTAGAGAGCATCATGGCACTGACAATCAATTGTTGGTCATTGGTATCCACGGTAGGCGACAAGAGCATCTCCTCCATAGCCGTCGCGATGCCATCCGTCCATATATCAGACGTAAGAATATGGTCAAAAAGCACATTCATATCGTGCTGATGCTGGCGGTACAACTCACGCCGCTTTGTCTCACGCCGTTGGGGAGGCTCTAATTCCAAGATGGCGACATCGGAAACAAAGGTCTCCAGTCCCTCACGGATATTCTGAGGCGACCAGTCACGGGCCGACATATGCTGACGCAAATAGATGGACGACAGAAAAGAGTTATGTCCGACGGCATAGTTACGACTGATATTTGCACATAACACATACAGCCGTTGTAATAACGACTGGTAGAGTGCAGGCAACTGGGGATCCTTAAAACCTCGTTTCCAATAATCCGCCATCAACTGATAGTCTGTACGTACGGCATGCAGACGATCTGAATTGATCTGATTCGGATGGACAGACAGGAAGTTCTCCAGTCCGTTGATGGCTGCACTCAGGTTACGCGCCTCCAAATGGCCAAGCACCTCTTTCAGACTCTGATGTGTATCCATAGTTATTTATTTGATAGCCATTGTTGCGCACGTTCCACATCTTTCTGTCGAGGCACTTCGGCATGATTATACTTCAAGGTATCTGGCAGGCTCTTGAGTGCAGGCTCTGAGATAGTATAGTATTTCCTGATCACATCCTTATAATGATGCACACCAAACTTATTGATGGAGTCGCAGGCATCATTATAGCCTTTCAAGAAAACCTCCATCTGCTTTTTACGGTTCTGATCATCCATACCCTTCTCACGGAAGGCAATAACACCCATCTGGATATCTTCCTTACGGGTATCGAGCAGGATCTTATGCTTCTTCAACAATGCCTGTGTAGCCTGTGGTTCCGTGAGTAAGAGGGCATCCATCTCATTGTTTTCCAACATCTTCAAACGGACATATACATCATTCACCTGGATGCGGAACACCCGTTCGGTCTTCAGTTTTGCACTATCCACTGCCAGATCACCTAAGAGATCTGTCACAGAATAACGGGTCATCGCCAACATCTTATCATCCAGATGCTTCAACTGGGTAATACGCTGATTACGGTTACTGATCAGCAACCAATAGGCATTCGTCGTGGCGACATACTTCAAAGGCATTCCTGACTGAATAATCCGTTCGGCTCGAACGAGATCCGTAACCATTCCTTCTACCCGACCTCTCATCATGGCTGTATCACAGTCCATCTGAGCAGTATAGCGCTTCAGTCTAATATCCACAACTGTATCAAACAACTGGTGATCCTTAGCAATAAAGATAGGTAAGCAGTCGAGGGTCGGCATCACGGCAATTTTTAGGGCTGCAGAATCCTCGCGAGCCAGTTTCAGCCGCTGTTCCCTTGACAGTCGTTTAGTTTCCTCATAGGATTGTCCACAACCAGCCAGTATCAACAGACCAGTCAAGACAATGGTAAATATCCTGATATATTTCATATTGTTCGCAATAATTGTGTGCAAAATTAAGCAATTATTTTGGAATACCGAAAATATTTCGTACTTTTGTATTCAATTATGGCAAAAGATAAAATCGCATACGTATGCTCCAACTGCGGCCAGGAGTCGCCAAAGTGGATCGGAAAGTGTCCTGCCTGCGGGCAATGGAATACATTTAAGGAATTTCGTGTGGCTCCTGACACTAAGGAGAAAGCGGCTACAACAGCGGCTGCTTCGGCTGGTCATGCACTGCGGAAAAACAAAGTGCTGAAGTTGCGCGACATCTCTAATCAAGATGATCCGAGAATCGACATGCACGACGAGGAACTTAACCGCGTACTTGGTGGTGGCTTGGTTCCAGGTTCTATCGTTCTGTTAGGCGGAGAACCAGGCATCGGAAAATCCACCCTTTCCTTGCAAACGATGCTCCATATGCCAGAGAAGAAAATCCTCTATGTCAGTGGTGAGGAGAGTGCCCATCAGTTGAAGATGCGTGCCAATCGTATTCCTCATGAGGAGAACGACCATTTCCTCATACTCTGCGAGAATTCCCTCGAACATATCTTCGACCATATCAAAGACGAACAGCCAGAATTGGTGATCATCGACTCTATCCAGACTATTATGACAGAAGATGTCGAGTCGTCTGCAGGCTCCATTGCCCAAGTACGAGAGTGTGCCTCCTCCCTACTCAGATTTGCCAAAACCAGTGGCGTGCCTGTCATTCTGATCGGACATATCACCAAAGAAGGTACGTTGGCAGGACCAAAGATTCTGGAGCATATCGTTGACACCGTCATCCAGTTTGAAGGCGATCAGCATTATATGTACCGTATCCTACGCTCCATAAAAAACCGTTTCGGCTCTACTGCTGAACTTGGCATCTACGAGATGCAGCAGAACGGGCTCCGTCAGGTGAGCAATCCTTCTGAGCTCCTGCTCACACAGGATCATGAAGGACTCTCCGGCATCGCTATCTCCTCTGCAATTGAGGGCGTGCGTCCTTTCCTGGTTGAGACACAGGCACTTGTCTCTACAGCAGCCTATGGTACCCCCCAGCGCTCTGCAACTGGTTTCGATCAGCGCCGTCTGAACATGCTATTGGCCGTTCTGGAGAAGCGAGTGGGATTCAAACTCATGCAGAAGGATGTCTTCATCAACATCGCAGGTGGTCTGCGGGTAACTGATCTCGCCATGGATCTGAGTATCATTGCAGCCGTACTCTCCTCAAACGTCGATACTCCGATAGAAAACGGCTGGTGCATGTGTGGTGAGGTCGGACTATCTGGTGAGGTACGACCTGTGAACCGCATTGAACAAAGAATCGCCGAAGCCGAGAAACTCGGATTCAGCGATATGATTATCCCCAAATACAATATGCAGGGTTTTGATGCAAAGAAATACCGCATCAGTCTTCATCCCGTCAGAAAGGTCGAGGAAGCTCTTCGCGCCCTGTTCGGCTAAGCCTCGTATTCAGTAGCATCCTCAATACCAGCTTCTGCAAAGGCTTCGCGACGCTCTACACAGGTGCCGCATTTGCCACAATGCTTTTCGCCACCCTTATAGCAGCTCCAGGTTTCCGAATAGTCAATACCCAGTTCTTTACCACGACGGGCTATGTCGGCCTTCGTCCAGTTCGTAAATGGCGACAGCAGTCCGACATTTACAAACGTGCCAGCTTTTGCAGCCTCATCGAAGGCCTTCACAAATTCAGGCCTGCAATCCGGATAGATAGTGTGATCGCCTCCATGATTCGCCATCATCACATATTTCAAATCATTGCTCTCTGCGATTCCCACGGCGATAGACAGCATGATACCATTACGGAAAGGTACTACCGTCGATTTCATATTCTCATCGGCGTAATGGCCCTCAGGTATGGCTTCTGCTCCATCAAGCAAGGAACTCTTGAAATAAGTCGTCATAAACTCCAAGGGAATTACGATATGCCTGATGCCCAGCCGTTCACAATGTAAACGGGCAAAGGGTATCTCCTTCGCGTTATGGTTACTGCCATAGTCAAACGAAACGGCCAGCGCGATCCGCTCCTGCTGGTCGTAAAGCAGCGTCACAGAATCCATGCCGCCACTGAGAATGATTACTGTATCTTTTTCCATTATGGCTGCAAAGGTAAGAAAAAAAAGGCTGATACGCAAAAAAAGTATAAATTCTTAATTCTTAATTCTTAATTCTTAATTAATATTTGTAATTTTGCACTCACGTTTAAACGAAGTTTTTCACATTATTAATTATAATAGAAACAATTATGACTATCAACGAATTCAACTTTGCCGGTAAGAAGGCAATCGTACGTGTAGATTTCAACGTACCCCTCGATGAGAATGGTAAGATCACAGACGACACCCGTATCCGCTGTGCCCTCCCCACTCTGAAGAAGATCCTTGCTGACGGTGGTGCAACTATCATCATGAGCCACATGGGTAAGCCCAAAGGAAAGGTAGATATGAAGAAGTCACTGGGTCAGATCCGCGAGGCTGTGGAGAAGGCTCTGGGTGTTCCCGTTGCTTTCGCTCCCGACTGCGCTAAGGCTGCTGACGCTGCTGCTGCCTTGAAGATGGGTGAGGCTCTGCTGCTTGAGAACCTGCGTTTCTATCCTGAGGAAGAGGGTAAGCCCGTAGGTGTTGAGAAGGGTACTCCTGAGTACGACGAGGCTAAGAAGGCTATGAAGGCCAGCCAGAAGGAGTTTGCCAAGACACTGGCTTCTTATGCTGACTGCTATGTGATGGACGCCTTCGGTACTGCTCACCGCAAGCATGCTTCTACCGCTGTTATCGCCGACTACTTCGACGCTGACCACAAGATGCTGGGTCTGCTGATGGAGAAGGAGGTTCAGGCTGTTGACAACGTGCTCTCTAACATCAAGCGTCCGTTTGTTGCCATCATGGGTGGTTCAAAGGTTTCTTCAAAGATCGGTATCATCGAGAACCTGCTCGGTAAGGTTGACAAGCTCATCCTCTGTGGTGGTATGACCTATACCTTCGCTAAGGCTCACAATGGTGAGATCGGTGATTCTATTGTTGAACTCGACAAACTCGATGTTGCTCTGGGTGTTGAGGAGTTGGCTAAGAAGAACGGCGTTGAACTCGTTCTGGGTTCTGACTGCAACGCTACCAACGGTCTCGACTTCGACACCATGACTGTTAAGCCTGGTGCTGAGATCATTACTTGCCCTGCCAACAAGGTTCCCGCTGGCTTCGAGGGTGTTGATGCAGGTCCTGCTTCTCAGGAGGACTTCCGCAACGCCATCAAGGGTGCTAAGACCATTCTGTGGAACGGTCCTGCCGGCGTATTCGAGTGCGACGCTTTCACTGCTGGTTCTCGTGCTATCGGTGAGGCTATCGCTGAGGCTACTGCTGAGGGCGCATTCTCATTGATCGGCGGTGGTGACTCTGTGGCTTGTGTCAACAAGTTCGGTCTTGCTGACAAGGTATCTTACATCTCTACTGGTGGTGGTGCTCTGCTGGAGGCCATCGAGGGTAAGGTTCTCCCAGGTGTAGCTGCTATCAAAGGTGAATAAATGAGACACTCTTTTATAACAATGATGATGGCTGCAGCGTTTATCGCTTGCAGCCATCATGCTTTTGCTGCAAAAGTTTATCAACAATCTGCTTGATGGTGAGATCAATAGTCCTAAGGATGTTCAACCTTATGGCGAATCGCTATTCGAGTCTTTATCTATTGATTGGCATAGCGTATACGATGAGATGCCACCAGAAGAACGTCTAGGCGCTTTTACCAGACATTACGGAATAACTCTGGAAGCACAAGCCAATAATTACGTAACCTATTTCTATCGCCAACACGAGTATCAAGGCGGCATTCACGGCTTTACAACAGAAGTCGGCTTCACCTTCCGCAAGAGTGATGGAAAGCAGATAGCCTTGCTCGCTGATACTGATTCACCAGAATTAGCCCAACTTATCAAAAAAGGTGTAAAACAGAACTTTGCCAATGGCTCAGAGAAAGAGATGAGTGATGAAGAACTGTTGGATTATCTTTTTGCCGAACAAGCAGAAGATCTCAACAACTTACCACTACCTGGTAACGCCCCCTATCTCTCAGAGACAGGTGTAGTATTTCTCTATACCCAATATGAGATCGCTCCCTACTCATCAGGCATCATTACCTTTGAAATCCCCTTCGCGGACATCCGTCCCTTCCTCACCCCTGAGGCTCAGGAGATGATCCCCTAATTAAATGTAAAAAGTGCTAGAATTAAATCTAGCACTTTTTGGTTTTTGTTACGACTGGAAGGAATCTCTCTCGTCAATCTTGTAGGCTTTATTATCCTCCTTCATGTAAATCTGGAGATCAGAGAAATAACCTGTTTCCTGAATCTTCTGAAGATGTGCCTGGGCATCCTCTTCCTTCAGATACTCCTTGGCAGTTGCCAGGTGGTTGGTAAACTCAAGTTTTTTCTTCTCTGTGTCCAGAACTGAGATCCACTCATCCTTCAAACGGTCTCCAATAACGAATTTCTTACCCATAGCTGTTTATATATTTAATAAGTTGTTTGTTTTTTGATGATGCAAAGATACAAACTATTCTCATAGATTGTTCACTTTTACATCAAAAAAACAAAGTAAACGTTTGAGTAAAAAAAAGCCCAACCAGATTGGTCGGGCCTTTAATACGGATTTAAGATTTACTCTTTGTCGAGCAGAATCTTCATCATTTCGACAGCGGCCTTTGCCACAGAGGTACCAGGACCGAAGATGGCAGCCACACCAGCCTTGTAGAGGAAGTCGTAGTCCTGAGCAGGAATCACACCACCGGCAATCACCATGATGTCCTCACGGCCCAGTTTCTTGAGTTCCTCGATGAGCTGTGGGATGAGTGTCTTGTGACCAGCGGCCAGTGACGAAGCGCCAACCACATGCACATCGTTCTCGACGGCCTCACGAGCAGCCTCGGCAGGCGTCTGGAACAAAGGTCCCATATCCACGTCGAAACCACAGTCGGCATAACCCGTTGCTACCACCTTAGCACCACGGTCGTGACCATCCTGACCCATCTTGGCAATGAAGATACGAGGACGACGACCTTCCTTCTCTGCGAACTCATCGGTCAGCTTGCAAGCCAACTCGAAATCGCTATCGTTCTTTGATTCTGAACTATACACGCCTGAAATTGTTCTGATTACTGCTTTATAACGGCCTACGATCTCTTCGCAGGCATCTGATATCTCACCTAACGTACAACGCAACTGTGCAGCCTTGACCGCAAGGTCAAGCAGATTGTTCTTGCTCTTGCGACCTTCGTTGAAATCACGGACGCACTCTGTGATTGCCTTG
>Ga0247609_10006209_pt1 | contig 11542 bp, 9 predicted proteins | sample 172DNAGHGlowgp2_FD_193487 | JGI IMG/M metagenome (GOLD analysis project Ga0247609, IMG submission 193487) | Sheep rumen microbial communities from Palmerston North, Manawatu-Wanganui, New Zealand - 1728 DNA GHGlow gp2 | ecosystem: Host-associated > Mammals > Digestive system > Stomach > Rumen ... | reverse complement strand
GTTCTCAGTTTGCGGAGCATAGCGACGCACAGCTCCCTCATACGCCAGCTTCGCCAGGTAGTCGGCCTCGAACTTGATGCGGTAGAGCTTGTCGTAGCCGCCGAGCTTCTTGATTTTCTTCTCGCCTTCCTCCGGCGGGAGCTGGTTCTCTCCGTTCTCATCGCTGGTGAACTCCTTGTAGAGGTCTTCCTCCGTAAACTTCTTACGCCACTCCTCTTCGGTTCCAAACGACTCGGGGATGGGGAAGAAAGGCATGATGGGGTCATGGTCGAGCGAGTAAATCTCACACTTGTCAAGTATCTCCAACGTGTTGGAAAGAGCCTCTGGCACATCACTGAAGATGTCATTCATCTCGGCCTTGGTTTTGAACCACTCCTGCTTGGAATAGAGCATGCGGGTAGGGTCGTCGAGGTCTTTGCCTGTGGAGAGACAGAGCAGATGGTCGTGAGCTTCGGCATTTTCCTGTTCCACGAAGTGTACGTCGTTGGTGCAGACGAGCTTGATGCCGTATTCGCGGGCCAGGCTGATGAGCACCTTGTTGGCCTCCTGCTGCAAAAGGAAGGTTTCGCGGTTGGCGCGGATGGCGGGGTCTTTCACTTCATGACGCTGGAGCTCCAGATAGTAGTCATCGCCGAAGAGGTTGTGATACCACTCCACGGCTTCGCGGGCCCCGGCAATGTCGCCGTTGAGAATCTTCTTGGGTACCTCGCCGGCTATGCAGGCCGAGCAGACGATGAGCCCCTCATGGTAGCGCTCCAGGTCGGCACGGTCGGTACGCGGACGCATGTAGTAGCCGTCCACCCATGAGTTGCTGACAAGCTTGATGAGGTTCTTGTAGCCCTGATAATTCTTTGCCAGTACAATGAGGTGGTAGCCGCTCTGGTCCTGCTTGCCGTTCTTCTGCTCCTTCGGTCCGTGCTTGGCCACATACATCTCGCAGCCGAAGATGGGCTTGAAAGGCTCCAGACCCTCCTTCTTGCGGTCCTTGTTCACTCCGTTGACGATGTCGTGGAATTCCTTGATGCCGAACATGTCGCCGTGGTCGGTGATGGCCATGCCGCGCATGCCGTCGCCCACGGCTTTTTTCACCAGGTCCTTTATCTTCGACTGTCCGTCGAGTATAGAATAATAAGTATGTACGTGGAGGTGTATGAAGTCTTCCATATATGTATGTGCTTATAATTATGATTTACGGTACTCAGAGGGGCTCATGCCCACATGTTCCTTGAAGTATTTGCCTAAGAACGACTGGTTGGGGAAATGCATCTCCTCTGCAATGTCCTTGACGCTCTTCGTGGTGTTCTTTAGCAGTACGCGCAGCTCTAAGACCACATAGTTGTCTATCCACTGGTTTGGTGTGCGCATGCTCACCAGCTTCACCACTTCAGAAAGATACTTGGGCGTGAGGCACAGTTGCTCGGCATACCAGCTGACGCGCCGGTTGTGCTTGCAGTTCTCTTCCACTAAGCGTATGAAACGGGTGAAGATGGCATCGGCACGGTTCTGACGCACGTCGGGCACCTGCTGATATTGATAGACGACTGTTGCCAGGTCGTAGAACATGGCGAGCATGAGCGTTCTCACCAGTTCGCGGCGGAACTGGTTGCCAACGAGGCCGATGCGTGTGCGGATGACGTGAAAATACTCTTGGAAGAGCTGCTGGTCGCGCTTAGAAAAAGGAAAGATGGGGTGGTTATGGGCAAAGAGAAACAGGGCAGAGAGGTCGCTTACATTGCTCATAATCTCATTGTAGAATGGCACCGACACCATCATGCACAAACCTTCCAGATCGGATGATGCATGATAATGGTCGATGAGATGGCGGTCGCTGGCAATTATGATATGCCCCGGGCTAAGCAGTTGCTCCTTCATGTCCATACGATAGCTTACGCTCCCCTTGGTGCAGAGTCCCAATAATATAAAGTTCATGCGACGAGGCTCCTTGGGAAAAGGCGCAGCCGCCAACTGGTCGATGAGCAGCAGGTCATCGCCCAGGTATTCGCAGCCAGGCCATTGCTTGGCTTTCTCAAAATCGGTTTCAATAACTGCTTTATCCATGAATACGATTGTAAGATTTTTACGCTGACTCGTTGGCTGCAAAGTTACTGCTTTTTGATAAAAGTCCTATGCACGTTTGCGTTAATGTTACCAAAATGATAACTTGCAAAAAGCAAAATATTGTGTTTTGTGGTTATTTTATGTTAAATATTGCATTTGTGGTTCATTTTAAAAGAATATATATTAGGTAGTTACAGAGAAACTTTGTACCTTTGCACCCCAAAACGGGCCAATGTGTCCGATTGGTAACAGGTTGAGTTCAAACAAAATAATATATATTAATAAAAAAGTAAAGTAAATTTATGCCTACAATCTCACAATTGGTTCGCAAAGGCAGAAAGGTAATCGTCGACAAGTCAAAGTCGCCTGCGCTGGACAACTGTCCGCAGCGTCGTGGCGTCTGCGTGCGTGTCTACACGACCACACCTAAGAAGCCTAATTCGGCTATGCGTAAGGTAGCCCGTGTTCGTTTGACTAACCAGACGGAAGTCAACAGTTACATTCCCGGAGAGGGACACAACTTGCAGGAGCACAGCATCGTGCTGGTGCGCGGCGGGCGTGTGAAGGACCTTCCCGGTGTACGTTATCACATCGTGCGTGGTGCGCTCGATACCAGTGGTGTTGCTAACCGTACGCAGCGCCGTTCGAAGTATGGTGCCAAGCGTCCTAAGCAGAAGAAGTAAGAGAGAGTTGTTGAGTTTGTGAGTTTTTGAGTTGGTGAGTTGGCTCGGTGAGGAGCGGCACTCAAAACCAAAGACTCTATTCAGAAAGAGAAAACTCAAGAACTCGAAAACTTAAGACTCAGAAACTCAAAAACAACCCGTTTTGCTGGGAATTCTATTTAAGAAAGGTTGAGTAAATGCCCGAGAGTGGGCGTTGAAGACACAAGACGAAGAACAGCCCCAAGCAGAATCCAAAAACAACAGTAAAAACAAAATGAGAAAAGCAAAACCCAAGAAGCGCGTGATCCTTCCCGATCCCGTGTTCAATGACAAGAAGGTGTCAAAGTTCGTTAATCACCTGATGTACGACGGCAAGAAGTCGAAGTCGTATGAGATTTTCTACAACTCGCTTGAAATCGTAAAGGCCAGAATGAAGGACGCCGAGCAGGCTCCCCTTGATATCTGGAAGAAGGCACTCGACAATATCACACCTCAGGTGGAGGTGAAGAGCCGTCGAATCGGTGGTGCAACGTTCCAGGTGCCCACGGAGATTCGTCCCGACCGCAAAGAAAGTGTGTCGATGAAGAACATGATTCAGTTTGCACGCAAGCGCAGCGGCAAGTCGATGGCCGACAAACTGGCTGCTGAGATTATGGATGCTTTCAATAATCAAGGCGGTGCCTTCAAGCGTAAGGAGGACATGCACCGCATGGCTGAGGCTAACCGCGCATTCGCTCACTTCCGCTTCTAAGCCCCCTACGTTAGGGGGTTGGGGGTCTGAACAAGCAGCCCCCAACCCCTTAACTGATTATAGGGCAAACAGGCAAAAAGATATAATTAATAAGGGTAATAATTTATAACAGGGGCAATGAACGTCCGTTCGGACCCCCACCCCCCAGCTTAGGGGGCTAAGAAACAAATGGCAAAACAAGATTTACATTTGACGCGTAATATCGGCATTATGGCTCATATCGATGCCGGTAAGACCACCACGTCGGAGCGCATCCTGTTCTATACAGGTAAGACCCACAAGATTGGTGAGGTACACGATGGTGCTGCCACCATGGACTGGATGGCTCAGGAACAGGAGCGCGGCATCACTATTACTTCGGCTGCAACAACCTGTAACTGGAAGTGGAACAATCAGAACTACAAGATTAACTTGATTGATACTCCGGGACACGTAGACTTCACCGCAGAGGTGGAGCGCTCGTTGCGTGTGCTCGATGGCGCAGTGGCCACCTATTCGGCTGCCGATGGCGTACAGCCTCAGTCGGAAACCGTGTGGCGTCAGGCTGACAAATACAACGTGCCTCGTATCGGCTATGTGAACAAGATGGACCGTTCGGGTGCCGACTTCTTTGAGACGGTGCAGCAGATGAAGGATATTCTGGGTGCCAACCCTGTGGTAATCCAAGTGCCTATCGGCGCTGAGGAGAACTTCAAGGGTCTCGTAGACCTAATCAAGATGAAGGCTATCCTTTGGCACGATGAGACCATGGGTGCTGAATATGATGTCGAAGAAATACCCGCTGACCTGCAGGACGAATGTGAGGAGTGGCGCATGAAACTTCTTGAAGCTGCTGCAGAGTACGACGAGGCACTGATGGAGAAGTTCTTCGACGACCCCAACTCTATTACTGAGGCCGAAATTATAGCCGCTATCCGCAAGGGTACTATCGCAATGGAGTGTACTCCTATGCTTTGCGGTTCTTCTTATAAAAACAAGGGTGTGCAGCCCTTGCTCGATGCGGTCTGCTCATTCCTGCCCTCACCCCTCGACACTGAGGCTGTGATTGGCACAAACCCCAACACTGAGGAGGAAGAGAGCCGCAAGCCCAGCGAGGATGAGGCAACTTCGGCTCTTGCTTTCAAGATTGCCACTGATCCGTACATGGGTCGTCTGGTGTTCTTCCGCGTCTACTCTGGTAGTGTGAAGGCTGGCTCGTATGTGTTCAATCCCCGTTCGGGCAAGAAAGAGCGTATCAGCCGTCTGTTCCAGATGAACTCCAACAAGGAGATTCCTATGGATTCTATCGATGCTGGTGACATTGGCGCAGGCGTAGGCTTCAAGGATATCCGCACGGGTGATACCCTTTGTGACGAAGACAAGCCCATTGTGCTGGAGTCAATGACCTTCCCCGACACCGTGATCTCTATCGCCGTGGAGCCGAAGTCTCAGGCCGACATCGCCAAGCTCGACAATGGTCTTGCCAAGCTGGCAGAAGAGGATCCCACGTTCACCGTCCGTACCGACGAGCAGAGTGGTCAGACCATCATCTCTGGTATGGGTGAGCTCCACCTTGACATCATCATTGACCGTCTGAAGCGTGAGTTCAAAGTGGAGTGCAACCAGGGTAAGCCTCAGGTGAACTACAAGGAAGCCATCACGAAGGAAGTGGAGATTGAAGAGGTCTATAAGAAACAGTCGGGTGGTCGCGGTAAGTATGCTAAGATGCTTGTGAAGGTTGGTCCTGTGGATGAGGATTATGACTTGAAGAACAATCCCGGCCTGCAGTTCGTCAACGAGGTGAAGGGTGGTAACATTCCTAAGGAGTTCATTCCCTCCATCCAGAAGGGCTTTGAGACAGCTATGAAAAATGGTATCCTCGGTGGCTATCCCGTTGACTCGCTGAAGGTAACTGTGGTCGATGGCGGTTTCCACCCCGTTGACTCTGACCAGCTCTCATTCGAAATTGCTGCCCAGATGGCTTACAAAGAGGCTTGTGCTAAAGCTAAGCCTGTGCTGATGGAGCCCATCATGAAACTTGAGGTGGTGACACCCGAGGAGAACATGGGTGACGTGATAGGCGACCTGAACAAGCGTCGCGGTCAGGTGGAAGGCATGGAAGAGAGTCGCAGCGGTGCCCGTGTGGTGAAAGCTATGGTACCCCTGTCGGAAATGTTCGGTTATGTGACCGCTCTGCGTACCATCACTTCGGGACGTGCTACCAGCTCTATGGAGTACGATCACCATGCTCCTCTGTCAAGTGCTATCGCCAAGGCAGTGCTTGAGGAAGTGAAGGGCCGCGCCGACCTAGTGTAAGCATGTATGATTCATAATGAGTATAATTCCCCACAAGGCTTTAGGCTTTGCGGGGAATTTAGTTATACGCCCTGCATGAGCAATGTCTAACGGTTGCAAGTCCCGAGTGAGCTTTATCCGAGGAGGCCTTCAGAACATGGCTTTTCTTCTCAATAGCAGCCAGGGCTATCTCGGCGCGTCTGTTGGTGGCGTTGGTCTTCGCACTTGCCACAGGTGCCACGAAAATGTTTGGCAGCATAACAATAATCCCCAACAGTACAGTCATTGAAGGCACAGGCGTTTTTTTTCTTTTTTTATGAGGAAGAGAAGCGTTTTTTGAATTTTTTTACTATCTTTGCCGGCGATTTTGTGCGTAACTAAGTTTTGAGACATCATGTGATTAAAGTAAACGGTTAAGACATAAAAAAATGAAAAAGATTCTGTTAATGGCAGTAGCCGCCGTGATGGCTACAATGGGCGTTAGTGCTCAGGACGAGCTGAAACATGAAGTAGGTGTTTTCTATGGCGTAGGATCAGCCTCTGACGTTATTTCCGTCTATACAAGTTCTTTTGCAGCCGCAGCAGGTGACCAGAGTTCCTGGTTCGGCCCCATCGGTTTAGAGTACTATTATCACCTAACGCCTGTTGTTGGTTTGGGTGCTGTGGCAGAGTACACAAAATGTAAGGCTATTGACGAAAAGGCCAATGTGGAAGGCCTGAACGAAACCTTTATCACCTTTATGCCTTCGGTTAAGTTCAACTGGCTTCGCAAAAACCACTTCGGCATGTATTCCGGCTTGTCTGCCGGTGTGATGATATGCTCAATGTCTGTCGATAATATTGTGAAGGCATCTGACCCTGATGCCATAGACGAGACGCTGACCTCGTTCATGTTTCAGGTTACAGCCCTTGGCACTGAGTTTGGTGGCTCAGCTTTTCGCGGATTCGTCGAAGTGGGCGTTGGAGAAAAAGGGGTGCTCTGTGCTGGTTTGCGCTACAAGTTCTGACCTTTCTTCGCATAATCATCTATAAGCATCAAGTTGCACGCTGAAATGAAACGATTAGTGATAGGGCATGGCAACGCGATAATGAGATTTTAGCATTATGAACAGGAAATTTATATGGATGTTCGCCGCCATCCTTGTTCTTTGCGGCGCGTGTATTGTTACCTGCTGTTCTAAGGACGATCAGCCTGTGGTCAGTCCGACCGATGATAGCAGCCAGTTTGTAACCCTGAGCGAAGCAGTGCCCGATGCAATCTTAGAGATTCGCTACTACAGTACTTATAACTTCGTGGGAACCCGCATTGACGGCTATGAGGAACCTACGGCCCTGCTGACCAAGCAGGCGGCCAAGGCTCTGAAGGAAGTGAGCGACGACGTGATGTCGCAGGGCTATCGGCTGAAGATCTACGATGCCTATCGCCCGCAGAAGGGGGTAGATCACTTTGTGCGCTGGGCTTCTGATCTTTCAGACACGAAGATGAAACCCTACTTCTATCCCGACCTCGACAAGAGCGTCCTCTTCGAACAGGAGTACATCTATGAGCGTAGCGGTCATACTCGCGGCTCTACGGTTGATCTGACACTCTTCGACATGGCGACGGAGAAGGAACTCGACATGGGCGGCACCTTCGACTGGTTCGGCCCTGAGAGCCATCCAGACTTCTGCGGCAACCCCGAGACGGGCGAATACACTGGCGACAATTCTAAATCGCCTGCCGAACCCAAGCGTAGCATCACCGCCGAACAGTTCGAGCACCGTATGATACTCCGGCGTGCCATGCTCGCTCATGGCTTCAAGGCCTTGGACACCGAGTGGTGGCACTTCACCCTGAAGGACGAGCCCTTCCCCGATACCTACTTCACTTTCCCCGTCAGACAGATAAAATGAAAAAGGCAATTGTCGTCGGCAGCCATCATTGTACACGATGAAGTTCACGTGCGTCTCTGGAGGCCGCAGCGATGCATCCTCCAGGAGCATTTGTAACTACTTGGATTTCAGTTGATTGTAATTCGATATTAATTTGCCCGCAATTCGATATTAACCATCTTGCAATTAATATCGAATTACAATACAATTTGGTATCATCCACAAAACGCTTCAATTTATGCAATCTTTTTTAGGTCGTTTATTCACTTTTTTCGAATGAACTAGTTGGTAATTTCGAAAAAACAACTATCTTTGCAGAAAATTGAAATAACGAAAAAAATAAAACTATGAAGCTACAATTGCTCACTTTGGCTGTGCTCACTGCAACGCTGGCGCAGGCACAACAACGACAGGAAATAGTGCTCACTGACAATTGGCAGTTCTCCCGTGACCAACAGTCGTGGGAACAGGTAAGCGTTCCCCACGACTGGGCCATCAGCGGTCCGTTCGACAAGAAATGGGACTTGCAGGTAGTAGCCATCACGCAGAACGGTGAGACGGAGGCTACTGAGAAGAGCGGTCGCTCGGGCGCGCTGCCGTGGATTGGTAAGGGCTACTACAAGCGGAAATTCATGATCCCGTCCGGATTCGACGGCTTTGCCGAACTGGTGTTCGACGGGGCCATGGCAGAGCCTACGGTCACGGTGAACGGCAATCGTGCCGGCTTTTGGGCCTATGGCTACAACACGTTCCGCGTGGATGTCACTCCAGTCGTAAGACCGGGAGAGAACCTCTTGGAAGTGGCTCTGCAGAATCTGGAAGAGAGCTCGCGGTGGTATCCCGGTGCAGGCATCTACCGACCGGTGAAGCTGGTGCTGACAGGAAGAAGCCATTTGGACCGCTGGGGCACTTTCATCCGCACAACGAGCATTGTGAACGACAAGGCCACGCTGGCCGTCACTGCGCAGGCCATCGGCGAGGGCAACGCCATCGAAGTGGAACTGCGCGACCAGAAGGGACACATCGTCGATGCCCATCATGCCGGCACGGATAGCGAGGGACGGGTGGAGATGAACTTCGAAGTGGCGAAACCCCATCTTTGGACTCCGGAGTCGCCTTATCTCTATAAGGCAGTGGTGAAACTGATGAAAAACGGCAAGACCATCGATGAACTCACTGAGAATATCGGCATACGCACGGTGGAGGTGTCGAAAGCAGGCGGCTTCCAACTGAACGGCGTGACGCGCAAGATAAAGGGCGTTTGCCTGCACCACGACTTGGGGCCGCTGGGCGCAGCCGTCAACAAGGCTGCCCTCATCCGGCAGATAAAGACCATGAAGGACATGGGTTGCGATGCCATCCGCACCGCCCACAATATGCCTTCACAAATGCAGATGGACATATGCGACTCACTCGGCATGATGGTCATGGCTGAGAGCTTCGATATGTGGGTCTATGCCAAGTGCAAGAACGGCTACGCCCGCTTCTTCAGGGACTGGAGCGACAGGGACATAGAGAACCTGGTGCGTGCCAACCGCAACCACCCCTCCGTCATCATGTGGTCCATCGGCAACGAGATTCCCGAACAGGGTATGAAGGGCGGACGGCAGATGGCCGAACACCTGCAGGCACTCTGCCATAGACTGGATCCCTCACGGCCCGTGACACAGGGCATGGACCGCATCGACAATGCCCTGAGCACCGGTTTTGCACAAGTGATGGACGTACCGGGCATGAACTATCGCGTACATAAATATCAGATGGCCTACGACAAGCTGCCGCAGGGCTTCCTCTTAGGGTCGGAAACGGCCTCAACGGTCAGTTCGCGTGGCATCTATAAGTTCCCGGTAAAGCCCGACGACAACACGCGCTTCTCCTCTTGGGCCAAAGACTATGACCCCAATGCCATCAAGACTGCCGACGGGCAGTGTTCTTCCTACGACGTGGAGTATTGCTCGTGGTCGAACCTGCCCGATGACGACTGGCGCTGGCAGGACGACTATCCCTGGGTCATCGGCGAGTTTGTATGGACGGGCTACGACTACTTGGGCGAACCGACTCCCTACGATGAGTACTGGCCCGCACGCAGCAGCTATTTTGGCATCTGCGACCTGGCCGGTCTGCCCAAGGACCGCTTCTACCTCTACCGTTCGCGTTGGAACAAGGATGAACATACCATCCACCTGCTGCCTCACTGGACATGGGGCAATACGAAGAAGGACAAGGGCAATCGCATTGGACAGACTACGCCCGTCTATTGCTATACTGACTACCCCGAGGGCGAGCTCTTCCTGAACGGCAAGAGTCAGGGACGCATCAAGAAGAATGTCGCCGAACGGCTCGACCGCTATCGCCTGCGCTGGAACGACGTGAAGTATGAGCCGGGTGAGCTGAAGGTCGTTGTCTACGATGAGATGGGGAAGAACTGCGGTGAGAAGACGCTGAAAACTGCTGGCAAGCCTGTCCGTCTGCAACTGGATGCCTGGACGCAGACGGACAAGCCCGAGCTGAAGGCCGACGGCGAAGACCTGGCTTTCGTCACTGTTTCGCTCGCGGATGCAGAAGGAACATTTGTGCCTGCTGCCACCGACCAACTGCGCTTTGAGGTAGAGGGTGCAGGCAGCTTCCGCGCTGTATGCAACGGTGATGCCACCTCACTGGAGCCGTTCACCCAGCCCACGATGAAACTGTTCTCCGGGCAGTTGGTGGTGGTGGTGCAGTCGGCTTGCGAGAAAGGCACGCTCACCCTGCGCGTCATCGATGATGAGCGCAAGCTGACACAGGAGCTGCAGCTACAGGTAAAATAAAGAAGGACGGTGAGATATGAGACGGCGACTTACTATCGGCCTGGATGCCAAGCGCATCGTGAGCAACGGTACGGGACTGGGCAGCTACGGGCGGACACTGTCAAACGACCTTTCGCGTGAGGAAGAGTTGCAGCTGCGGCTCTACGCCCCCGATGAGGGCCGTGGCGACCTGCGCGGACAAGTGGCCGAACGCGACAATCTGCGCTTTTGCTACCCCGACGGTCATCCTAACGGCATCGGTAAGGCGTTGTGGCGCACATGGGGCATCGTCAGCCAGCTGCAGGACGACCGCATAGACATCTATCACGGCCTGTCGGGTGAACTGCCCATTGGCATCAGCAAGACACGCATACGCACCGTGGTCACCATCCATGACCTCATCTTCATGCGCCACCCGGAATACTATCACTGGATAGACCGGAAAATATATGAATGGAAGTTCCGCAAGACCCTGAATGAGGCCGACCGCATCGTGGCCATCAGCGAGTGTACACGACGCGATATCTGCGAGTTGGGAGGTGTTGATGAAGACAAGATTGACCTTATCTATCAGAGTTGTGCAGCCCGTTTTACTGCCGACACCAATCCCCAGCATGTTCTGCAGGTAGTGCAGAAGTACGGTCTGCCGGAACGTTATGTGCTCAGTGTGGGGTCTGTTGAGGAGCGCAAGAACACACTGCTTGCCCTCAAAGCCCTCCATTGGCTGCCCGGCGATGTTCAGCTGGTCTTGGTGGGTCGTTCCACTCCCTATACCAAGAAACTGATCAGCTATGCCCAAAAGAACAGTCTCGCCCACCGGCTTCATCTGCTTCACGGCGTACCTGATGATGACCTGCCGGCCATCTATGCCCGTGCGGAGGTGTTTGTCTATCCGTCGCGCTACGAGGGCTTCGGCATCCCCATCATCGAAGCCGTGCGCATGGGTCTGCCTGTTGTGGGGTGTACAGGCTCCTGCTTAGAGGAAGCGGGCGGGCCCGACAACTTTTATGTCGATCCCGACCGCCCGGAAGATATGGCAACTGCCATCACCCGGCTGCTCAAAGGAGCAGAAGGGCGACAGCAGCGCATCAGTCTGAGCCAGGGGTATATCAGTCGTTTCGAGGGCAGTGACGCTGCCC
>Ga0247609_10006206_pt1 | contig 11543 bp, 10 predicted proteins | sample 172DNAGHGlowgp2_FD_193487 | JGI IMG/M metagenome (GOLD analysis project Ga0247609, IMG submission 193487) | Sheep rumen microbial communities from Palmerston North, Manawatu-Wanganui, New Zealand - 1728 DNA GHGlow gp2 | ecosystem: Host-associated > Mammals > Digestive system > Stomach > Rumen ... | reverse complement strand
TTTCGGTACGGGTAAGACGGTGCTGCAGCACGCCATCTCCAAGCAGGCTGAGGCCGACATCGTGATCATCGCTGCCTGCGGTGAGCGTGCCAACGAGGTCGTGGAGATCTTCACCGAGTTCCCCGAACTGGAAGACCCCCACACGGGCCGCAAGCTGATGGAACGTACCATCATCATCGCCAACACCTCGAACATGCCTGTCGCTGCGCGTGAGGCTTCCGTCTATACTGCCATGACGATGGCCGAGTACTATCGCTCGATGGGTCTGCGCGTGCTGCTGATGGCCGACTCCACCAGTCGTTGGGCACAGGCACTGCGCGAGATGTCCAACCGCATGGAGGAGCTCCCCGGTCCCGATGCATTCCCCATGGACCTCTCCGCCTTGATCTCCAACTTCTACGGCCGCGCCGGCTATGTATATCTCAACAATGGCGAGGTAGGCAGCATCACCTTCATCGGTACGGTGTCGCCTGCCGGCGGTAACCTCAAGGAACCCGTCACGGAGAACACCAAGAAGGTGGCCCGCTGCTTCTACGCCCTTGAGCAGGACCGCGCCGACAAGAAGCGCTACCCCGCTGTGAACCCCATCGACTCCTACTCCAAGTACCTGGAGTACCCCGAGTTCGCGGAGTACATCAAGGAGCACATCAACGAGGAGTGGATTCCCAAGGTGCTGAACCTGAAGACCCGTATGCAGCGCGGAAAGGAGATTGCCGAGCAGATCAACATCCTCGGTGACGACGGCGTGCCTGTGGATTACCACGTGACGTTCTGGAAGTCCGAGATCATCGACTATGTCGTGCTCCAGCAGGATGCCTTCGACGAGGTCGATGCCGTGACGCCCATCGAGCGTCAGGAGGAGATTCTGAATTTGGTCACGGAGATCTGCGAGCATAACTTCCAGTTCGACAAGTTCCAGGATGCCACAGACTATTTCCGCAAGCTCATCAACCTCTGCAAGCAGTGGAACTACAGCCAGTTCAAGAGCGAGCAGTACTACGACTTCAAGAAGCAGATAGAAGAATTCATCAAGTAAACAACTATGGCACAAGCTTTTCAAAAGATATACACAAAGATCAGCCAGATCACGAAGGCCACCTGCTCGCTCAAGGCAACAGGCGTAGGCTATGACGAACTGGCCACCATCGACGGCAAGCTCGCACAGGTGGTGAAGATTATGGGCGACAACGTGACGCTGCAGGTGTTCGAAGGCACGAGTGGCATCCCCACCAACGCCGAAGTCGTCTTCCTCGGCCATGCGCCCTCACTGAAGGTCAGCGAGCAGCTCGCAGGCCGTTTCTTCAATGCCTACGGACAGCCCATCGACGGCGGCCCCGCCATCGAAGGCAAGGAAGTGCCCATTGGCGGTCCCAGCGTGAACCCCGTGCGCCGCAAGCAGCCCAGTGAGCTCATCGCCACCGGTATCGCCGGTATCGACCTGAACAACACCCTCGTCTCCGGTCAGAAGATCCCGTTCTTCGCAGACCCCGACCAGCCCTTCAACGAGGTGATGGCCATGGTGGCCCTGCGCGCCAAGGTCGATAAGATCATTCTCGGCGGTATGGGTATGACCAACGACGACTACTACTACTTCAAGAACACCTTCTCCGAAGCCGGTGCGCTCGACCGTATCATCTCGTTCATGAACACCACCGAGGATCCCGCTGTGGAGCGTCTGCTCATCCCCGATATGGCGCTGACGGCTGCCGAGTACTTCGCTGTGGAGAAGCACGAGACGGTGCTCGTTCTCTTGACCGACATGACCTCCTATGCCGACTCCCTCTCCATCGTCAGCAACCGTATGGACCAGATTCCCTCGAAGGACTCTATGCCTGGCTCCCTCTATTCCGACCTGGCGAAGATCTATGAGAAGGCCGTGCAGTTCCCCGAGGAGGCCGGTGGCGGCTCCATCACCATCATCGCGGTGACCACCCTCTCCGGCGGCGACATCACGCACGCCGTGCCCGATAACACGGGTTACATCACCGAGGGTCAGCTCTACCTGCGCCGCGACTCCGATGTGGGTAAGGTCATCGTCGATCCCTTCCGCTCGCTGTCACGTCTGAAGCAGCTCGTGGCCGGTAAGAAGACCCGCAAGGACCACTCGCAGGTCATGAACGCCGCCATCCGTCTGTACTCCGACGCTGCCAACGCCAAGACCAAGCTGGAGAACGGCTTCGACCTCACCGACTACGACAACCGCTGCCTCGACTTCGCCAAGGAGTACGCCACGTCCATCCTCGCCATCGACGTCAACGTGGATACCACCGAGATGCTCGACGTCACCTGGGGCCTGTTCCGCAAGTACTTCAAGCTCGAAGAGGTCAACATCAAGAAGGAGTTTACCGATATCTATTGGAAGTAGCTCGCGCTCTGCGCGAAGTTTAAGGTTTAAAGTTTAAAGTTTAAAGACCTACGGAAAACCGCTTTAATCGTTAAACATTAAACATTCAACATTAAACTACGGACAAAGTCCGTGCAAATTATGGCAATCAAATTTCAATACAATAAGACATCGCTCCAACAGATTGAGAAGCAACTCAAGATGCGACAGCGCACGCTCCCTATCATCAAGAATAAGGAGACGGCCCTGCGCCTTGAGGTGAAGCGCTGCAAGGAAGAGGCCGAGGCGCTCGAACGCAAGCTGCAAGAGCAGATTGCCGGCTACGAATCGATGTACGCCCTTTGGGGCGAGTTCGATGCGTCGCTGGTGAGCCTGCAGGACGTGGAGATAGAGGTGAAGAAGGTCGCCGGTGTGCGCGTACCCGTTCTCGCCAACATACGTCTCACGGTGCAGCCCTTTGGTCTGTTCAGTGCCCCGAAATGGTACTTCGATGGTATCAACCTCTTGCAGGGCCTGGCTAAGACAGCTGTTGAGCACGAATTCGTGGAAGCCAAGACCAGCCTGCTGGACCACGCACGCAAGAAGACCACCCAGAAGGTGAATCTCTTCGAGAAGGTGCAGATCCCTGGCTTCCAGGAGGCGGTGCGAAAGATCAAGCGATTCATGGAGGACGAGGAGAACCTCTCCAAGTCCAGTCAGAAGATCCTCAAGTCCCTGCAGGAGAAACGCAAGCAGGACGAAGAGGACGTTGCGTCCGCCGGTTCTCCCGACGGCGAAAAGAAAGGAGGCACCGCATGATTGAGAAAATGAAGAAACTCACGTTCCTGGTCTATCACAAGGACTACGAACGTTTCCTGCGCGACCTTCAGGCCTTGGGCGTGATGCATATCCAGAAGTCCGGCGACCAGACGCTGGCCGAGCCGGCCACGCTGCGCGAGTTGCGCCGCCAGAAGGCTGATGTCACAGAGGTCCTTAACATCCTGCAGAAACTCTCGGGTGTGATCCTCGACATGGTGCCGCTGGGTGATGCCGGCATGAAAGACACGATAGCGTCTGCCAAGGCCATGCAGTTGGTGCGCAGGACACAGGAGATCGGCAACACGCTGCTCGCCCTGAACCCGCAGATCGCAGCCCTGGAGCGCGATGCAGCAGCACTTCGCCCGTGGGGTGAGATCAACAAGGAGACGATGGAAGCGCTGCACAAGGCTGGCGTCCACGAGCACTACCGCATCGCATCGGTCGCACGCTTCGCCTCCAACTTCCCTGAATATGCAGGCCTTGAGGTGAACCGCGACCATAAGTTCGTCTATTTCCTCACCTTCGACATCGACGGTCAGGAGAACGAGGACATCCCAGCACAGAGCTTGAAGCTGCCCGAGAAATCCTTGAAGGAAGTGGAGGGCGAGCTCGCAGAGGTCGTCAGCCAGAAGGCCAAGCTCGAAGCCGAGCGCGCCAACATCGCCGCCAAGAACATCGGCGATATCCGCGCCTTGGAGCAGCTCATCGACAGCGCCATCGCACGCGAGGAGGCCACCCTGCTGACACAGCGCGCAGCCATGGACACCGTCATCGTCATGGAAGGCTGGTTCCCTGTGCGCGAAGAAGCCGCCATCAAAGGCTTCCTGTCCAGCGAGGAGGCGTACTACGAGATGCGTGATCCCGTGAGCACGGACAATGTGCCCATCAAGCTGCGCAACAACCGCTTCAACCGTATGTTCGAGCGACTCACACGCATGTATGGTTTCCCCAGCTACAACGAGTGGGATCCCACACCCATCGTGGCACCCTTCTTCACGCTCTTCTTCGCCATCTGTATGGGCGATGCCGGCTACGGTCTCATCATCATGCTCTACGGTATGCTGGAGATGGCCGGTAAGGCGCGCAAGACACCCATCGTGGGCGAGATGCTGCACGGCTGCGGCGATATGGTCTTCACCCTCGGCGCTGCCACCACACTCGTGGGCTTGGCCCTGGGCACCTTCTTTGGACTCTCGCTCGTGGACTACGCCCCCGAGGGCAGTCCACTGCACAGCTACTATGAGTTCGTGGGCGGCAACTTCCCCGGCACCACCTATTCCTTCCAGATGGCGAGCGCCATCCTCATCGGTGTCCTGCACCTGTGCATAGCGCTGATGGTCAAGGCCCTCCTCTACACGCAGAAGGAAGGTCTCGCCGCCACGCTCGGCACATGGGCCTGGAACCTGTTGCTCATCGGCGGTGTCATCGTGGGTGCCTTATACCTCGTTGGCACGCTGTCAGCTGACGCCACCCGCCTGACGATTATCGCCATCGGCGCCGTCAGTGCCATCGGCATCTACTTCCTCAACGACATCGGGCGCATGAAAGCGTCGCCGATCAAAGGCTTGCTCATCAACCCCCTGGCCGGTCTCTACGAGACGTACAACATGGCCAGCGGCCTGCTCGGCGATGTCCTGTCCTATGTCCGCCTCTATGCCCTCTGCCTGGCAGGCGGTGCGCTCGGTAGTGCCTTCAACCAGATTGGTGATATGGTCGCCGCCAGCGGTGGTGTGGCCATTGTGGGAGCCGTGCTCATCTATGTCATCGGCCACCTCCTCAACCTGCTGCTTTCGGCCATCTCGGCCTTCGTGCACCCGCTGCGTCTGAACTTCGTGGAGTACTTCAAGAACTCAGGCTACGAGGGAAAGGGCACCGGCTATGCACCGCTGAAATAATAAACACTAAACAAACATTAAACAATCAAACAATAAACATTTAACAATTATGGAACAATTACTTGGTTATCTTGGTCTCGGCCTCATGTTGGGTCTGGCCGGTATTGGCAGTAGCTACGGAACCACCATCGCTGGTCAGGCTGCTGAAGGAGCTCTGAAGAAAGACCCCTCAAAGTCTTCTGGCTACATGGTGCTTTGCGCACTACCCGCTACACAGGGTCTCTATGGCTTTATTGCATTCATGATGATGGCAGGTCGCGCCGCCACTGACGGTCTCCTGCTCTTCGGCATCGGCATCGGCGTGGGTCTCGCATGTCTGCTCTCTGGCATCCGTCAGGGTAAGATCTGTGCTGCCGGTATTCAGGGTATGGCTCAGGGCCACGACGTGCAGACCAACACTATGATCTACGCCGCTCTGCCTGAGTTCTACGCCATCCTGGCACTCGTCGCCACCTTCCTCGTCTAATTTCTTTCTTTATGAAAACTCTGGAACAGATTTTCGCGTCCAAGCTGTTGAAGGTGAAGGCTATCAAGCTGCAGCCCACCAACCCCTTCACATGGGCCAGCGGCTGGAAGTCGCCCTTCTACTGCGACAACCGCAAGACGCTCTCGTACCCCGATCTGCGTAGCTTCGTGAAGCTCGAGACGGCGCGCATCATCATGGAGCGCTTCCCCGAGGTGGAGGCCATCGCCGGCGTCGCTACGGGAGCCATCCCGCAGGGCGCTATGGTGGCTGATACCCTCGCCCTGCCCTTCGTCTATGTGCGCTCGAAACCCAAGGACCACGGCCTTGAGAACCTCATCGAGGGCGAGTTGAAGCCCGGTATGAAGGTCGTCGTCGTCGAGGACCTCATCTCCACCGGCGGCAGCTCCCTGAAGGCTGTCGAGGCCATCCGCCTCAACGGCTGTGAGGTCGTTGGTATGGTAGCTGCTTACACCTACGGTTTCTCTGTCGCTGAGAAGGCGTTCAAGGAGGCCAAGGTGGAGCTCATCACCCTCACCAACTACGAGGCTGTCGTCGAGGAGGCGCTCGCCACGGGCTACATCAAGCAAAGCGAAGTGGAACTCTTAAACGCATGGCGTAAAGACCCTGCACACTGGAACGCATGACAAAGTTTGAAAGTAGCGTAAAGCAGATTCATTATCCGCAGACGAGCGTCTTCGCCAAGCTCGCAGACCTCCGCAACCTCGAAGGCTTGAAGGAGCGCTTCAGCGACCCGGCCGTCGTGGACCAGCTGCGAGCCACCGGGCAAGTTCCCGAGGACAAGCTCGCACAGATTCAGCAGATGGCCCAGCAGCTGGCGTTCACCGAGGACACCGTCAGCATCGAAGGCACACCCATGGGCAACGTCACGCTCCGCATTGTGGAGCGCGACGAGCCCAAATGTGTGAAGTTCCAGGTCGAGGGCGCACCCATCGCCGCTAACCTGTGGATTCAGGTGTTGCCCACGGCCCCCTATGAGAGCAAGATGAGATGCACCATCGGCGCTGAACTCAACTTCTTTATCAAGCAGATGGCCAAGAAGCCCCTGCAGGAAGGCGTCGAGAAACTCGCCGAGATGCTCTCTATGATCCCTTATTAACGTTAAGGTTAGGGTTAAGGTTATCGTTATGGTTAATAAACTCTGGCAGAAGAATGTGACGCCCACCGCTGAGATAGAGCGGTTCACCGTAGGGCGCGACCGCGAGTTGGACGCCTATCTGGCTGAGAGCGATGTGATGGGCTCCATGGCCCATATCACCATGCTCGAGAGCATCGGCCTCCTCACTGCCGACGAGCTGCGCCTCCTCCTCGCCGAGCTCCGCAATATCCTCAAGGACATACGCGCCGGCGAGTTCCAGATCGAGGAGGGCGTCGAGGACGTGCACTCTGAGGTGGAGCTCCTCCTCACGCGCCGCTTAGGTGACGTCGGTAAGAAGATCCACAGCGGGCGTTCACGCAACGACCAGGTCCTCGTGGATCTGAAGCTGTGGACACGCCACCAGCTCCGCGACATCGTGGAGCTCGTGAAGACACTCTTCGATGAGCTGCAGGCACAGAGCGAGCGCTATAAGAACGTGCTCATGCCCGGCTACACACACCTCCAGGTGGCGATGCCCTCCAGCTTCGGACTCTGGTTTGGAGCCTATGCCGAGAGCCTCACCGACGATATGCTCTTCCTGCAGGCCGCCTATAAGATGGTCAACCGCAACCCCTTGGGCTCCGCAGCAGGCTACGGCTCCAGCTTCCCCCTCGACCGCCAGATGACCACAGACCTGTTGGGCTTCGACTCCATGGCCTACAATGTCGTCTATGCACAGATGGGGCGCGGTAAGATGGAGCGCAACGTAAGCTTCGCCCTCGCCTCCGTGGCCGGCACCATCGCCAAGCTCGCCTTCGACGCCTGCCTGTTCAACTCCCAGAACTTCGCCTTCGTGAAGCTCCCCGCCGAGTGCACCACAGGCTCCAGCATTATGCCCCATAAGAAGAACCCCGACGTCTTCGAGCTCACGCGCGCCAAGTGCAACAAGCTGCAGGCACTGCCCCAGCAGGTCATGCTCATCATGAACAACCTCCCCAGCGGCTATTTCCGCGACCTGCAGATCATCAAGGAAGTCTTCCTGCCCGCCTTCGCTGAGCTCAAGGACTGCCTTACCATGACCACCTATATCATCAATAAGATGCAGGTCAACGACCACATCCTTGACGATCCCCGCTACGACCTGATGTTCTCCGTCGAGGAAGTCAATCGCCTCGCAGCCGACGGCATGCCCTTCCGCGATGCCTACCGCAAGGTGGGCCTCGACATCGAAGCAGGCCAGTTCACCCCCGTCAAGGAGGTGCACCACACCCATGCCGGCTCCATTGGCAACCTCTGCACCGCCGACATCGCCGCCCTCATGCAAGACATCCTCGCCGGCTTCCCCTTCGACAAAGTCGCCGCCGCCGAAAAAGCCCTCACCGGCTGTTGAAGAATTGAAAGATTGAAAGATTGAACTTTTCCTTTCCCCATAACGCCCATTCGGCCCATAAGCCCTATAAGCCTTATAAGGCCCATAAGCCCAATAGGCCTCGTTCCCCCCACCATCTCCTCCTCCTTCTTTCAATCTTTCAATTTTTCAATCTTTCCATCCTCCTCTCCTCCTGCGAGAAAGCCGAGCAACCCTACAGCAACATCCTTGTTCGCTTGACCCTTTCGGCCACTAACCTCATTCCCCAGCTCAACAGCTCCCTCAACAACCCGGGCGAGTTCTGCACCATCACCGCCCACAACAACACCTACGTCTTCCACAGCCCCGGCTTGCGCGAGGACTACGTCCACGAACTCACGGAGCTGGAGCGTAAGTCCAACTTCGTACTTGGCCTCAGCGGCCTCATCGTAGGTACCCCCATTATGGCCGAGCAGCTGAGCACGCAGGCCAATGTCGTATGCTATGACCTCGCCTGCGCCAACTGCTACGAGGAAGCCTCCATCACCCGCAACCTCACCCTCCGCGAGAGCCAGCGCGCCGAATGCTCCCGCTGCGGTCGCCGCTACGACCTCAACACCCAGGGCATCGTCATCGACGGCCCCACCGGCCGCTCCCTCTTCCGCTACCGCGCCACCTTCTACCCCTCCGGCAGCACCCTCACCGTCTCGAATTGAACCTTTGGATCCTTGAAACCTTGAATCTTTGAACCCTTTACCCCCCTTGTTTCGATGAATCCATCACGATGGCTCCATTAATCCATCATGATGGCACAATCAATCCATCATGATGGATTAATCAATACCCCGCACTCCATCGCCCAAATCTTGCGCTTCTGTGGGCTCAGTCCTTCTTGGTGGCGGAGAGGACTTCGATGGCTTTGGCGACGACGGGGTCGTCGGCATAGATGATCTGGAAGTATTCGCTGTAGTCCCATAGGTCGCGTGCGACGAGGCCTTTGAGGACATGGCGCATGTTCTGAAGGGTACGCTGCAGCTCGTCGTCGTCGCGGGCCTGCAGGCTGTCCTTCTTGGCGGCGTCGGTAAGGATGTCATCGAGGACGTCCTGGGGCATCGTGAACGTGGCGCAGAAGTCGTCGAAGCTCTTGTACTGCTTGCTGAGCTGCTTGCGGTGCTCGTCCATATAGTGGAGGCAGGCATTGTTGATGTAGCTGCGGGCGGTGAGCTCGCGGTAGAGGCGTGTGTAGCGGGTGGTGTCGAGGGGCACGAAGATGTCGGGCATAATGCCACCGCCACCATAGACGGTGCGCTGCTGCTTCAGGGTCTTGTAGCGCAGCGAGTCGGGGAAATGGATGCTGTCGGCATTGGTGAGTTCGCCGCGGTTATAGCGGTCGATGACATCGCGGGCGTAGCTCTTGGCATCGCCTTTCTCGTAGGGCTTCTGGATGCAACGGCCCGAGGGGGTGTAATAGCGGGCTACGGTGAGGCGTATCATACTGCCGTCTTCAAGGGATATGGGGCGTTGCACGAGGCCTTTACCGAAGGTGCGGCGCCCGATGATAGTGCCGCGGTCGTGGTCTTGTATGGCACCGGACAGAATCTCGGCTGCCGAGGCGGAGTGCTCATCCACGAGCACCACGAGGCGCCCGTCGGTGAACAGGCCGCCGCCCGAGGAGCGGTATTCTGCCACGCGGATGCCGTCGCGACCGCGTGTGTCCACGATGAGCTCGCCCTTGGGCAGCAGCTCGCTGACGATTTCCACGGCCGCACCGAGGTAGCCGCCGCCATTGCCTTGAAGGTCGAGGATGAGGGACTGCATGCCCTGGCGCTTCAGCTGCTTGATGGCATCGACGACTTCGTCGTGTGTGGTGGCTGAGAAGTTGCTGAAACGGATGAGGCCGATGCCGGGTGCCGCGATATAGGCAGCATCTACGGACTTGACGGGGATCTTATCGCGGGTGATGTTGAAGGTCAGCACATCTTTGATGCCGCGACGGACGATGCCCAGCTTCACCTTGGTGCCGCGCGGGCCACGCAGGCGGCTCATGATGTTCTCGCGGCTCATCTTCACGCCGGCAATGGCGGTGTCGTTGACGCTGACGATGCGGTCGCCGGCCAGGATGCCTTTCTTCTCCGAGGGGCCGCCGGCCACGGGTTGGATGACGACGAGCGTGTCCTCCAGCATGTTGAACTGCACGCCGATGCCGTCGAAGTTACCCTGCAGCGGCTCGTTCATCTTCTTGGTGTCCTCGGCGTTGGTGTAGGTGGAGTGGGGGTCGAGCTTGGAGAGCATCCCCGTGATGGCATCCTCCACCTGGCGGTTGAGGTTGACGGTATCAACATACAGCTGGTTGATCATCACCGTGCTCTGTATGAGCTTGCGTATCGCCTGCTCGCGAGGGTCAGAGGAAGGCTGCGCATACAGCCACACCCCCAACCCCTCTCCAAAGGGCGAGGGGAGTAGATAGCTAAATGAAAAAAAGAGGAAAAAGAAGTATTTAGAAATAGATTTCATAGTCCTAAGTATACTAGAAGGCATTTATTCCCCTTACTGCCGTAGGCTTCCCCCTCGCCCTTTGGAGAGGGGGGTAGGGGGTGAGGCTTTATATCCTTCCGGCAGGAAGGCTGTGATGTCCTTGCCGAAGTGGGCGAGCTCGCGGACGAGGGAGCTGGAGAGGGAGGCGTAGCGGGGATCGGTGAAGAGGACGACGGTGTCGATGCCTGTGAGCTGGCGGTTGACGTCGGCCATCTGCATCTCGTACTCGAAGTCCTTGATGCTGCGCACGCCCCGCAGGATGGCTTTTGCACCGATGGAATGGGCAAAATCGGTGGTGAGGCCGCTGTAGCTCTCCACGCGCACGCGCGCCTGTTCCTTATATAATATACGTATGGCTCGCACTCGTTCCTCGACAGGTATCCATCCGGCCTTCTGCTCGTTGATGCCCACCGCAATCACCACCTCGTCGAACAGCTGCAGCGCACGCTCAACCACGTCTGCGTGGCCAAGGGTGAAAGGGTCGAAGCTGCCTGGGAACAGGCATATTGATGATTGATGATTGATGATTGATGAATACTGGTTCATAGACCGGTGCGTATTTTATTTATGATTTATGATTGATGAATGATGAATGATGATTTATGATTGATGATTATAGACCTGCACGTTTTTTTGTTGTTTTTATGCTTGATGTTATCAATCTCATGATCTCTTCAGCATCATCTTTCAAAGATTTAAACTGTTCTTCTGAAATAAGTTCTATCCGTCGGAGAAGCCTCAGCCAAAAGATAGTCTCTTCACCTTCTTTACTTGATATTGCCAATTTATGTACAAAATCAGATGCTGATTCCGCCCTTATTGATTCAGCAACGTTTGCTCCAATCGATGTCCCTGATCTTAGCATTTGTTGCGATATTATCCTTTCCTTCTTCTCATCTTGAAGATAACGTGTTATCTTGTAGATTCGAACCCCAAAATTTAAACACTTCTCTAATATTATATTGTCATTCATATTATTACTTTATATTCCTCAATCCTCATTCCTCAATCCTCAATCCTCATTCCTCATTCCTCAATCCTCAATCCTCATTCATCAATCC
>Ga0247609_10006205_pt1 | contig 11544 bp, 8 predicted proteins | sample 172DNAGHGlowgp2_FD_193487 | JGI IMG/M metagenome (GOLD analysis project Ga0247609, IMG submission 193487) | Sheep rumen microbial communities from Palmerston North, Manawatu-Wanganui, New Zealand - 1728 DNA GHGlow gp2 | ecosystem: Host-associated > Mammals > Digestive system > Stomach > Rumen ... | reverse complement strand
GCGCAAATTTATAGATAAGTTTATCCGCCGCAAATAAATAAAGTCCTGCGATTAAAATACCCGCGATTGCGGCGAACAAATTCGTCATGGGTATAAACATTACAAAAAAGCATACGGTTCCGTATATGAAAGATAAATACCCGTAAAGCTTGGATTTTATGAGGAAATCCTTCGAATAGGGCTGCAGTATGTAATAAACCGTTAAATGTCTTATCGAAAAAAGGGCCGTAAAAGATGTGATTGTCACAATGACGGAAATAATTTCTCCAAAGTAGTTTTCACCGCCGGTTAAAAGAATCGTTGCGATTACGAAGGTCATCATCATAATCGACTGTATCATATTATATTTAAAGATCGATAACGCGCGAAGGCGGAACATCTTTCTTAAAGCTTCGGGAGTTCTGTAAAAACCGTACACAAGCATCGTGGAATCGCAGCTTGCGAACATTGCACGAGACATAAATCCGCCCGTATTGAAAGTTCCTAGGAAAAATACAAAAATACCCGGATGTTTCGTGAAAAGATATCTTAAAACCGATTTTGACACATCATCGAATCTCGTGATTTCAAAGTATAAAAATACCCCCATTAAACCGATTCCGATTACAGTCATCGCAATGAAAATAATCTGGTTCTTTAAAAAGATTTTCCTGTGTCTTAAAAAGAATAATTCGTTTAAATACTTATATCCCGTCGAGCCGTGTTTGCTGCCTTCAGACTCATTGATCTTAACTTCAAAACTCTGTCCGGTCTCTTTCTTCTGCTGCTTTTTGATAAGTTCGCTTCGAACCTTATCCGCATAGAGCGCGGTCTTGTAAAGTTCAAACGGGAACTTCCTCATAAGAAGTATTCCCGGAACAATGGACAACACAGATAAAAGATAAATTATCACAACAGGAAGATAAAGTTCGTAATATAAAATAAGTCCGCCCCCTATTAAACCGGCAATGGAAATTGCCGTAACAAGAAGCACATTAACCGTCCAGTTTCCGTCAATCGAAAGAGGAACGCCTTTTTTGTTTTTCTTTCTGCCAAGCGACTGTTTAAACGCATACACACTCATCTCGCATCCTAAGGGTGCCACCTTAAATCCGATACCCGCGAGCGGTATAAGAATCGCCAGATACCATTTAACACCACTTAAAAGAGCCGCGGGAATGCCAAATACCGTATAGCCTAAAATCACGTTAAAAGAATCGTACAGAAATCTCGCAGTGACGTATTTTTTGGCATCCATGCCCATGTGGAAAACCGCATATTCTCCCTCGGGAGTGTTCCTGAATACGTTGTATACAAACATCCAGATAACGGAAATAAAAACGAAACCGAAAAGAAACGCAGTCTCCTGTGCTTTCCCTTCAAATGAACCGACAATGGCAGAGCCGAAAAACAAGAGCACAAAGAGTCCGAGTTTGCCGAAAAACGCCTTGGCAACTTCAGAAATAACCGACATCACGGTTGCAAAAAACTTGATTATCCATAATCCGTATATCTTCTCGGGAATATATTTGCCTATAAGCGGAATATTTCTTATCGTATGAAGGATTTCGTTGATATTAACGGTATTTTCAATACTTAAAATAATTCTTAGTGTATTAAGCGTCTTCTGCATCTTTTAAGGCCTCAATTATTTTAGTTTTGAAATTCTCGTTGTCGAGATTGTTCTTGTCCACCACTTCGAGCTTTCCGTGATTTAAAAGAACTATCTCATCGCACAAATCCAGCGCTATATCAAGAAGGTGCGTGGAAAAAATAATTATTCTTCCCTCTTTCTGGCTTCTTAATATATCCTTCATCTCTTCGGCAACCACGACATCCAGAGACGTCAGTGGCTCGTCCAAAAGCATGAGACGCGGAGATGCTATCATGTTGATTAACATCTGCATTTTGTTTCTGGTTCCGTGGGAATAATCCTTCATGAGTCTGTCCCTCGTATCCTCGGGAATTCTCACGTAATCCATGTATTCGTCGATGGGTTTTACATCTTTAACGGTCTCGGAATGAATATCGATGAAAAACTTGATAAACTCTCTGCCGGTTAAAAAATCGGGGACTGTGGGCGTGGATAAAACATATCCGATATCGTCCGCCTCCACCTTTTCTTCCTTGTCGTCTGTTTTAAAAAAGAAACGTCCCGAGTTTATCTCGGTATCGCTGTTTAAGCAGTTAAAAAGAGTAGTTTTGCCCGCGCCGTTTCTTCCGAGCAGTCCGTAGATTTTTCCTTCTTCAAACGTAAAATCAATATCATTTAAAACCTGATGTCTGCCGTAACTTTTAGATAAATGTGATATTACAAATTCCATTTTTCACCTCAATTTTGTGACACTGGGGGACGGGGGTGTAGTGTCACGAAAATGACACTACACCCCCGTCCCCCAGTGTCACTCGCCTTATTCTTCTAAAATCTGAATTTCCAAGTAATCAAACTCTATCGTTTCAATAAACGAATCCTTGTAAAATCTGGTCTTTGAATGTCTCTTGAATTCTTTTATGTTGCTGTCAAGCCAGATCGGAATCGCCAGATCAAAACCCACACAGGCCTTTTCGAGCGAATGCATTATTTTATGCGTGCGGGTGTCGTTCGTTAAATCTTCAATTGTGACATCTTTTAAAAGATGATTATCTTTTATTTCTTTAACCCAGAGTTTAAACATAGTTTTCCTTTATAAACTTGCCTTGTAGATTGCAAGCATATCCGCCTCGTTCAGTACTTTTGCGGAGCCCTTTGCTCCGCCCACGCCTATGGCACACTTCTCTGCCATAAGGGCAAATTCTTCCTCGGTGGGATTAACGCCCAGTTCACGAAGATTGGTGGGCATATTGATGCTTCTGTAAAAATCTTCCATGGCTTCGATTCCGCGGAGAGCGATTTCTTCATCACTGCCCGTATTTTCGACTTCCATTACGTTTAATGCAAATTTCTTAAATCTCGGAAGGCAGTTTTTGTATACGTATCTCGCCCAGGTGCCCCAGATTGCCGCAAGGCCCGCACCGTGAGCAACATCATATAATCCGCCGAGTTCATGCTCTAACTTGTGAGTCATCCAGTCTCCGCCGTCGTTTCCGCAGCCTGTAAGACCGTTGTGTGAGAGACTTCCGGCCCACATAACTTCGGCTCGCGCATCATAGTTTGAAGGATCGTCTCGAAGAATAACCGCGTTCTTTTTAACTGTTCGTAAAAGACCTTCCGCCAAAGCATCCGTAATTTCCATATTTCCGCCCTGCGTGAAATATCTTTCCATTGTATGCATCATAATGTCCGTACATCCGCAGGCAGTCTGATAATCAGGCAGAGTCATGGTAAGTTCGGGATTTAAAATCGCAAATGCAGGACGTCCGTAATCCGAACTGTAGCCTCTTTTTACGAGGCCTTCTTCTTTGGTAATAACCGAAGAATCGCTCATTTCGCTTCCTGTTGCCGCTATTGTAAGGATAACGCCCAAAGGAACGCTGCCTTCGGCTTTTCTTTTATAATCATAGAAATCCCATACATCACCTTCGTTTGCAAGGCCGTAACCTATTGCCTTGGCGGAGTCAATTGCAGAACCGCCGCCGATGGCGAGAAGAAAATCAACATTCTCTTTTTTGCAAAGCTCAATGCCTTCATATACCAATCCAAGATGAGGATTGGGAACCGCGCCTCCGAGTGTTACATAGCTGATATCAGCAGCATCAAGTGTATCCGTTACACGCTTTAAAAGTCCCGAACGAACCACGCTTCCTCCGCCGTAATGTATTAAAATCTTCGTACCGCCGAATTCTTTTATGAGGTCTGCAACCCTGCTCTCCGTATTTTTGCCGAAAATAACCTTTGTCGGCGTGAAGTATTTAAAATCAAACATGTAACTTTCCCTCCAATTGTTCTAAAAACATTCCTTAACATTCTACCAAATTTTTGTCCCTTTGTAACGAATTTCTCCAATCATTGTTTTATATTCAGAAAACAATTTACGGAAAGGAATGAGAAATTATGATTAAAAGAAAAACTATAACCAAAAAAATAACGCAGATTATCGCGGTTTCGATGGCTGTATCTGCACTTTTTGCGTGTGACAAAGCCGAAACAAACGAACATCACCCTCTGCACAATTATTCCTACTATACGTCTTCAATGTCTTCATCCGCATCTGCCATGACACAGTCTGCAGGAACAATGTCGGCAGCCGCTTCCACTTCTGCTTCCGCCGCAACTGCATCAAATTCAAACGGCATATCTTCCACGCCTCCGGCATACTGGGGAACAGGCGGATACAAGTCGTACAATTTGGGAGATTCCGATGCAGGATTTATAACCGAAGAATATTCGACTCTAACGGAAAATGTATTTAAGGATGTCTCAACGTCTCCTCTTTCAACATTCTCGGCTGACGTGGATACGGCTTCATATGCCAATGTAAGAAGGATGATTTATGCCGGCCGCCAACCCGAATATATTCCGACCGGCGCGGCCAGAATCGAAGAAATGATTAATTACTTTTCTTATAATTATAAGGGCCCGAAAAGCGGCGAACCTTTCGGAATAAATGCGGAAATATCCGACTGTCCCTGGAATAAAGATCATCGACTCGTTCGTATCGGCCTTCAGACAGAAGCGATTGACTTTTCAAAATCCATGGATTCAAACATCGTTCTGCTCATCGATGTTTCCGGTTCCATGGACAGCTACGACAAACTCCCTTTATTACAGGAATCCTTCTGTCTGATGGTGGATAATCTTTCCGAAAAAGACAGAATTTCCATCGTAACCTACGCAGGCGCCAGCAATACTGTACTTGAAGGCGTAAGCGGAGCAGACAAAGAGACCATAAAAGAAGCCATAAACTCTCTTTCCCCGTACGGTTCCACAAACGGCTCAGGCGGTATAAAACAAGCTTACAAACTGGCCAAAGAAAATTTCATAGAAAACGGCAATAACAGGGTAATTATAGCTACCGACGGTGATTTTAATGTCGGCGTAACCAGCGAAAGCGAACTATCCGATCTTATCAAAGAAAAAGCCAAGGACGAAATATACTTATCGGTTATAGGGTTTGGTACCGGAAATTATGCGGATGCAAGAATGGAAACACTGGCAGACGACGGTAACGGAAACTATTCATACATTGATTCTATGGCAGAGGCTAAAAAGGTTCTCGGAAAAGACTTCGGCGCAAATATGGTGACTGTCGCAAAAGATGTGAAACTCCAGGTCGAATTCAATCCCGCATATGTATCCGAATATCGTCTTTTAGGATATGAAGACAGAATGCTTAATAACGAAGATTTTGACGATGATACAAAAGATGCCGGAGAAATCGGCGCAGGTCATTCTGTAACCGTCCTTTATGAAATCGTTCCGGGCGCACGCTCGTATGAGGGTTCAGGGCTTAAATATCAGACAAGTACGCTGACCGATCAGGCTAAAAATACAAACGAATGGCTCACTTTAAAAGTACGTTACAAAAATCCGGGCTCCGACTTCTCAACCCTCCTCGAATACAATATCGGAGATAACGAATATACGGATAAACCCTCGGATGATTTTAAGTTTCAGGCCGCAGTCGCAGAATTTGCCATGATCCTTCGTCAGAGCAAATACGTAAACGGCAAGGATTTCAAGCATGTCCGCTCACTGCTGAAAACTATAAAAACAAATGATGAATACAAAGAAGAATTCGCTGATATGGTAGATGTTTGTATAGAAAATTCCAATTAAAATATGAACGGAATTGTTATTTTGTTCACAATTTAATAGATAATTGTTTACAAATTTAATACATTTTCGTCAAACAGTATTCATATTTACAAACTAATATAATAACTGTAATAACAAAAAGAGAAACGAAACCTTTTAACAGATCATAAATTTTTTCATTTCATTTTCTACCTTCCAAACTCCTACAAACGCCGGTTTGTAGGAGTTTTTAATTTAGAAGAATTTCCATCTGCTTAAGAAAAATCCGGGAATAACCACTATTACGAAGAATGCCCAGCTGACAAGCGTAAAAGTTTTGACGAATTTAAATCCGTTGTCGGGATATTCCCTTACGTATATTCTGTAATTGATGACCGATGCAAGCGAACCTATAAGCGATACCAATCCCGCTGTATCGGCGCCGTAGATTAGTCCCGCGAAGTTTTGGGTGAAAGGATAAAGAACAATGGATGCCGGAACATTGGATATTATCTGGCTTAAACCTATGGCCCACCAGTATTCGTTTCCCGCCACGGCTTTGTTTAACACATCGGATATCTTCGGATTGGCCGCGATTGACGATGAGAAAACAAAGAAACAGAGGAACGTAAAGATAAGTACATAGTCAACCTGTACGAAAAGCTTTATATTAACCGCAGCTATCACAACTATTACAATTGCAACCGCTATCGGCCAGTACTTGGTCCTCGTTACGATTGTAAGAATAATCATTGCAAAAAGAATAAGATATGCTGCTTTTCTAATCTTAATCTTCGTGCTGACAGCCTCTTTTTCCTCTTCGATTTCCACGGTCTTGAATTCTTCTTTTACGTTTTTACGATATAAAACAAGCACGAAAATTATTAAAAGAATCGCGGAACCGATGCAGAGAGGCGACATATGAAGCATAAAATTCCACACACTCGTGTCGGACTGTCCGAATAAAAAGAGGTTTTGCGGACTTCCGAAAGGCATTAAAAGCGAGCCTCTTATCGCCGCGATGTTTTCCATGGAAATAACGGGTAAGATGTATTTTTCCTTGTCGCCTTTTCTAAACAAAAGAATCGTAAGCGGCACAAAGATAATAAGCGATACGTCGTTCGTTACAAACATCGATGTAAAGAAAACGCCGAAAATAAGGAAAAGCGAAAGCGTCGCCATGGTTTTAAACTTTTTGCTAAAATTAATTACCGGCTCAAATATATTCTCCTGTTTAAAACCCTCAAGGACACATAACATCATAAAAAGAGTGCCGAGCGTGTGCCAGTCAATCTCTTTGATAAGAGCCTTTGTGGGAGGCGTGATAAACAAAGAAACGACGGCAGCGATTACGGCCACCGTCAGCATTATTTCTTTTTTCAAAAATTCAAATACTTTTTTCATTTATCCATAAATCTTTCCAAAAAATAACCTTTAGAATTATATCATTATCAAGGCAAATTGAAAGTATTTTTTTATTTGCTCATAAAAGAAACGCATTTTTCCACGAATTTTACGGCAAACGAAGGGTTCGAAGGGAAATAAAGATGCGGAAATCCGGCCCATACATTATCAGAATCCTTAACCGCTTCGTACGTCCTGCCGGTAAAAGGCTTCATGCAGATTACGTCACTTCCGTTATCGTCAGAGTCGAAATAGTGGAATTCGTGCCCCTTTATCTCTTCGCCTTCGCCTAAGAAGTTGGGGCTTTTTTCTTTCATTGAAACATATCCGAATCTGACGGGTTTGCCCATAAATTTCAGATTTCCGTCAAAGATACCTGTAGTTATGTAAACCTCTCCGTCCTTATCTTCTATGCTTTTCTGAAGATACATAAAGCCTCCGCACTCCGCGAATATCGGCATTTTTGCTTCATAGGCTTTTCTCACGGATTCCAGCATCGAAGTGTTTTCGCTTAACTCTTTTAAATGAAGTTCGGGATAGCCACCCGGAAGGATGAGTCCGGCCACTCCCTCGGGAATACATGTATCATGAATGGGTGAGAAGAAAACAATCTTTGCGCCTGCATTTTTAAGTTCCGTCAGATTGTCTTCATAGATAAAGCAGAATGCTTCGTCTTTTGCGAGCGCGATGACGGGTTTATTCGAATCGGACTTATCGTTTTCGAATTTATCATTTGATGAAGACTGTTCATCAAAACTGCTGTCTTCAATTTTCTCGTCAGAAAGTCTGTTTGTTTCAGAAATACTCTCTTCAATATCTTTTGAAGAACCTGCTATTTCTTCTAATTTCTCGAATGAAACATTCTTTTCAAAATATCCCGTGAGTTCTTCCAAAACCACATCTGTATTATCCGTATCATCGGGTGTTACAAGGCCCAAATGCCTGCTTGAGAAAGCACAATCCTTCATATCGGGGATAAATCCCAATACAGAAATGCCGCATTCTTCTTCGATTAAAGGCTTTAAAATATTAAACATTCCTTCGGAAGTTCTGTTTAGGATTACACCTTTTATGAGGTTTTCTTTATCATATGCCTTAAAGCCTATAATCTCAGGAATAACGCTTCTTGCCATTCCTTTGGCATCAATTACAAGAATAATCGGAGTCTTGGTGACTCTTGCAAGATCATAGGACGAGCCTTCCGAGCGCACACCGCCTACTCCGTCAAAAAGTCCCATCACTCCTTCAAACACGGCAAAATCAAAGCCCGAAGCATTCCTTGCAAAAAGGCTTCGCGTGGTTTTCTCACCGGTAAAGAATGTATCCAGATTGTATGAAGGAACGCCCAATGCATTCTTATGATACATCGGATCGATATAATCGGGACCGCATTTAAAAGAAACCGTCTTTATTCCTTTGTTTTTGAGGGTTTTAAGCAGAGCGCATGCGATTCCGGTCTTACCCGAACCGCTCTTTGGCGCCGCTATCATGACTCTTTTTACGTTCATATTATTACCTGAATTTAACCGTGCAGATATATACGGGGTTTTGTGCTTTCATAAGATGGTATGAACCTACCTCGTCGGATCTGCTTACCTGAAGCTGTACAATATCGGCCTTTGCGCCTTCGAATTCTTTTAGGATAAAGCTTAATTCTCCTATTGTCTCAAGGCTCACAGCATTTATTACAACGCGCATATCCGGGTTAATTTCTTTTAAGGTCTCAAGAATTTCTTTTAGATTGCCCCTGCTGCCGCCGATAAATGCGTGTGTTGCTTTCTTTAAATCCTTAAGCCCTTCGGGTGCAACTGCTTTTACAATCTCAATATTCTCTAGCAGGAATCTCTTTTTGTTGGCTTCTATGAGTTCTAAAGCCTCATCCTTACACTCTATCGCATATACTGTTAAATCGTTTGATAGAAGCGCGCATTCGACGGCCACGGAGCCTGTACCGCTTCCTATGTCATAGAGTACGCTGTCGCGCTTTAAGCCCAGCTTACAGATGCTGACCTCCCTCACTTCTTCTTTGCTCATCGGAACTTTGCCGCGGATAAACTCATCGTCGGACATTCCGTGGGATACAGCCTTGCTTTCCGGATATTTATTAACGATAACGCAAGAATAAAGGCCTTCCGTTTGTAATTCCAGGCAATCTTTTGCGCTTAATATGCTTATTTTCTCGTCTTCGTATGAAAGCCTTAAGCCTAAATAAATATCACACTCAATATGAGCTTCCAAAAGACATTTACCGATTCTGTTGACGTCTTTTACACCGGATAAAAGCATAAAAGTCTTTTCATAAGGTTTAATCCTTAGAGCAAGATTAGTAACTTCCTTGCCGTGAAGACTTATGACATTTACATCCTGCATGGTTAACCCAAGCTTTGAGCACATGTATGAAAGCGAAGATATTCCCGGAAGAATATCAATATTTATATCGCTGCCGTTTTTTTCTTTTAATGATAAAAGTTCTCTGTAAAGACTTGTCGCTCCGCTGTAAAACGATGAGTCTCCTGAGAAAAGAATCACAATATTTATCTCTTCTTTTAGATTTTCCTCTCCTAAAAGAGACTCAATAAACGGAACAATCTCCGAAGCCCTATAATAAGGATAAACCTTCGCCGAATGCCTGAAGTTTTCAAGCATTCTGTCGGCTCCCATGAGGATATCGGCATTGTTGACCGTATCGGTCACTTCGCGTGTAAATGCCGATTTTGCGCCGGGTCCGATGCCTGCGAGCGAAATATTGATCTTGCTTTTAAGGTTTACATAAGTTCCGGTGATTTTTCCGATTTCCTCACATGCTTCTTTTATGGAAATACCATCTTCGTCTTCGCAGCCGATAACAAATGCGGATATTTTTTTGATTTTGGCGGCTTCAATCTTTTCATCAAAGCCTCCTGTGGCGCCGCTTTGCTTGCTTACGATAACGGAGATGTTAAACTCATCGATTAATGCCTCATTTAAGCTTAAAGAAAACGGTCCCTGCATTGCGATAACATGACGGCCTTTGATACCGCATTCGTCGCATATTGCTATGCTCTCTTCGCCCGGAATAACCCTCGCATAGATTCTGTCTGCCCCGACTTCGCTGACAAATTCTCTTAAATCCTTGCTTCCGGTGGTAAGAAGAATGTTTCCTTTGGTTTCGCACAAAGCTTTTGCACATTCTTTTACATCTGAAAAGAAGCGGATATTCGATGTATCCGAAGCATCTGTGTTTCTTTTTATGCGGTAATAGGGCACAGAGGTCTCTTTTGCCGCTTCTTTTATGTTTTTGGTCACTTCCTTTGCATAAGGGTGCGTTGCATCAAAGACAGCCGAAAAATTGCCTTCTTTAAGAAAATCACGCATGGCCGCTTCGTCCATCCTGTCGCAGTTTACGGTTAAGTAGGGTGTGCTTTCAAGCACTTCCTCTCCGTATTTTGTGGCTACGCAGATTGTATGTTTAATTTTCTCTTTCGACAGTATCTCGGATAGCCTTCTGCCTTCAGTCGTTCCCGCAAAAATCAGTATCTCTTTCAATTTTGTATCCTCTTCCGGTAATAAGTCTGCCGTTTATGATGCGACTCTCTGAATTGCCCACAAAAACGGTCGTAAACATATCAACTTCGGTATCTCTTAACTCTTTTAGGGTCAGAACTTTGTTTTCGGTATTCTCTCTGCCTATATTTCTCACAAGCCCGCAGGGTCTTTCTTCCTCAATACGCTCAAGCAATATATCGCAGGCTTTTTGCAAGTAATCTTTTCTTTTATGACTCGACGGATTGTAAAGTACAATCGCAAAATCACCCTCGGCTGCTGCCCTTAATCTCTTTTCGATTTTCTCCCAAGGAGTTAAAAGATCGCTCAGTGAAATAATACAGAAATCGTGATTGACAGGGGCGCCCAAAACCGCCGCACCGCTTAAAGCAGCCGTAATTCCCGCTACCACTTCTATCTCAACGTCAGGGTATCTCTCGCTTAATTCATACATGAGCGATGCCATTCCGTATACACCTGCATCACCGCTGCAGATTACCGCGACTTTCTTACCCTTCAAAGCTTCTTCAAAGGCCATTTCGCATCTTTTGACTTCCTGTCTCATGGGAGTCGAGATAAGTTCCTTTGTCTTAAGGCTGTCAGGTAAAATATCAAGATAAACCGTATATCCGACGATACAGTCGCAGGATGATAAAACCTCCCTTGCCTGAAGCGTCATAAATTCTTCTTTGCCCGGTCCCATTCCGACCACATAAATCTTATTCATAAAAGACAATCTCCCAGTCTCTTTTAGACAAAGCCACCGTCACACCGTTACCGGCTTTCTTTTTAAACACGAGTTTTCCGTTATCGCCCGCACATAAAAGAGAGGCTCTCTCGCAGATATTGTCAACTCCTGTGGTTTCTTTTACAAAATCCGAAGATGTAAAATCACCTTTGACGGCATTTAATTCATCCGCCGTAAAAGTTACAAAAGGAATTTTTAAATAGTGCGAGAGCATGTT
>Ga0247609_10006201_pt1 | contig 11551 bp, 8 predicted proteins | sample 172DNAGHGlowgp2_FD_193487 | JGI IMG/M metagenome (GOLD analysis project Ga0247609, IMG submission 193487) | Sheep rumen microbial communities from Palmerston North, Manawatu-Wanganui, New Zealand - 1728 DNA GHGlow gp2 | ecosystem: Host-associated > Mammals > Digestive system > Stomach > Rumen ... | reverse complement strand
CCGGTTGGTCTCTCACCGAGCAGGATCCTTTCAATAACGTAGGCCGTACCTGTATCGAGGCTATGGCTGCTGTACTGGGCCACACTCAGTCGCTTCACACCAATGCGCTCGACGAGGCTATCGCTCTGCCTACCGACTTCTCGGCTCGTATCGCTCGTAACACACAGATCTACATTCAGAATGAGACCAAGGTGTGCAAGCAGATTGACCCATGGGCAGGTTCTTACTACGTGGAGACGCTGACCAACGAGTTGGTTCACAAGGCCTGGGAGCACATTCAGGAGATTGAGAAACTGGGCGGTATGGCCAAGGCTATTGAGACAGGTCTGCCCAAGATGCGTATCGAGGAGGCTGCCGCACGTACTCAGGCTCGTATCGACTCTGGTGTGCAGACCATCGTCGGCACCAACAAGTATCGTCTGGAGCATGAGGATCCTATTGATATCCTCGAGGTCGATAATACCGCTGTACGTAAGCAGCAGGAAGAGAGTCTGAAGAAGGTTCGTGCCTCTCGCGACGAGGCTGCCTGCCAGGCTGCCCTCAAGGCCATTACAGATTGTGTTCGCGACTTCAACGAGGGTCGTAAGAGCGAGAACAACCTGCTCGACTTGGCAGTAAAGGCTGCTCAGCTGCGTTGTACGCTGGGTGAGATCAGTGATGCCTGCGAAAAGATCGTAGGCCGTTATAAAGCAGTAATCAGAACAATTTCAGGCGTGTATAGTTCAGAATCAAAGAACGATAGCGACTTCGAGTTGGCATGCAAGCTGACCGATGAGTTCGCAGAGAAGGAAGGTCGTCGTCCTCGTATCTTTATTGCCAAGATGGGTCAGGATGGTCACGACCGTGGTGCTAAGGTTGTAGCTACTGGTTATGCCGACTGTGGCTTCGATGTGGATATGGGACCGCTGTTCCAGACTCCTGCAGAGGCTGCCCGCGAGGCTGTTGAGAACGACGTCCATGTGGTCGGTGCCTCTTCACTTGCAGCAGGCCACAAGACGCTCATCCCGCAGCTCATCGAGGAGCTGAAGAAACTCGGTCGTGAGGACATTATGGTCATTGCCGGTGGTGTTATTCCCGCCCAGGACTATGACTTCCTCTACAAGGCTGGCGTGGCTGCCATCTTTGGTCCAGGTACCTCTGTGGCCAAGGCCGCTTGCGAGATGATGAAGATTCTGCTCGACAAGGAGTAATAGTTCAATATCCCTGGCTGTAACCCAGTCAGGGATATGTTGTTTATTAAATAATTGGTATCTAGATGGAGAATTTGAGAACGATTGATGTCCTGATCATTGGCGCAGGTCCTGCAGGAACGGTCTGTGGTAGCCTGTTGAAGCAGGCAGGTGTAGAGTGCGCGATTGTCGATCATGCGACATTCCCGCGTGAGAAAGTGTGTGGTGGCGGTCTGACAGTAAAAGCGTGGCGTCTGCTCGACGAGTTGATGCCTGGCATCAAGTACGAGTACCGTCCTATTAATCACATGCGCGTACAGTTCGAGGACGACAAGGTGTGCGACTTCCATTCAGAGTACGAGATTCGTATGACGCGTCGTACGGACTTCGACTATGACCTGTTGAAGTATTACCAGAATCGTGGTGGTGAGTTTATCAAAGGCAGTTTTGCCCGTTTCGAGAAACAGTCCGATGGCCGTATCCTCGTATCCCTGAAATCGGGTATGCAGTTCTCTTGTCGCTATCTGATTGCTGCCGATGGTGCCAACAGCCTGATTCGCAAGCAGATGACAGGCGCGCCTAAGATGCACGCCCTCTTCCTGGAGTATTATGTCCAGGATGAGCACGATGATGATATCTTCGTTCATTTCTCCAAGAAGTACTCACCGGGATGTTTCTACAAGTTCCCCAGTCGTGGTCGCGATATGTATGGTTTCGTCAACATTGAGACCAACGATGACTGGAAGCGCCATTCAGGCACTTTCCTTGAGGCATTGAAGCATTTTGGCGTACCCGAAGGTAGTATGCGTGGAGCCTATATCCCGCTGAACACAGTGGAGTCGACTGTCGATCATGTTATCCTGATCGGTGATGCAGGCGGTTTTCCCAATAAGCTCACGGGTGAGGGACTCTATGATGCCTTCAAGACTGCTTATAATGCTTTCCTCGCCATCACGGAGAACAAGCCCTTCCATGAGACCAATGCAGCCGTATTCAAGAAGATGGAGGATCAGAAGAAGGTTTACAATTTCTTCTTCAGCCGTTTTGGCTATCCCCTTATCCGCTGGGCTGCTGGCTATCCGAAGATTATCAAGTGGATGTTCGACGCCAAGATGAAACGTGAGACATTCCGAGAAAGGCGCTAATCTTGCAAACGTTTTCACGAAAAATAAGGGTAATAGTTGTACAATGTATTAGAATTGTTTGTATCTTTGCAGCATCAAACAAACTATTTAATTGAAATACAGCTATGAGTAAGAAATTTGTAATCGGAGACCGTTTGAAGGATGAGTGGATTTCTGTTCTGGACACAGAAAAGAAAAAGCTCGAATTTACCAACCACTTGGCTACTGCCAAGGAGTACCTCAAGGAAGAGGAGGCCAAGGAGAATCTGGTGAAGATTCAGGAGACGGGTTATTTCAGTGATTTGCAGGTTTACCTGAAGGAAGATGGTAAAACTTACAAACCCGATGAGCGCGACTCTTTCCAGTCGTAAGGCAAAATGAAATTGAATCCCCAGCTGATGATATTCAGCTGGGGATTTTTTTTATATCAGTCCGAAATGCTTGAGGGCATTAAAGATACCGTCGTCATCAACAGAAGTTGTGACATAGTCAGCTTGTTGCTTGAGGGTGTCGAGTGCATTCCCCATAGCGATGCCAATGCCGGCGGTGAGAATCATAGACGTGTCGTTGCCTCCATCACCAAAGGCCATAGTATGCTGTGGGTTAAAGCCTTCATAGGCTGCCATCGCGAGAATCCCCTGGCCTTTGTCAGCTTTGATGGCTGTGATATCAGTGAACGCAGGATGCCAACGACCAGAAACACAGCCTGGGAGGCGCTGCATCAGTTCTGCCTCATAATCAGCCGTGAAAAAGGGCGTAAGCTGAAGGATAGGCTGTTGAAGAACCTCGTCCACAGGTTTTTCAAGGTCCAGATTTTTCACGGCAATCTCCTTTCGAAAGATTTGGTCCACCTCTCCTTTGGGGTCAAGGACGGCAATATCGCGCTCGCCCACAACAATCAGGCCATATTGCTTCTCTCTGGCATCAGCTACCACCTGACAGGCCGATTCATGAGGGATGGCTTTGCACCGAACGATGTCATCGCCCACGTAACAGAGAGCACCATTGCTGGTGACAAAACCGTCAATGAGGTGGTTGATAGCACCAAGGTTGGTGATAATGATTGGTGGACGGCCTGTAGCTATGAAGATGCGGTGGCCATTGGCTTTGGCCTGGGTGAGGGCCAGAATCGTTGACGGCGGTATCTCGTGGGTCTTGAAACTCACGAGTGTACCGTCGATATCAAAGAATAGAGCGTATCGCGTCATGCTGTGTCTTAGTGGATAGTAATCTCGTATTTCGACATAAACGAGGCGCCTGGCAGGAGGTGATTCATGAGTGGCTTATCCTTGAACTCACCATTGAAGCCGCGTGGATCTCCGATGCCGTACCAAGGCTCGATGCAGACGAAAGGAGCTTGTTTTCCGTATGGACTCCAGAAGGCCACTACTGGTGTGCGGAAGTCGACTGTTACTTCAGCTTCACCGTCAGTACCTAAGAGTTCTGCACGATGCAGCTGACTCTTGTGAATCTTGATGGAGTCATTGCGCCATGTGTTATCGGAAAACTCCATCATGCCATTCTCTGCTTCAACGAAGGGCACTTCGTTCATCTCGTGCGAACCGTCTCCATAACTATGAAGGGCATCCATCAGCTCTGTGTTGTCGAGACGTATGCGACCACTTTGACTGTCGCCAGCTTTCATTCCAGGAATATTAAAAGCTGGATGACCTCCTATCTGGAAGTGGATTTCACGTGTGTCGTCATTATGTACATGCCAGATGACACCTATTTTGTTATCATCAAGGATATAGCTGACAGAGAGGGTAAAATCATAGGGATAGACCTTGCGGGTCTCTTCAGATGACTCAAGGGCGAAGGTGACCTTCCGCTCACTCTGGTAAATCAATTTAAACTGGGCATCGCGGGCAAAGCCGTGACGGGGCAGATGATATTCCTTTCCCTCGACACGATACGTCTCATCATTGACGCTGCAGACGATTGGGAAGAGGATAGGGGAGTGACGAGACCAGTATTTTGGATCAGCCTGCCAGAGGTATTCCTTTCCATTCTTATCTTGGATGCTCTGGAGCTCGGCACCCTTCTCAGACACTCGGATTGAGATGTAATCGTTTTTGAGTTCTACCATAGTTTGTTTTTTTATGCATTATTGATCGATTTTCGTGGTCGATGCTTTTCCCTGTAGCAGATCCTCCATCAGAGATGTACAGTGGAATCCGAAGAACATATAGCCTGCTGAAGTATGGGTATTGAAAAAACTGCTTGAGAAACGTCGGCCGTTGAAGTACTGTTGACAGTAGTCGTATGCCTGTTGATAGTTGACGAAAGGTACGACCTCATCTGTTACAGAGTGAAAAGCCATGATGGGGTGCTGTGGCTGCCAATTGCCAAAACCAGTCCAAGGCCCCCAGATAGTATTTGCCTTAAGTGCTTGCGCCAGAGCCTCCATTTTTGGTCTGTCGCTTTCTGACACGTTTTCACCTGTGAAATAGGCAATACACTCAGGACGTAAGACCATATTGGCCTTCAGGTAGTTGCCCCCATCGTCGAAATAGAACTTCATGGCCTCGGGGTGGTCTTTTGCATAAGCTTCGAGGCGTTCTTGAATATCCTTAGTGCTTAGCGTCTTCTGACTGATCATGTCGAGCACACCTGTATCCACAAAACTGGGAGTCAGGAAATCTGATGGTTCATACCCCTTCAGTTGGGGCATGTTTTCGCACATTCCTTTGAGAATCAAAGGCACTACCGCAGGCAGATAGATCTTATCGTCGTTGATATTTTGTTGGAAAGTAGCAACGAGGTCGTAAGGGCCATCGCCACAGATGGAGCCACAGAAGTGTAGCTCATCGGAGAGACCTTCCTGCTGTTCTATCAGACGATGTACAGCCATTGCTACGGCTCCTCCTTGAGAATATCCAGCGACAACTGTCTTCCAGCCATCAGCCATCTGGCCGTTTTGCTCTTTAAACAGTTTCATGCCCGCACGTACTGCATCCACGACCTGACGGGCAGTCAGCTCCTGACAGAGATAGGGATGTGTACGTTTGACGGTTCCACCGTAGCCTTCATAATCGGGCATAATCACCAAGGCGTTGCTCGAATGTGAATCGCCACTGACAGCATGCATAAGGAGCATACCGACATCACTGGCAATATCGTTGGTGCCAAAGTTTGTGGGAGCCTTGACATCGTCGGTAATCGTGATATGGCACCCGATTAGGAGATTCATGGGATCAACATCAGCCTTTGGCCATCCGATGAGGGCGGTCAGGCGGATGGTGTCGCCAAAAGCATCGTGCGAACGATAACTATAAGTAAAAGTCTGAGTCTGCTTTCCATAACTGGTCCTGGTAGAGTCAACCCACACGATGGAATCTTGGCTCAGTTTAACAACCGCCCCAATATCATCGTCCCTGACGCCATCTGGGTCGTCAGGGACGATTGTTTGTGTTTCGTCATCCCCACTGCTGCATGCCGCCAGTAGAACGGCAAGCAGTGTCAGGATGGTTATCTGAAACTTTTTCAATACTTATTATTCGCCTTTGATAGCTGCTACACCAGGCAGAACCTTACCCTCGATGGCCTCGAGCAGAGCACCACCACCAGTAGAGATGTAAGATACCTGATCAGCCAGACCGAACTTGTTAACACAAGCTACAGAGTCGCCACCACCAATCAGAGAGAAGGCGCCCTCAGCAGTTGCCTTAGCGATAGCCTCGCCAATGGCACGTGAACCAGCGGTGAACTTGTCACACTCGAATACGCCTGCAGGACCGTTCCACAGAATGGTCTTAGCACCCTCGATAGCCTTGCGGAAGTCCTCCTGAGAGGCAGGACCAGCGTCAACACCCTCGAAGCCTGCGGGAACCTTGTTGGCTGGGCAGTTGATAATCTCTGCGCCATCCTTCACAGTCATCGTACTGAAGTCGAGACCGTTAGTGGCAGTACAGTCAGAACCCAGAACGAGCTCAACACCGTTCTTTTTAGCCAGTTCCTCAACACCCAGAGCTACATCCAGTTTGTCGAGCTCAACGATAGAATCGCCAATTTCACCATTGTGAGCCTTTGCGAAGGTGTAGGTCATACCACCGCAGAGGATGAGCTTGTCAACCTTACCGAGCAGGTTCTCGATGATACCGATCTTAGAAGATACCTTTGAACCACCCATGATGGCAACGAACGGGCGCTTGATGTTAGAGAGAACATTGTCAACAGCCTGAACCTCCTTCTCCATCAGCAGACCAAGCATCTTGTTGTCTGCGTCGAAGTAGTCGGCGATGACAGCGGTAGAAGCATGCTTGCGGTGAGCTGTACCAAAGGCGTCCATCACGTAGCAGTCAGCGTAAGAAGCCAATGTCTTGGCAAACTCCTTCTGGCTGGCCTTCATAGCCTTCTTTGCCTCGTCGTACTCAGGAGTACCCTTCTCAACACCTACGGGCTTGCCTTCCTCCTCAGGATAGTAGCGCAGGTTCTCGAGCAGCAGAGCCTCACCCATCTTCAGAGCCTTGGCAGCATCGGCAGCCTTAGCGCAGTCGGGAGCAAAAGCAACGGGAACACCGAGTGCCTTCTCAACAGCCTCGCGGATCTGACCCAGAGAGAGCTTTGGATTAACCTTACCTTTGGGCTTACCCATGTGCGACATGATGATAGTAGCACCACCATCATTCAGAATCTTCTTCAGGGTAGGCAGGGCACCGCGGATACGGGTGTCGTCTGTGATCTTACCATTCTCATCGAGGGGTACGTTGAAGTCTACACGTACAATTGCCTTCTTGCCGGCAAAGTTGAATTCGTTGATTGTCATAATTGTATTTATATTAATAATGTGAAAAACTGCTTTTTTAATACGACTGCAAAGTTACAAATAAAAAATGAAACACAAAGACATAGGGCTACAGAGATTTCTGTATTTTTCACTTTTTTAATATAATTCCCTGTGTCTCTACATCTTTATGTTTCCTAATTGTTATCCACAGATAGCACTACATATTGCCCTTCATGATGGTTATCCGAAGAGCTCGCGAAGGGCTTCTTCGACCTTGCGGACGGGATGAATGCTGATATGGAATTTCTTGGCATCGAAGCCCTGAAGGTTGTATTTAGGGATGATGATGTCGCTGAATCCCAGTTTTTCGGCTTCAGCAATACGTTGTTCAATGCGATTGACGGGGCGCACTTCTCCAGAAAGTCCTACCTCGCCCGCCATACACCAACCACTCTCAATAGGTGTGTCGACATTCGAGGAGAGAACTGCTGCAATGACGGAGAGGTCGGTGGCAAGATCGGTCACACGCAGACCTCCTGCAATATTGATAAACACATCCTTTTGCATGAGTTTGAATCCTACGCGTTTCTCGAGTACGGCAAGCAGCATGTTGAGGCGTCGCTGGTCGAAGCCCGTTGCTGAGCGCTGTGGGGTACCGTAGGCTGCAGTGGATACAAGAGCCTGGGTCTCAACCAAGAAGGGACGCACACCCTCGATGGCTGAAGAGATGGCTACTCCTGACAATCCTTCGTGATCCTGTGTAAGCAGAAGTTCCGATGGGTTTGAAACTTGTCTGAGTCCGCTTTGCTGCATCTCGTAGATGCCGAGCTCGGCTGTAGAACCGAAGCGGTTTTTCATAGAGCGCAGTATGCGGTACATATAGTGCTGGTCGCCCTCAAACTGAATGACGGTGTCGACGATATGTTCAAGGATCTTGGGTCCTGCGAGTGTGCCTTCCTTGGTGATGTGTCCGATCAGAATGACGGGAACACCGCTGGTCTTGGCAAAGCGCAGAAGGGAGGATGCACATTCCCGCACTTGGGCGATAGAGCCTGCAGACGACTCTACGTCCTCAGTCATGATGGTTTGAATAGAGTCGATAATAACCAACTCAGGCTGCACATCCTTGATGTGGTCGAAGATGTTCTCTAATGAGTTCTCGCAGAGGATAAGGAAATTGTCATTCTCTTCGTGAGGGATACGATTGGCTCGCATCTTCAGCTGGTGCGCACTCTCCTCACCACTGACGTAGAGTATCTTTTTCTCAGGCAGACGAAGCATGGTCTGTAGGGAGAGGGTAGACTTGCCGATACCTGGTTCACCACCTAAAAGAACGATGGAACCAGGAACAAGACCACCACCTAACACACGGTTGAGTTCCTCGTCATGCATGTCTATACGTGGATCATCATGATCGGAAATGTCTCTGAGTTTCAGTGTCTTGTTTTTCCGTAGTGCATGTCCTGCAGAGGCTGCTGCTGTGGTAGCTGCTTTCTGCTTGGTGTCAGCAGCGATACGGACTTCCTGAAATGTGTTCCACTGCCCACATGCGGGGCACTTTCCTATCCACTTCGGCGACTCCTGGCCGCAGTTGGAGCAAACGTATGCGATTTTATCTTTTGCCATAATTGGCAACAAAGGTACGAAAAAAAAGTGAAAAATGAAAAGTGAAAAGTGAAAAGTGAAAAAAAATGTGTATCTTTGCACGCGTTATGAGAAGATTATTTCTGATTGTTGCGATTATATCACTGATTGTCGGTTGCGGACAGTCGTATGAAGAGACGAAGCGCCTGAATCAGGCTCAGCGTCTCAAATTATTCCGTGAAGACTCTGCTGCCCTGAAGGTGGCAGTGATGCCGACGCTCGATTGCTTGCCTGTTTTTGTGGCTAAGGAACGTCAGCTTTTCGATACGGCTGTGGATATTCGCCTGAAGCAGTTTACTGCGCAGATGGACTGCGATACAGCCCTGATGCGCAATCGTGTGGAAGGTTCTGTGTCTGACTTGGTGAGAGCTGAACGAATGATGAAATCGGGTGTGCCTATTAAGTACTGGGCATCGACTAATGCCTATTGGCTGCTTATCAGTAACCGTCAGCAGCGTATCAATGACCTGAAACATCTGGACGATAAGATGGTGGCTATGACGCGCTACTCTGTCACCGACTTGTTGAGTGATATGGTTGTCGACAGTGCTAAGCTGAAACCAGAGCGCGTGTTCCGTATTCAGATTAATGATGTGAATGTGCGTCTGAAGATGTTGGAGAATAATGAGATGGATGCCCTCCTCGTGACAGAGCCTTATGCCACCCAGGCAATATTGGCAAAGAATAAGGTGCTCTTCGATACCCGTAAGTCGGATATGCAGATGGGAGTATTCGTTTTCCGCACAGAGGGTATGGACGACAAGAATCGTCAGCATCAGATGAAAGTCTTCCAGGAAGGCTATAATGAAGCATGTGATTCTATTAATAAGTATGGCGTGAGAAATTATAGGGATGTGATTCGGAAGTATTGCGTTGTGACAGAGCAGACGCTGAAGAATCTTCCTGACACGCTGAAATTCCAGCATGCCGCTCCTCCCAGACAGATAGATATCGAAAGAGCCCAGAAATGGCTATCCAAGAAATAAAGTATGGTACAGAGTGAATCACTAAATCAGGTCTTTGTCTTCCTGAAGAACCGCCGTCTCGGTGAAGCAATGCAGACGCTGGATGCCTTTCTCTCTGTGCATCCCCATCAGATTAATACCGACAGACTCTTCGCCATCAGAACCGACTATCAGCTGATGGCCGACTATTGGCGTCGTGGTTTTAAGGACCCTCAGTTGCCCAGTCTCTATGAGAACCTGTTGCAACGTATGTATGTGCTGTGTTCCAATATTGCCATTAACTATTCTGTACGTCATACTCCCTATTTGTCATCCTTGATGCTGAAGGCTCACATGACACCGCGCGATTGGTCTCCGCAGGTGATACGAGAGGAATTGGAGTCGTTTGTGTCCGATATCGCTATGGCTGATTTGGAGCCCGAGCATGTTGCAGAACCCAAGAAGAAAAATATTTATGCACGGCACCAGGAATCGATGGCGGTGCTATGTGACTATATTCTGACCACAGGTCTTTGGACTGATGGCTTTGCATCTGCAATGGAAGATATGCTGCTCTCACCGACTTTGGACATCAATGACCAATTGTTGCTCGTCAGTATCGTGATGCTCTCTGCCGTCAATCAGTTTGATATGGCTAAATTCCGGGTGTTGGTGCATGTCTATCAGCAGTCTACCGACGAATTGGTGCGCCAGCGCGCGTTGGTAGGATGGGTCTTCACTATTGATCCGGAGATTGGAGCGAATTTGTATCAGGAGAAAGTGCAGCTGGTAGAGAAACTTCTTGAAGACGAGGCTGTCTGTCAGGAATTGGTTGAACTTCAGCAACAGATTATCTATTGCATCAATGCAGAAGCAGACACAGCAATGATACAACATGAAATCATGCCTGACATCATCAAGGGACAAGGCTTTCGCATTTCAAAAAACGGTGTGTTGGAGCAAGATGAGGATGAACTCAACGATATTCTGCATCCAGACGATACTGAAAGCAAAATGGAGAAGATGGAAGCCAGCTTCCAGCGAATGGTCGACATGCAAAAGCAGGGGTCGGATATCTATTTCGGAGGCTTTGCACAGATGAAGCGCTTCCCCTTCTTTACAGAACTGATCAACTGGTTCCTGCCTTTCTATTTTGAACATCCTGCTATTACCGAGGCTTTGGGTAAGTTTAAGAATAGCCGTTTCCTGCGAAAGATGTTGAGTAACGGCCCATTCTGCAACAGTGACAAATATTCATTCCTGCTGGCTTTTTCTCAGGTGATGAACAGCATTCCGGCACAGATGCGTGAAATGATGGATCGGGGAGAGGTCACTATAAATGAAATAGCGATGGAAGACATCCATAAGCCTGCTTATATCCGAAGGATCTATTTGCAGGATCTCTACAGATTCTTCAGGCTCTTCTTCAATCGAGATTGTTTCAGGAATATCTTCTCACCTGATGAGCGGCGCTATCTCTTCTTCAAGAATCCGATATTCAGAAGTACTCATCTGGAGGCCTACTTCAATGAAATGACAGCATTCCTGATTAAGAAGAAGAAACTGGAAGAGGCTACGGATGTGTTGATGAACTACGGAGAGCATCGACGCGACTTCCAATATTATATGATGGCTGGCTATCTGGGGTATCAGCCTCTGGAAAGCTATGCCCAAGCGCTGGAATTGCAGCCTGAGAACGAGCGGGCTATCAAAGGCTACGCCCGTATATTGTTTGCGGAAGAACGATACGAAGAGGCTTTGGAACTATACGACCGATTGGTGGCTATTCAACCAGAGAAAAAGAACTATCTGCTGAACAGAGCGGTCTGCCAGACGAAGACAGAACGTTATGATGAGGCCGAGAAAGTATTATTCCGACTGAATTACGAGAAACCTGATGACGAGGAAGTGAATCGCGTACTTGCCTGGACATTGACCTGT
>Ga0247609_10006199_pt1 | contig 11554 bp, 9 predicted proteins | sample 172DNAGHGlowgp2_FD_193487 | JGI IMG/M metagenome (GOLD analysis project Ga0247609, IMG submission 193487) | Sheep rumen microbial communities from Palmerston North, Manawatu-Wanganui, New Zealand - 1728 DNA GHGlow gp2 | ecosystem: Host-associated > Mammals > Digestive system > Stomach > Rumen ... | reverse complement strand
CAGCGTGTCGAAGACACGCCACATTGAGAAATACGAGCAAGAATCAGTCATACTTTGTACTAGAGCGTTTTGAATTCGTCGGTAGCTCTATTTTTTCACCAAAATACAAATCTGCTTCAGGAAGGCGGTTATAATCAAAACCACTTGCAGGGAATAATGTTATTTCCCCAAAATAAATCTTTCCTTCTATATTGTACAAATCGACTCTAGCATAAGGAATCCCTACAGATAATTTAGCCGCAATGCCAAACATCTCATCCATACCCTCTGGCTTTGGTAATGTAAAGTCTTCAGGTGCTTCTTTCCCCCTCTTATTCAACCGACGAAGATTCCATTCCTTATCAAAGAAATAAAACTTAGGGTGCCCTGTTTGACGTTCAATGCAATTCAAGACCACATCAGCCTCACCGTCAAAACAATAGAACTTGTAATCCACCAAATCATCACCCAAATATGTTTCTGCCAATATTTTTCGCTCAATATTACGATACGGCCATTCCACCAAACTCCGTGAAATATCTTGTTTTAGTGATTTTTCCAATTTCTTCTTCGCAGCCATCTTATCTAACACATTCTTATCCTTGCATATTACCACACCTGTATTACCACCACTATGATTAGTTTTCAGAACAAACTGATTAGGCAATCTGTCAAAATCAATTTCGTCAAAATGGTCCCAAACACCCAATGTGGGAACTATATATTTTTCACCTATCAATTTTGATACATAGTCTTTAACCAACACCTTGTCCACCATTTGGGTGTATTCAGGTTTACGGTTGTATAACTTAAGCCATTGCAGTTTCTCGTTCATGGTCTTTGGATCATCCAAATGCAACGGCTTGCCCATTTCGAGATAGTATCTGATAATCAGATACAATCGTTCTGGAAATAGGTAGTATAACTTTCCTACGATTCGTAATAAAAACTTTCTTAATGAAGCATTCATGATAATTTGTTGATTGTATTAAAACGAACGAGTGTTGGTTCTATGCCAGATTTCCTTTAAAACACGTTCCGTGTAATCACCAAAAGCAGGCCCATTTGCAGATTGACTTAGTTCTGGCCATGTGTTGTATTCTATAATTATTGGATTTCCTTCAGTATCAATTGCAATATCCCATCCAACAAGATCGAAATGGGGCAAATGCTGATGCATTCTCTTTGCCAAATCAATAGCCTTGTCATAAGATGGAATCTTATAACCATCCAAAACAACTCCACTATCAGTTTTCTCTACATTATCATTGCCAGGAGCCCCAAAAGCGAATTTACACAGTGTACCATCTGCATTGATTCTGGTACTTATACCACCCGCTGTTTCATTGTCAATCTCAGCACCTTGCTTTCCTATTCTAATTACCGTGTAAAGCAACAATATTTCATCGCCTGAACGATATGTTAAAATGCGTATTGTGTTGACAGAAGACGAATTAAGAGCATCCATATTAGGATGTTGATGTACTATCTTTTGTATAATAAAGTTTGGGCTATATTCATCAAACAATTGTTCAACCGTTTTTCCAGCAATAGAGGTAACTCCATTTTTGACATAAAACTTACAAACTCCATCGCCATGGCTTTTCAATGTTGGTTTAATTAATACGTCATTCAGATTATTACATATACCTACTGCCTTTAGTTTGTTAACAGGTGTGTCATTAGAATAATAATAACCATTCACATTTCTAATCACCACTTCTGGTTGATGTTCTGCTGGGAAAAGCTTATATGATATGTTTTTATCCGTATAAGCCTCATTCATAGGAAATTGGTTAACTCTACCAATAATATCAATATAATACAGACTTGTCGGAATATACTTCACAGAATAAACCCCTGTCCTCTTATAGAAATATCTGTGCCAATCCAAGGGAATGTCAATACCCAACAAATCCCGCCAATATTGCTTAATCTCTTTTTCTTGTGCTGATGTTAAATCTCTATCATTATTAATCTTAACGATGTTTGATCTGACACCATTGATTAGTTCTTTTTCAACTTGTCTTTTCCTATAATTTAAATATAAACCCATTTTGCAATATATAATATTATTAAATTACAAATTGATTATTAGCAAATTATTCCCCTTTACTAAATCGCCCCAACAAACCATCCCATTCTTTACTTGTTTCGATTGCATTGGTAACCCATTTAAAGTAACATGTCCATTACCTTTATAAAAGAACGAACAATTCACTGATTGATCTCCATTATTAATAATATAATATTTACCTCGTGACAAACGTTGAATATTAACATTCTCCAGATTCACCATATGGTCACAGAATTCAGACATCGTTGGATTCCACACATCACCATCAGCTTTTTTCTCCTTTAGATACTTGAAAAAGGCCTCTAGTTTTGGCAAAATGCGGTATTCCAAATTCTTATTATCCTGTTCGTATAATTTATACCAATCTCCACTTAAATAAATATGATCTGTCCATACACCACAATTATCAATAACACTCTCCATAAGGTGGACAGGATCATATTCTTTCTTCACGATTGTTTTTTCTAACTGCTCCCAAGCATTTTTATACTGATACATCATAGTTCCATCGGGAAAAGACAAACGTTCATTTTGGTAAACAAGATGTCTTGGAAACATAAAATGTCCCGACCATAATTGATCACCAGGTTCTTCGTTTTCTTCAGGGATATCAATATATGACCAACAATACTGATACCCATATGTTTGCAACAAATCCATCACATAATAACTGCTTTTTGGATCCCAACCAGCACTATGTAATCCGGATGACTTATTATCGGTTCTCAAATAATGGTCAATCCAGTTTCTACAATGATAATTTTCATCTAATAAGGGAAGATATTTCTCAATTGCCGCTCTATTATCTGGATTCCAACTAATAGTATGAGGACATATTTCCATCCCTTGTGAATATGCTTTATCAACAACATTCCTGAAAAACGGTACTTCAAAGGCTTCAGCTGTCCTATATTGTTCAGTATGTTTGGCGAACACTGACATTGTGCCTATGATTCCATTCGAAAGCATACCTCTTTTCCCATAATCAACTGATGTTGTATCACTGGTTCCCCATAAGATAGCACGAGTTACAAGTGTATTGGCACAATCAGCATGCGAGGCAATTGTAAATGTAGCACAATAACCATACGGCTGACACAACAATCTGATAGGGCGTTCACTATTGTTAAAAATCACCAATGTAGTTGATAAGGTATCTCCGGCCTTAATGGTTTTGGTTGTATATTTTTTCTCCTCCAATTTTGAATAAAATGGAGTTAATGAACAGTATTCAGGACAGATGGCAAAAGATTCTTTTGACGAATCAGTATATCCAACTAACGTTGGAGTTCCACACACAAAAACATTTTCATCACGAATAAAACCAATATCGCCTTTGCACTTCCCGATTATGCCATCATATTCAATAGCGCAATCTTTTTTATAAACAGTTGTAGTATTAATCAACAAAGTGGAATCTTCTAATGAGCGTACAAATTTGACCCACTGTTCCTTATTCTCATCACCGGAGACCATAGTTAAAACAGTACCTGGCATCAACTCTCCATCAATGGTCTCACCTTCTATGCTAACCATTCCAATAGTAGGAAATGAAATGCTACCTTCATTATTCTTTACCATTACGTTATTCCCATCATAATAAATATGATACTGATTGCTTTTTGTTCCACAAGAAGATATTGAGATCCAAATGCTGAACAATAAAAAAAACAAGCGATTATGATGCTTCATATTGTCTGATTGTTCAAATAATCATTTCACATTTAACAAGTTCAACCATATCATAAGTTTGGGTGATATTTACATTTTTATCTAAAATACCTCCACTTATTTTTTTCATTTAATGTATCGATCATCTGCATTTCATCATTTGATAATTCAAAATCAAATACATTAATGTTTTCTAAAAGATGTTGCGTACTTGTCGCTTTAGGAATTACTGAAATACCCTGTTCCAACACCCATCTCAGAATAACCTGAGATGGAGTTTTTCCATATTTTTCTGCTACAACAGTAATAATCTCATTTTCCATCAATTCTGTAGCAGCAACAGGATTCTTTTTGGTGGTTCCGAAGGTTGCAAAAGCCTCCAGTTGAACACCTTTTCCCTTACAATACGATATAATCTCTTTATTTGTATTATATGGGCTTATTTCGATCTGATTAATCATAGGAAGGTCGTTCAACTCAGCTTCATACAACTCAAAATCGCGTTTAGTAAAAGAACATACTCCGATGCTTTTCACATAGCCTTCATTGTATAGTTTTTTCACCTCTTTACCCCAATATTCATAATACTTCGGGATTGCAGCATGCAATAAATACATATCCACATAATCTGTATGAAGTCGCTCCAATTGTTGGAAAAGGGCACTTCGCAAGCCCTGCTTTCTAATCGGCAATTTTCTTTTATGACCAAAAAAAATAATACTCTTATACAAAGACTCAACATCCATCTTTGTTGTAATGAATAGTTCATTACGAGGTATTCCTATCTCAGATATGGCCTTCCCAATTACTTCTTCATTTTGGTAATAACGAGCGGTATCAATTTTCCGATAACCGCATTTGAATGCCTTTTCAAGCACAGAGTGCATTTCTTCATTTGGAATCTTATAAGTTCCAAGACCAACTAAAGGGACTTGCAGTCCATTGCCTAAAGTTCCGTAAAGCATAATATTTCTTAGTATTACATTCTGCGTTTAATATTATAAAACTCTTTAGCGATACCTTTCCCTGTTACTGCTGGAGATAAAATACCTGGCTGTGTATTAGCTTCTACAACTATCCAGCCATTATCTGTATGTGCAAGATCCCAGCCAATGAAGCGTAACCCATCAACCTTTGTTGCCAAATGTTTCACTAATTCACAAGCTTTTTCCCATTCTGGTACTTTGAATCCTGTAAGTGCCACGCCGCTATCCGGATGAACAGTAAATTTATGCCTTTTCACGTCTCCAGCAGCAATGGCATACCCATTGTCATCAATCACAGAAAAGCATCCTCCAAAATGAGCATTATCAACCACATTACCACTTCTTCCATAACGTAATATACATTGCCAAACCACAATCGAATCTTTACACTTGATTGTGTTAAGTCTCAACGTGTTGACTGACGTTGAATGAAATTTTGCCAAAGCATCACTTTGTTTTATGATTTCCTCAGCAATAAATGGATAGTCTGGTATCTTGCTTTTCCCATAAGTAAAGACTTCAACCCCCACACCACTATCTTTTCTTAATGGTTTTATGATAACCTTCTTTTTTCTTGCACAAAAATCTTCAAACTCTTTTCCAATTGCAGATGGATTACTGACCAACATACACTCACGTCCATAGTATTCTTTAAATCTTTCATAACACTCATACTTATTGCCAACTATATGGACATCTGCCTTCGGATTATACTTCTCATCAAATCGAGTAAGCTCGCTTTTTGGCAACATGTTTTTTTTAGCAGACGTTGTTATCAAGTCAAAACTCTGTTCCCAGTATTGGTGAGGAGATATACCTCTCACTATATACCAGTGTTTCATATCCTTCTTTATCCAAACCTTTTGCGATTCTGTTTTGTCATGGTAGTACTCATCACAAAAACTATTAATATTCTTTTTAATAATTCTATTTCCAAAATAGAATAGATACACCCTGTAAAAACGCGTCTGCTGAAGAAAACTCTTTAACATAATTGACTGCTATTTTTGATTATTCATTAATTTTAACAGTTTCTAACAATTGACTTTGCTTTTGCTTGGCAGAACACCACCTAGCATAATGCGCTAAAATATCGGTTATTCTTTGTTCTTATTAAATTTACTAAATAAAAGAGGCAGATTCTCAACAAAACACTGATAACTTTCCATTTTGAATAATACAGAGCCTCCCATATATAATATAGTAAAAACAATCAGTTGAATAACTGCAATTAAATACAGATTGAGTAAAGGCATAACAAGTGGTATAATGAGAGGTACTATTGTTGATACAATAGATAATATGAAAATAGGAGCCAAATCCTTTATTTGGTCCATAAACTTGTAGCCCACATATTTGTCACACAAAAAAACATTAACAAAATAGATAAACCATGACGAAAGCACCATACCCACAAGCAATCCCTTCAACCCCCATAAAGCCAAACCAAACACAATAAAACAAATACCAACAACTCTTTTTATTATAGTCCAACGAAACGTAATTCTGCTTTTTCCAATAGCTGCAATAGCATTATAATTAAACACTTGCAAGCATATTGCAATACCTGCAAAACAGAGAATCTGGAAATAAGGTACACTGTCTATCCATCGCTCAGAATATAACAATATAAAAATCGGTTTTGCCAACAACATCAACAAAAACATCATGGGTGAAGTAATATATGCTACCACTAATGTCATTCGCTTGATGACACTCACAAGCATTTTCTTGTCATTTTGATATTCAGCAAAAACCGGATATGTTACTCTACCTAATATATCAGAAATGCTAGTAGAGGCCATTTCTTCTGTACTTTTAGCCTTAGAATAATACCCCATTGTTGCAGGATTATATAAACGACCTATAAGCAATCCTTGGATGTTATTACAAAATACATTTATCAAGTTTGAGAGGAACATAAAAAAACCGAAGTTGAATAGTTCCTTGAAAGATTTCTTTGAGAAAACAAATAATGGATACCATTTATTAGTAAACCAATATACAACGGTAGGAATAAATGCTGCAAGTAAATTCGACGCAACCAAAGCCCAAACACCAAATCCATTATAAGCCATATATATAGTCACCGCAATAGAAATAAATGAGGCCGACAAGGTAACAATTGCTAGTTTTTTAAACCGGAGTTGTTTCCTTAATTGATTACTTTGTATAATGGAAAAAGCATTTATAATAAGAACTAAACCTTGTACTCTTAATACCGAACAAAGCAGGGGTATATTATAAAAATGAGCTATAGCAGGAGCTGAAAAAAACAAAATGGCATACATCACAATGGACATCCCTAAATTGAAGAAAAAAATAGTGGAGTAATCTTCCTGTGTCGGCCTTTTTTTCTGAATCAAAGCTGATGCAAATCCCCCATCAACAAAGGAACCAGCAATCAACATGAAAATAGAAAGCATACCTATGCATCCATAATCTTCAGGTGTCAGCAATCGCGCAAGGATAATACCAGAAATGAATGAAATACCCATCCCTGCAAACTTCTGGATAGAAGTCCATACCATACCCGAAGCTGTTTTTTGTTTTATATAATCTGCCATCTATTATTCTGAGATTGCCTGTTTAATGTCTTCAACAGTAACATTATCTTTCCCTAAGAGATACTGAATAGTTCTTGCCTCATCTTTCAAATCTTTATCCAACAAAGCAGAAGCAAGCGAAGCGATACCTTCTTGGATAGATGTATCCACTCCTACAAGTTTAGCAACTGAAATATATAAACCCAAACCCATCGGCACATCCTCAAGCAAGTAACGGTGGTTGATAAACGACGGGCCTTTATTACTCGAATCTGCAAACGAACGAAACACCGCCATAGCATCAATGCTCAAATCTTCTTCGTTGCGCCATTTGGCTGCTTCAAAATAATCCAGTGGCTCACAATCGAAAGCCTGCAATACTTTGTTTTTCTGTACATCGAAGGCTTTTATAACATTTACCACTGAAGGTGTGAAAGCTTCGCGGTACATCCAAAACTCTCCATTGCTATACTCAATGCGAGAGGCTGAGAAAAGAATGCCTATCGGATGCACAATCATATTGGGGTTGTGGAAAGCGGATTCAAGGATGTGCTTACGGGTGTATTTGGTGTTGTCAAAGCATTTTGAAAGCATATCAAGAACTTCTTGTGTCTTGGCAATCGGAAGCACCGAGATGGCATTACGTGGATTGTAGAAAGAAATCCTTACATACTCGTTGTTGACAATACGACCGTTGTAAGCGGTGGTTTCCCATTCACTATAGGTCACGTCTTTGTGAATGTACTTTTTGAAAATCAAACTGCCCATATAACCCGGCACAAGAATGATAGTTTGACCATCCCTAACATAAGGAGCTATCAATTGGGCAACAAACTCATGCTGAAGCGTTGTTGTGGTCACCATAATGACATCTCCAAATTCAATAGCATCTTTGACATCACGGGTAATAATAGCAGGTCTCACCACATATTCCCTACCATTGCCCTGAATAGTGTCGTCCTTAACTTTGAAGCATTTTTCTTCTTGGATAATATCGAAATATCTGCCATTGGTATTGGAAGTCTTCAACAAAGCCACCTTGTGTCCTTTTTCGTATAACTTAGCGGCATGTATAAGGCCAGAGTTGCCGCAGCCTATGATGGTGAATTTCATGGTATATTTGTTACTTGTTGTTATTATATTCTTTACTATAAACTGACCATTTATCCTATCAAAAACTTCCCAACCTTTGTTTTGATTAACAACTCCGTTATAATGATTGATCCCGCCAAAGCCACAACAAACCCCACCCAAGGAAGCCAATAGCATCCTAAGATTCGGGGTAAATTTGTATAGTTGTACAATCCTCGCAGAATGAATTGCTGTAATAAATACACTCCAAAACAAAGGTTTCCTATCTTGATAATCCACTGCGACAAAGGCGTTTTTCGATTTTTCTCTTTGTATCCTATTATGATAAACAGCATTGCCAACCCTATGGATGAGTAGATAATTTTCATCAAGGAAGATAATGACACAATGGCTATTTTGGTAACCAATTGATTATCCACCCCATTCAAACTACATATTTTTTCTCTCAATAAAGTCAAAGTCGGAAACAAGATACAAAAGGCGATAATCAATATAATACAATGCTTCAAGGTGTAAAAACGGTCAAGAGAAATGTCTTCCTTCTCAATGATATAGCCCAAATAAAAGAAAAGCATATAATACATAGCGGTACCCATACGCAAAGGCAAAGGTAAGAAGGAACAAACAGAACACAAAACCAATACCGGTATTATCCATTTGGCTTTGAGACGCAGTTTTTCTATCACCCAAACACCAACAAAGCACCAGAACAGCATGGGCAGGAACCACATATGACCTACACCGTTCAACAAACCATACAGCGTTTTTTGGACAGGTTGTGCAATATGGCCAAATAATAAAATATACAATAAACTGAAGACCATGCATGGGACCATCAGCCTTTTAAATTTACCCCAAAGCAAGTTTTTGGCATTCAGTTTTTCATTTCCTTTTGTCCTTACCTGAAATCCAAACACATACCCCGAAATGAAGACAAACATCTCCAACATGAATGCATAAGACAATTTGTCGAGCCACCAATAGGCCAGTACCTCCGGATAGCCCTTAATTGGTGCCCATGCTTCACTATAGATAGCAAAGGCGTGATAGAAGACCAATAAAAAAATCAAAATTGGCCTAATAATTGCCACCTCTGACAAGAATGCTGTTTTAGGTTTCATCAGGTTATAATTATTTTTCATATACTTTAGTGCATATACTCCTTATACCACTCCGCAAACCTCCTCAGCCCCTCACGCAACGTTATCTTGGGGGTAAAGCCATAGTCTCGTTCCAACGCCGAAGCGTCCGCATAGGTCGTCGGAACATCACCGGGTTGCATCGGCACGAGTTCTTTGTGGGCCTCGAAGTCGTAGTTCTCGGGCAACACCCCTGCACGTATCAACTCCTCTTGCAGGATGGTCACGAAATTGAGCAGGTTCTCGGGCTGGCCGCCACCAATATTATAAATTTTAAAGGGCGGAATAGGTAAACCATCATCGCCTGTGGACTTCTCTGGCACTTTCACCATCACACGCACAATGCCTTCTACAATATCATCAACGTATGTAAAATCACGCAGACAATTACCGTAGTTGTATATTTGAATAGCTTCACCCTTTAACAATTTGTTGGTAAAGCTGAAATAGGCCATGTCCGGTCGCCCTTCAGGACCATAAACTGTAAAAAAGCGAAGACCAGTGGTGGGAATATTATATAGTTTACTATAGCAGTGAGCAAAGAGTTCGTTGCTCTTCTTTGTGGCGGCATAGAGACTCACTGGATGGTCTACATTGTCGTTGGTGCTGAAAGGTATCTTGGTGTTGCCACCATACACGCTTGAGGAAGATGCGTAAACCAAATGTTGCACTGGATGGTGACGGCAGGCTTCGAGAATATTGTAAAATCCAATGATGTTGCTCTCAATGTAGGCATCTGGATTTTCAATAGAATAACGAACCCCAGCCTGAGCGGCCAAATTAACGACTACGTCGAATTGATATTTCTCAAATAAGTTCGTAATCAATTCTTTATCAGCTAAATCTCCTTTAACAAATAAGAGATTAGGACAGATACTACTTGAAACTGTTCGCCCCTCAACAATAAGCCGCTCTTCAATCCCCAGTTCAGCCAAACGGTAATATTTCAACTCGACTGCATAATAATCATTGATATTATCAAGACCTACAATCTTGATATCGTTGTAGTCACTTAGGAGTCGTTTAACTAAACTGGCACCAATAAAACCAGCAACACCAGTAACAAGGACTGTTTTACCAGAAATGTCAATATTTGTGGGTAACATGGTAAATATTTATGTGAGAGATTAGTCTCTTCTGAACAAATCTCTTGTGTAAACTTTATCCAGCACATCATCGAGACAAACATCATATCGGTTGGCAATGATAGCTTGGCTCTGCCGCTTGAATTCAGCTAAGTCGTTCACCACGCGACTACCGAAAAAGGTATCACCATCGGGAAGGGTGGGCTCATAGATGATAACTTCGGCACCCTTTGCCTTTATTCGTTTCATAATACCTTGAATTGCACTTTGGCGGAAGTTGTCGGAATTACTCTTCATCGTGAGACGGTAGACACCTATTACACATTTCTGCTCTTTAATAGCATCATAACTGCTACTAGCCTCGTAATAACCAGCCTTCTTCAGCACAGAATCTGCAATATAATCCTTCCGTGTCTTGTTGCTCTCTACAATAGCGGATATCATGTTCTGTGGAACATCTTCATAATTGGCTAACAGCTGTTTCGTGTCCTTAGGGAGGCAATAGCCACCATAGCCGAAACTTGGATTGTTATAATGAGTGCCAATACGCGGATCCAAACCAATACCGTTAATAATGGACATGGTGTCCAAGCCCTTCATCTCTGCATATGTATCCAACTCATTAAAATAGCTGACTCGCAATGCCAAATAGGTGTTGGCAAAAAGTTTCACGGCCTCAGCTTCTTTCATACCCATAAAAAGTCTTGGTATAGCATCTTGATGGGCTTTCTTATCTGCCATGTCACAAGACTTCCAATAATCAGAGTCCTTACTGGGGCCTATAGCTGCTTCTTCTAATAAATCCGATAGCTCATGCGCTTTTTGCTGTAAGTAGTCTACATCTGTCACTTTTAAGATTGCCTCGTTTTCCTCTGCAAATTCAGGTCTATCAATAATCTTGGGGCAACCTACAATAATTCGACTGGGGTAAAGATTATCATATAGGGCTTTGCTCTCACGCAGAAACTCTGGCGCAAAC
>Ga0247609_10006198_pt1 | contig 11557 bp, 2 predicted proteins | sample 172DNAGHGlowgp2_FD_193487 | JGI IMG/M metagenome (GOLD analysis project Ga0247609, IMG submission 193487) | Sheep rumen microbial communities from Palmerston North, Manawatu-Wanganui, New Zealand - 1728 DNA GHGlow gp2 | ecosystem: Host-associated > Mammals > Digestive system > Stomach > Rumen ... | reverse complement strand
ATTATATTGATCAACATTTAGATTATGATGGAAAACCATATTGTAAAATTGATAATCTTAATAAAAAAATTAATGTTATTGATGATCCAATATATGCAGAAAACATATTTAAGGCACCTGAATTAGAATGGAATAATGATGATCCAGATAGAAGATTAGAATTTGGTGTTTATGATGCTGGTGAATATCCTGGCACATTAATAACAAATACTGATATTACTCATATAGTTGATGAAATTAAATATGATGATTTACAACCAAAACCAAGTACTCAAAATGATTATGAATTATATGTAACAACATTTAATGATTATTTTATAGAACCATATAAATTAGGAATAATTACAAAAGCATTAGAAAGTCAATTAAGACAAATTGCATTAAATGAATCAATAGAAGAAGATAAACAAAATATATTGATTGTAAATAATGATACAGAAAAAAAGATTTATGTAAGAAATGTAATACTTCAAATACAAGCATATTCAAATGGAACATATAATACTGCTAATAGACCAATCATTTATAGACAAGATGGTGACAATATTATTTATGGAGGTGGTGATAGTACATTGGAACCATATGTTGAAACATTAATAAATTATGTAAAATATGAAAATGAAGGTGAAAATAATTTATATGATACTGTAACATTTGAACAAATAAGTAATGCAGAATTCCAATATGAAGATGGTGATATTTCAACTTCATTATTTAAAATTGATGCAAATAATGAAGGATATATTGATGGAAGTATAATTACATCAATAGGTGTAAATACTGAAACTAGTGAAAATATAACAAAGGTAATAGTAACAATACCATTAAATACAAATGTTGTATTTACTAAACCAGGTGCAATGAATCCTATTTCTACAACAGATAATTTGTCTGATGAAGCACGTCAACCAAATCCTTCAAAATATGTTATACCTAACACAACTGCTAATGGAAATAATATTTATATTGGATACATGTTAGGTAAAAATAAACCAAGTTCATCCACTGTAACACAATTGTCATTTAATACTACAAAGGCAGTATGTTTTTATGAGGATGATAGATTTAAAATCGTAGAAAGTCAAGGAAAATATTATTATACAGTATTTAGAGAAAAATATAGATATAATTGGAATAATAATTTGTTTTTGGCTGGTATTGCTGGTTATATTAGTTATGGTTCTCAATTTGATATTAAAGGATATAGCAATATGCCTGGAACCGACATAAATGATGGATTTAATAATTTAAAAGATTATGTTGATAATGGTAATAGTAATGGTGGTTACTTATATATAAATCCATTAGCAAAAGTATTCCCACATTTTTATAGTAAGACAAAAACAAATAATGAAGATGAATTAAATACTGAAGAAGAAATAGATGATTTTGATTTATTTAATGATGAATATTATGATATTGATGATTTTATTTTTGATGAACCTTTTGGTATAAATGATTATGATGATAATAGTTTTAATATGATTTTAGGTGCTACATCAAATACTGATGAAGATATACCTATAGTATGTGGAAACGCAATACCTGATTATAAAAAATTTAAACCAACAATATATATTGATAATGTTTACGGTGAAAAAAATAGAGTAACAATAGATCAAGATGGAAATATTTTTATAGGAAATGGTGTATGTAATCGTATTATATATGTAATTATAAAAAGTTTTGAAACAGATAACTATCAAGTAAAATATACAGTATATAATTTAATAGTATTACCTAAAGAAAAACCAGTATTTGGTATTAATCCTTCTGAGGTTGTTGTTCGCATACCTACTGAAAATGATGCAAGAAAATATTCTACAAAAGTTACAAAAGATAATAGTAATCTTATTCAAAATATTCCTGCACCCGAAATCAAATGTGAAAATGATGATCCAAATGCTACATTAAAGTTTCAATTGGATCCTGAATATAAAGGAAATGAAATTTCTATTGATGGTAAAGGAAATATTACAATTAAGTCTACATCATCAACAAAAGAAACTTCAGTAAAAGTATATGTAACATCTCCAGGAACAGAAAATTATGCATATGCTAGAAAAACATATACAATACATCTTAAATATAAAGAAGATCCTAAACTCACATTATCTCCAAACTTAACATCATTAAATTTGACAAAGACTGCTGTAGGTACACAAGAATTTGCTGGATTGACTGCTGATTATGATAATATTGATCCAGATGCTAAGATATTATATGAATCAAATAGTCCAGCACAAGTTGGTGTTAACAAAGAAGGTACATTAATGGTTTATGATGGTGGTGAAGCATCAAGTTCAAATTCAGGATCGGGTTCAAACTCAAGTTCTGGTTCAAGCTCAGGATCAGGTTCAAGTTCAGGTTCGGGTTCAAAAACAGATAATTCAGGTAATGATAGTAACACAACTATAGATAGATCAAGTTTAGATATACCAATATCTGAAGATAATGGGACAGAAAGTGCAAAAATAAGATTTATTAATGGAATGTCTGAGGATGCTTGGTTTAATGGTAAATTAAGTGTATATTTCTTTAATGATAGTAGTAGTGCTGGCAATGGAGCTAATGGATCAGTAAATCAAGATAATAATATAATATTATGTAATCCTGATGGTCCAAATGGTGAATTATTAAAATATAATAATGGAAACCTAGAAGAAGGTAGTAGCTCAAATAAAGATGGAGCTTATGCTTTAAATCATTTTAAATTAAAAACTAATGAATATATTGAAAAGGAAATTCCTAATGAATTTATAGGAAAATATTTTGGTACTTGGGAAAAAATTACTGAAGCAACTGGATCAAATCCAGCAATTAAATTAGCATGTACTAATTATCGTAGAATTCCAGATGAACCAGAGAATCCAAAAACAACAAAACATAGAATAACTAATGCAGAAATAAAGGCTTATAGAACTAGACAAACAACAATTGGTGAATATTATATTTGGTTAAATAAATATTGGCCCGTTTCAACTGGCCCAAATATTATAGTTTATCCTGTAAAAAATAGTGATGGATCTGCAATTAAAGTAGAAGCAGGAAAAACATATTATGCTGTTATAATAGGATATACTGATACTCTAGATGAAACTAGTGGGTATAGACTTAGTAAAAATGAAATATGGAAAGATGATGACAATTCTCCAGAGTATCAAGTTAATCAAGGATATACCGTAGGAACATATAGTTCAAATTTAGGTAAATCATTTAACTGGGATAATAATTTTGAATCTGATTCCAATAACACGCGTTCATTATCATATATTGATTATATTGATTCTGATGATTTTGATATTAATGATTTTGATATTTTTGATGATTATAATGATGATATATTAGGTATAGATGACGATGATTATGAAAATTATTTAATATTTGGTGCAACCGGTAATGGTACTGGTAATAGTGGTACTAATAGTGGAACAAATACTGGTTCATCTGGAGGAAGTTCTGGTGGATCAAGTGGAGGTTCATCAGGTGGAGGCTCATCAAATGTTACAAATAATTTTGAATCTAAATATGCAATAGCAAATGCCAATTATTCTGGAATAGTCATATCAGTAAAAAGTAAAGAAACATATAATTTTATTGGTTATGATACTCCTGATAGTTATTGGAAAGCTGCTGGATATAGTTCTAATCCTGGTTTAAAGACTTATAAACTTAGTGTTGTAAGTAAGAATTATAGTTCAGATGGTTCTTCATCAGGTGGCTCAGGTGGAGGTGGTGGAGGTTCTAATAATACTGAAACTGAAGATCCAGTAACATATGGCTGGTATAAATATAACTATAAAGTTGATGCAGCAATTGATGATTACATTATTAATGAATATAATTTTGGTGCACAAACTATAACAGGTTCTGGCCCAGGATATAGAGAATTAAATGTAGATAGTTTATTTTAAATTAAAAATAGAATATTAATATTTATATATGATAGATGATAGAGAAATAGTTTATGGTGAAGGTGTTGTATCAGCATCAATAAATATAATATTAGTTAATAATAGTAGTTCAACAATAGAATTAAATGGAGAGTTTAATTTTGAATTTCAATCTCCTGATCCTGTATCTGGAATTTATTTTGCAAAAAATAATGATGGAACAGGTTATACTGGAACAAATAGAATTGATAAACATGGTAAATTTAGTACTAGTACTGTTTCTATTGCACCAGGTATAACATTACAACCATTTACAACAACTCCTTTAGATTATTTTAATGCTGGTCATTCATATTCGCAAAATGGTGCAGCAGTTGATTGGGATGGTAAACGTCATTTGGCTACACAAACAACACCAGTAAAAAGTCGTCATTATATAAGTGGGGCTGATTTATATAAAGTTGGTGGAACTGGTTTACACGATTTAAATTTAACTGTTACTGTAACACCACAAAATAGTGAAGATAATTCAAATGGAACTATTTGTATTACTAATGGACATACATATACTTTTACAATTACAGATGGTAATAATAAGGTTGGCGGAAATGATTCTGAAAGTACTTCAACAGATACATCCAGTTCTTCAACTACAACCGATAATGATAGTGATACATATAGTAAATATCCATTTATAAATCCAGCTGGTTGGGAAACTTATGGTAAAGGAAAACGAGCAGAACTTATGTATGCAAGTATTATTCCTAGTTGTACTGATTCATGTTTCTTTATGACTAAATATTTTGAATTTGGCGGTATAACAAATAAACCTGTTACTTTATATTATATAAAAGATAATCCTTCTGAATCTACTGCAAAAAGATATGTATTTTATGAAATTAGTGAAGCTGATTATAATAGTGGTATTAATGGTAATGATAAAGAACATTTTTATAGAATAGATGGTGTATTTGGTGGATTAGGTATTGTTAATTATTCATTTAATAATAATACCAGTGAAAGAAATGGAAAAATAGATGGGCATCAATATTTAGGAACAACTTCTGAACCAGATTATATGATTAATCATATATCAAAAGGTACTTTATACAGATTGTTAAAGGTTGTACAAGAGGTTGGAGATACTGCTGGTAGACAACCAACATATGGATTAAACTGGGGTCGTGTTAGACCATTAGGAAATACCGATACTAATAAAGAATATAGACAACCAAATACACCTATTGGTAATCCATTTAATGGTTTTAGTAATAATACATTAAAAGCAAGATTTACTGATTATAATGATGAATTTAAAAGATCTATAGGTTCTGATGAAGTTCATGCTGATGGTCCAACATCATGGCCTTCTGGTCACTCTTCACAATGTTGGGCAATGGCCATGACTGTTGTACAATTATTAGGATTAAAATATCATATCAATAATGGAGGAACATCAATAATAGATGAAATTTGCAAATATGTTCATAAAGCTTATAAGTTTGGGGTATTAAGAACAATTGGAAGATTTCACTGGAATTCAGATACAATGTATGGAAAAATATTTGGTTCATTAATAATGCCTGTACTTAATGCAAGTTACGATAATGGTGATGCTGCTCAATCTTTTAATGAATTATTTGCATTAGCTTATAAAGATTTATATCCTAATGATACCATTTCATATAAAACATTAAATCCAATAACATATAAAGATGGTGAAAATGTTCCAAATGAACATTCGGATTGGTTTGATGATTTTAAGGAATTATTAAGAGAAATTGGTCAAAAGGCAAATATTGCAAATATAATTTGGGAACCAGGAAATAAAGATGATAAAATATTTGGTTATTTATGGGATATTTATAAAATAGGAAGATCTGAATTAGAATCAAATACTACAAAAATATTTGAATTTTTTAGCGGAGATAATTTTAATGTATTTTATCCTGATGGTGATGATAAATATTATTTTGATGAAGATGCTGATGATATTGTTTCTGAATGGCATAATTGTAGATCATGGTTTCCAGAAGTTTTTCCAAATGGTCATTCACAAGACATACAATTATTAGAAAGTGATACTAGTAAAGTACCAATTAGTTATCATGGAACAAATACAAATTATAATGTAAGTGGTCTTACAAATATAAAGATATTATGTTCATGGTTAATGGCATTTTGTATTGCCGAATTAAATATTAGTGAATGTACAGGAGGAAAACCTACAGAAAATAATATTAGTAATCAAACAAAGATTTTTGCTACTGCTTATAATATATGTGGTGCAAGAAATTTAAAACTTTATGATAATTATGAACCATCACATGATCCAACATATTTAAGATTATTAGCTGGTATTATTTATTGTTTTTGTAGAGGACAATATAATCCAGATGACATTCATGGAGTAAATTCAATAGGTACCGGAATATGTATAACATTAGATACAGAAGATAATGATCAAAATACACCAGATGTTATAGGTGTTCTTAATAAAGATGAAGCAAATGCAAACATTGGAAATACTGCATCAAAAGCACTTAATTCTGAAGGATGGAATGATGCTGTTGTAAAATATGGCATAGATAACTATTATATTTTCCCAAATGCTCCTGGCCCTTATATACCTGGTAGAAAATTTTCTAAACCTTATGAATCTAATTCTAGTAAACCTGGTAATTCTGAAACAGTTCAACCTAAAGACCAATTTATTGTTCCTGAAGTTAAGATTGTTGATACAAGTGATGTAGTATATAGTGGATATGAATCTCCTATTGTTACATCATTTATACCTAATGATAGTTCTAGTAATAGTCCAGAAGGAGAAAAATTATATTCAGTAGGATTAATATCTGATTTACATTTAAACTATCAAGAAAATTTTGATTCTACACAAACTGATGCAGAAGGATTATATTATGATGAAGATGATTTAGCAAAAATATTGCAAATATTTAAAGAGAAAAATGTAGAATTTATATGTGGATGTGGAGATATTACAGAATCTCGGCCATATTATCAAGATAAGATTGATGCAAATAATATTTATGATAGTGATGGATATAAAATTCCATTATTATCTAAATCTGCTCCACATTATGCTATATATGATGATGCACAAAATTTTTATAATATATATACTAAATATTCTAATGGATTAAAATTCTATACACCATTAGGAAATCATGATTTTTGGGGATTATTTGAAGCTTTGGCAACAGATACAATAAATTCCGGAAATACTGCTAATGAATATGCAAATGGTGATGATAATAAAGGATTTAATGAATCTGTTCATAATCGAATAAAAGATATATGGTTTAAATATGTACATTGTCCTGAAGTAATTGGATCAAATGAAAATATTCATTATTTTAGATATAATAATAATTATGGTGGATCAAATTTATCAGGATGGCTAGACGGTGACCATGGCGCAGAAAATTATTATAGTAAATTAAATTTCTGGTTTGAAAAAGAATTATCAAATGGTAAAAAAGATAGATATGTATTTATGTCTATTGATTATGGTAATGATAAATTTAAAGGGGGTGGCAATAATCATGATTGGCATGATAGAAAAATTAAAGCTAGAGAAAAAATTGATCCTTCTAAAAATGATATTTATATAAATAAGATGTTTGAACTTGTTGGAACTGCTTATGATAATACTCATGATAAGTATAATTATCAATTCTATCATCCAAATGTATTAATATGGTTATATGAAATATTAATTTCTAGTGAAAATGATGATAATATTAATAATGTTTATGTTTTCTCTCATCATTTCTTGCCCCATAAAGTTGGAAATAATATTGATGGTATTTTACCTTCTGATGGAGAAGATAGTGGTTGGGGATATGGATCTGCTAATCCAGATACTGTAGAAAATAATTCTGCATATAATATAGGTACATATTTAAATATTGGTGATAATAAGATTAGAGAAGGAGCAACATATTTATCCGGAATTGAATTTTTGTTTATAAATTATTTAAATAATGAATATAAAAAATCTATTTTCTTTAGTGGTCATTCACATATTAGTTGGAAAAATGAAAATAGTGAAGCTAGCCATATAACTTATGGTAAAGATTATGATTATGATATACAAATTGATCAATCAAAAGCTAAATTAAATTATATTAGATCATCAAATACTGCACATGACATAATTTTCAATGGTAAATATGGTGGTAAATGGGTAGCTTTACCATCAACATGTAAGCCTTGTTATGGTAATGAAGAAAATCGTCAACCAAAAAAAGGATCATATTGCCAACATAGAGATGAAGCAGAATTTACAATTATGGATGTTTATTCTAATGGAATTCAACTTAGTGGATATAATATGGTAAGAAGTTAAAATACAACTAATGATGAAGGCGGAGGAACTCCTGGATCTATAACAATTAAATTAACAAATAGTACAAGTAATGAAATAAGATTATGTGGAGAAGCAATAATGAATATATCACAGAATCCAACAGATACTGAATGGTCTAATACTAAAGGTATAAATGTTCATTTAGTTAGTAGTCATTCTACCGGATGGAAAAATGAAGCAAATGATATAGTTATACCTGCAGGAGGAACTAAATCTTGGTCATATAATATTGATAGTCAATATTTTGATGGAACTTATTATATTATGGAAGTTGATCATGGATATGGTTATCCTTTATATTTATATTCTAAATATTATTCAAAAAATAGTAATGCAGTTAAACAAGGTAATGGAATGTATCATACTAAAACTACTCATCAAAAATTACAATCAGGAGGAACAATATCAGTTACAGTAGATCGCTTAAAAGATGATGCTATGTTAGCAGATAATAATACAACTATTAGTACAATTCCTTCAGATAAAAATTATGCTATATTAATACCTGGAACATTAACATTAGCACCATAATATAAATAATATATTAAAAATATAAATAATTAAAACTTATGCAATTACAAACAAACAAGATTAATGAACCTTGTGTTGTTGATGTATTAGTAAAGAATAATTATGCATCAATTTCATGGTCACTCGGAAATGGTACTGATGAAATAAAAGTCGATACTAAAGATGATGACTATGGAGTTCTTACATTTGAGTTTGGTGACACAACTCAAATCAAATATGGAGGCACAGATAATTGGGGTAAAGATTTATTACCTATTTACCTTAGTTATAAAGAAAATTCAAGTGAAGGTGATAGTGTATATGTTGATGATATAACATTACAAGAATATGCCGGAGAAGGTAATTGGTGCTATTGTTATAGATTACCTAATGGAGCAGTCATGTATAAGGCATTGACAAGAAATCCTTATAATGAACCAAGAATAGCTTATTTCAAGCATAAGACTTCTGATTTGACAATAAAAAGAGGATTCTATGCAGGTCGTCCAGCTGCTTCTGAATGGTATGTAACTATAATTCAAGAAGCAAATCCTGAAGGTAATGAGAATCCTACTCCTCAACCAGAAGAACCAACAATCATACCTCAAGAAGAAACAAAGACTTTTGATGAATTGATAGAGATATTCAATAAAGTTCTTTCAGATAGAGGTAAAAGACAAATAACACAAGGAAGCAATACTTATGAATATCTTAAGGAAGGATATGAGTTAGCAAATAAAGAATGGAATAATAAAGATTCAATTCTATTCAATAAAGAGACTTATGAAAATATAGAAGTCTATAACTATCATGGAACTAATAAAGAATATTCTAATTTAGCTTATGATTCTTTACAAGGTTGGTTATTTGCAATGTTCTTGTCTGAAATAGTTCCTGATGTTGGAAGTATTACAAATACACAAACTAAATTATTTGAAAAGGCTTATGAAATTGGTGGTGGAGCAAAAGTTCCATTGTTTGGATTAGATCCTCATTCAGATCCTATGGTTTCAAGATTAGTGGCTGGTATGGTTTATTCTATAATAAGAGGACAAAAGACTTATTATAATATTGAAGTAATGAGAAAAGAACTTGGTGGAAGTGTTGTCAATGCTTCAGGATGGAATGGTCTTAGATATGTCAATACAGAAATAAGAGATTCAATTGGTCGTCGTGGTTATAGAATGGACACATTAGGCTATTTAGTTAATACACAATCATTCTTACCATCTGCACCAGGTCCAAGAATAGATGGATGTACAGTATGTGATCAAAAATTACCTTATAATGTTGGACAATCAATTGATCAATTCAATCTTAAGACACAAAACTATAAGATGGATGAAGAAGTCTATAACTATATGATTAATAACTATAATATGATGGCTGAGACTCCATTAGCTGAATGGTATAGTTATGGAATAAAAAAACAGAATCGTATAATTAATGCTATGGCTACTATTTCTTGTACTTATATGTATATGTTTGGTAAGCCTAAATATATTCGTCTTGTATTAGACAATGGCAAACTTCCAATAGTTAATGGATATCCAAGATATGTATTTGAAGAATGTGCAAATAGTGACTTAGTAATAGAAGGACCATTTAGTGACTTAGCAGGAATATATAGATATAATATTGCAGCAGCTAATAAGAATGTTGTAGAGCAATATATTGAAAGTGTTACAGATATTGCTGATAATTGCAGATTCCCTACTCAAGATCCTAACTATGGTAGATGCAGACCTGGTTGTGCACCTACACGTCAAGGTGGAGAAAGAAATCCAAATCATGGTGCTAAAGATAATGAATTATATAATGTAAGCATTAGTGCTATGGTTGCTGACAACTATGCCGGATATACAAAAGTAATTGGTCAAGATGGATTTGCTGCTGATAGTCCTCGTTCTTATGTAAGTGGTCATTCGGTACAAATAATGACATTAGCATTAATTCTTGGGCAAATGAATCCAGAAAAACTTGAAGACTATATAATTAAAGCATATCAATATTCAGATAATCGTAGTATTGCAAGATTCCACTGGACTTCAGATGTTATATATGGAAGAATATTTAGTACATTCATATTACCAATAATAAATGCTATGGATGGAATGCATAGTGGATATGAAGTAACTAAGAATATTGTATTAAATCATGACATAAGTAATGATGGAAACTATAATGTCAATTTTATTGTAAAGAATCTTACAGGAGAAAACATTCAATCAACTGGAGAAATTCGTCTTTATGTAAATAATCATATTGGAGTCAATACTTATCTTCCTGGAGCAGTTTCAAATGCAGGAGCATTATATACATTCTATAAAGGTGAGAACCCATTCAATAATATTACATGTATTATGAATGGTGAATCTATAATGGATGACAATTATAATGGATCAATAATAAATGATGTAAGAATATATGATTATAGACATTGGAACAATATAGATGCCGGATTTAATGTTACATTAGATACTTCTGACCTAAGATGTGATAGTACAATAAAGAAATCTGGTGCTACTTATGTATTGAAGTTGACTAAGATAGGAGAAGAACCTATTGAAGAAGAAACTAAACCTACTGAAGAAGGAAACTATAAAGTAAAGCTTATTATAAAGAATCAGACCAGTCATGCAATACAATCAACCGGAGAAATTCGTCTTTATGTTGATAATCATATTGGAGTCAATACTTATCTTCCTGGTGCAACAGTTACTGCAGGTCCATTATATACATTCAACACTGGAGAAAATAT
>Ga0247609_10006196_pt1 | contig 11557 bp, 1 predicted proteins | sample 172DNAGHGlowgp2_FD_193487 | JGI IMG/M metagenome (GOLD analysis project Ga0247609, IMG submission 193487) | Sheep rumen microbial communities from Palmerston North, Manawatu-Wanganui, New Zealand - 1728 DNA GHGlow gp2 | ecosystem: Host-associated > Mammals > Digestive system > Stomach > Rumen ... | reverse complement strand
GGGATTGGGTATTGGGTATTGGGCCCAATCCCCAATCCCCAATCCCCAATCCCCAATCCCCAATATAATTATTAATAATCTTAATTTGTTTATTTTTTAAATATTATAAAAAAAATAATTAATTATTTAATTTTTTTTAAATAATAATAAACAAAATCATTTATCAATTTAATTCACTAAAGCTTTATGAATTTTTCTAAGTAAAGCATTAAACTTAGTATTTGTTGCTTTGTAAAAAGAGAAATTACAGAAATTGAACCAAAATTCTAAATTTTCAACAGAAACTTCACCAATATCTTCTTCTTTTATAATATCTTTTATTTTTTTTATTTCATTAAATTGCTTTTTGCCAAAAAGAATTTCTTTTATGAAATCATATATTAAATTATAATAATCAATCTGATAATATTTATAATCCCTATTCTTTTTTTCTTCATTCAAAGTCAAGGACATTCTACATTGGGTCTTAAGACTATAAATTCTCTGATTTAAATTCAACAAAAATTTCTCACTCATCATGACTCTTCCATATATGATATTTTCTCTACTTCCATCAGTGTTCGTCTCCTCGGTGGGTTTCGGCTCCTTTTTATCATTTTTCTTCTTTTTATTCGATTTTGTGGCGGTTTTTGCTGGTTTTACTGGTTCTGCCTTGGGCACAGGCTCGGTGGGACCTGTCGAGGTGGCTGAATTATTTCCTAATAAATATACCAAGTTTACATATCTGTCATTGCTTTTGTAATTAAAGTCACCATTTAATCCACTTATATGAGATATAGTCTCATATGGAAGTAAAACATAACTTACATTAATTTGGTCATTTGTTATGAAATCAATTGAAGTTAAAGATTCGTCATCTTTTAAAACATTAAAATCTAAACAGCATTTTGATTGATATGAGCTTAAATTAGTTTTTAAAAATTTGTGCAATTTTGACAAATTTTTAATTTTGTCATCGACACAATCATCTATGACAGTATTGAAATTAAAATATTCAATCTCTTTCATATAATTTTTTAATAAATTGACAACATCAAATGAATCCACTGTAGATTTAATAGTAATATTTTGTACAAAATCTTTATTTTTCTTTTTAGTGATATAATCTCCTTCTAATATTTGCAAAACTATATCCTTTGGCAGTCTGGAAATATCGATTAAATTAACTCCTGTGCATAGTTCATGTGTTTTTTCGATTATATTTTTTTTTATTTCTTTTATCTTCAAAGATAAATCACTATAGTATATATACTGTTTGACATTATTAACATACTCATTTTTGTCCTTTTTATTTTTATCTTCTTTAAACTGCTTAATAAGTTCCTTCATTTCATTATCAATAGATTCTTCTTTCAAAAGCGGTAAATCATCATTTTCTTTGTCATAGAATACTTGCCTGGTTATCAATGAATTGATTTTTGAGACTACTTGATTGATATCAGCATATTTCATATTTTGGTACATTTTATATTCGGCCATAAGCATGGAAATATCCGCCAACTGGGTGGTAATATCTAATACACTGAATCCATTTTCAAATATGAAGAAATCATTTTTTACTAAATCTAAAGATTTTTCGAAGTTTTCTTTGGCTTCCTTCAATAAAGGTAAAAATTGCTTATTACAGGCTTCGTTGAAGTAGTGACAATATTTAAATAGAATTATTTTGTCTAAAGTTAATACTTCTAAAGTATTCTTTTTCAATAGTTTTTGATTTTCTAAAAAGTTCTTTTCTAAGAAAGCTTTTAAGGCTTTGATTAATTTTACTTTTTTGAGCATACCAATTAAATAATATGTCAAAGATTTATAATAGTTATGTTGATATAACAATTTAGGGAACATGACTAATAAATCTTTTAATATAGATTCACATAGTTGAATATTAATTTCGTTATTTTTGCTTGGATTGCATATTTGGAAATAAACATACTTCAAATCAATTTTGCATATTAAGTCATTATATTTATAATAAATATTCTCAAAGGTATCCTCTGGATATTCAACTTTAGGACTTGAATAATTTTCTTTATCATAATTAGGGTTCTCAAAAATTGAATCAGTTGAAAAGAAATCTATTAATAATTGGGATGAGCCATCTGCACCAGTTTTTGGATCTTTTTTGGCGTTGCCTATTTTGCTATTGATATTAGTTTCTTTATCTACAAGCTTGTTCATCATTTCTTTATCGATATATAAATTTTTGACAACTTTATCAGAAAATACTGTTTGTGGTTGGATTAAATAATTAAACATGGCATATTTTTCCCATAAAATATTTCTAGCAAATTTAATTATATTTAATGCTAATTCGTAATTTTTTTCAATAAAATGATATTCAGCAAAGTTTCCATAAAAAGCACATAATTCATAATCATTTATGAAATAAGTTTTTCCTCTATTTAATATGTCATCATAAGCTTTCTGTGCTTTGGTGATATCATATTGTTGAATATAAATCATAGTTTCTAATTCTTTTGATCTAACAAAGAAATAAGTATCATTGATTTTATTACTATTTTTTATTATTTTATCAATTATATAAAGACAATCTTTGAATCTATTCATCTTAAAAAGATTGACCAAATGATAATAATGCAATTTGAACCAAAAAACACTATTAGGAATAATTCTTTGATTTTTATAAATTATTTCAGAGATAACTTTGAACAATTCTTTAATTTGTAATTCAGGATCAACTTGTGGTTGAGTATCAAGGACTTCTTTAGTATCTTTTTTACCTTTTTTGTCATCTTTTTTAGCAGCGGCTTTAGTATCCTTTTTATCTTGTTTGGCTGGGGCCTTAGCTGCCTTGGCTCCACCACCCCCACCTACAGTAACCTCATTAGGTTTTAAATCTGGTACGAAGTCTTCCCCGTTATCGAAATTTAATATTTTATTACCCAATTCAGGTTTAGCTAATTTGTTAAAGTTTTCTATTGATTTATATAGTACCATAGAGGAGTTTATATATAAGCCTTGACATTGATATAATTTGCTTAATAGGATTCTAAAACTAAAAATAAGTTCATATCTTTCTTTGGATAATTCTAAGTCATTTTTGTTGTATTTAAGAGTGATGAATTTTAGTTCATCTGTTGTTATACGAGCGTTATCAGTTATTTCAGTTAGTTTATTTTGCAAAACAGTCAAATTGTCTTTATAATTAATATCATTTAATTTTATAGACTTCATACATAAAGTCAAAAAGTTGATATCTTCATAAGTGCTTAACAAAGCAATGTTTTCTCTGCATTCTTTTTCGATACGAATGAATGTCTCATCTTTCAAAGTACTGAAATTATTTTTCTCAGGATATATACCGAAATTGTCCTTATTGCATGCCTTAAACAATATTAATAATTTGCTATATTGCAAATAGTAGTATAAATTAGGACCTAAAAATGTTTTCAATTCATCATCTACATTTAATTTGATAATAGTATTCAAAGCAGCGATATTTTTTTCGTCTTCTGGTGGCAAGTTATTATAATAATTAACTTTGTCTTCATTATGAGTTAAATTAGCATATTTACCTGTGGAGTAAATTTTATATCCGGAATTTAGTATCTGAGGCAGATCATATTTTCTCATTATTTTATAATAATTCATAAAAGCTTCGTTCAAATAGCCCAACTCGGCTAGACAAATAACTTTTAATATTCTTGCAAATAAAGTATAGTTTATATTTTTGCATCTATCGCATGCTAAATATTCTGCCAAACACAACATAGGAAGACAATTCTCATAGTTATTATATGATATCAAAATTTGACTTAACTCAATTAATGAAACGAGTAAATCACCTGGCTTAATGTTATATTTAGAATTAAACATATCGATGTTTTCATTTATATCATTTAATCTATAAGTTCCAAATTTGACATAAATTGATGGATTAGGTATGATATTGTTTAAAACATAAAAAGTAATTTTAGAAGCGAATAAAGCTGATTCTCTTTGTTCATATAGGGAATTATCATAGCAATATTTTGCTAGTTTATGCAAAGATTTAATGGCATAGCAAAAAGATGGTAAAACAAATATATTTTTGGACCCGGAAGCATTTATATAATTCTCGAATTTAATATCTCGGAAACCTTTTATTGAATATAATTTCTGGAATACTGTATCAATTTCTTCGTTGAAAAATACCTCGGCCTGTTTCAGACTTTTTTCTGTTCCCATGGAATAAAGGACTAAACTCATTTCGTATAAAATTTGAATTAGTAAATAATTTTCTTGTCTTTTTTTCAGAACTTGGATGCAGTTTTTATATCCGACTAACATATTACTTTGCAAAAATTGCAAAGATTTAATTTTATTTATGTATTCTTTATAATTTGTTGTAAAATTATATTTATATTTGGAAATTGACATTAATTCAATTTGGTAATCTTCGTATTTTTTCCTGCAATTATTAACAGCTTTTAATGCGTTATTTGTGTCATTCAAAAAGCTTTCATATAATTTTTCACTTTTTTCTTTGTCGTTTCTCAACATATCGCTAATTGATGTATAAATATTTAATTCCTTAGTCAAAATAGAGTAATCTCTTTCAAATTCTAATTGTTCTTGGGGTATTTCACCTGTGATCATTTGCTGTCTTTTGTTCTTTTTTCTTGTATTTTTCCAATTTTCATAAATTTCCACTCTGTGATTTATTTCATTTTGCTTATTTTGGGTATTCTGATTTGCTTTTTCAAATATATGTTTTTGACCCTCAATTAAGAAGGATAATGTGAATTGACTAAATAGCTCATTTGTTACTAAGTTAAATTTAGTTATGAACTCACTTAAAACACTCCATTTTTGTTTGTAATAGGCGCATTGGATAATAAAGGTGAGTAATTCAATGTAAACATCTATATTAACTAGTCTTGAATATGAATTTAATAAATTTTCTTCATCGAAGTTCTTTTTTATTGGCTTAGTAGATTTTGATAAGGCATAAAAGTTTTCCACAGGGGCATCAAATTTAGTTCCTGTTATTGTTTTTTTGAATTTATTTAGTTCATATTCATAATCAAATTCGGTGAAATTGCAGTTTCCTCTTTTAAGATAATTCAATCTAGTTAGAGCAACTTCTCCTATAATTATTAAATATGACCATATATTATTTGGCACTGCCTTATAAGGAACTGTATCACTGTCTTCGTCCTCATTTTTCACTATTATGTCATCACAGCAATTATATGGAGTGAGCATATCATAAGCTATAATATTATAGGTGAAATAAATCAAGTTATCCAAATGAATATAATTTTCAGTGTCATTTGAGCACAAAGCAGACAAGGCAAATTGTTCAAATATTTTGTTTAGTTTTAAATATCTCTCACTCATATTTCTATCTATGGCATCATCAAAAGGATCTACAGGTTCTTCCTCTGCTGCATCTTTTGCTTTTGGATCTTTTTTCTTTTTGTCATCCTTTTTTGCTGGAGGTTTTTTTTTGTCGTCCTTTTTGGCACCACCTCTACTAGCAGGTTTTTCTCCTTCTTCACCCTCAGCAGGGGGTGTCTCCACCTTGGGGGGTTCGATTTTTATATCTTTTTGGTTGAAAAATCCTAATTTGATATCTAATAATTTTAGGTCATCGTTTTCCTTTTTTTCAGCATATTTATCTATTTTTTTAATATCGCATAATTTAAAATTGAAGAAATTATTGAAATCAAAATTCATAAATTCCTTATGATTAGATTGTAAGAAATCTATATATAAAATAATTCCTTTATTAAAGTAAAGATCATCTATCCAAAATAATTTTTCTTTTATTTTAGTTACTTCATTTTCACTTAATGTATTATAAGGAGGTTTAATTTCTTCTTCTACAATGCACCCAAAGAATTTTTCTTCTATTTGTCCTCCCATTTTTTCCAAATCAATATCTAATCCATTTGCATCTTGTGGCATTTCTTGCTTTATAGTAGTTAAATAATCATGTATTCTTACTTTTAATTTATATAAAATATCTCCTGAAATGAATTGCAATTTTTGGTTGAAAATATTCAAAATAAATTCATGATCTTCCTTTTTAATTTGAATACCATCAACTAGGGCTAAAATTTCGGGGAATCCAGCCGCTCCCCCTGGGGCTGCGCCAGCTGGTTTTTTATCTTTTTGATCAGTGATACCTTGAGAAGCAAATAATCCTCCAATGAAATTTTGAATTACTTTTTTCAAAGTTTTGTCTAAATATTGATAATATTTTTCTTTTGTTGCCCCTGAAGTAATATACTTTTGGATAAATTTGATTCCTTCATTTTTGAATCCATCCCAAACTTCAATCAAATCATTTATATTTGTCTTATGTCTATCGATTTCATTTTGCAAATTTGGATAAAATTCCTTTGGTTGTTCCCCTTCAGCAGGGACTTGAGGTTTATTTTCTTTTTTATCCTTTGCATTAGTAGCTGCAACTCCATTATATTTTTCAATTAAAGTATCTAAAATATCTTTATAGTTATCCAATTTTGCCTTAATTAATTCATTATAGTCTCCGCAACTATAGATCTTTTCGTCGATTTCTTGAACTTCTCTTTCGATATCGCTCAAAACTGAATTTGCTATTTCTTTGAATTTTGGCTCAGGGGGAATTTCAGGATTTGTCTGTTCTTGGCTTTCTTCTTTTTTGGCTTCTTTTTTTTCTTTGTCTTTTTTTTTATCTTTAGGATCTACAACTTCTTCTTCTTTTTGTAAATATGTATATTTAAATGGATAATATTTTTTCTTTTTAATACCTAATTCCATTATTAAACTTTTTTTGACAATATCTGGCTCATTTAACATGTTTCCTAAATTGAATATATTATATATGACTAAAGATGATATTTTTCTGAGATTAATATCCCATATTTCATTCGGAATTATATTTAATCCTAAATTCATCTTCATATATATGTTCAAAAGTTCTTTATATAAATTTTTCTTATTAATTATCTGAACTGAAGTATTATATAATTCTACTACAAACATTTTAATCAATTTATAATTTCTCAAATATATTGCAATTTCCAATCCTAAATTTAAAATATTCAAATTTTTTAATATATTTTTTTGTTGCTTGTAAACATTCGACTCAATATAATTATCAACAAGATGGTCTCTAACCTTTAGAGCATAAGTGCTTTTAGCTAAATAATAAAAGCAGTATGAAACTCCTTCTAATTCGAATAAAGATGTTCGATAGATAAAATCATATTTTAACTTATTTAATAATATCGAATTATTTTTGTTGTCTAATCTTATCTCTTTTATATCGCTTTTTTCGGTGAAATAATTAAATACGATTTTACTTCTATTTCTGCAAATGTCATAAAATCTGTATTCAAAAGCAATTTTGCAAACTTGATAAGAAATAAAATGTATAGGTAGGGGGAAATACAATTCGACCTCTTTTGAGGTTGAACCAATTGTATTTACTATAGTTTCGTCGTTGTCATATGCGGCATAGGCAAAAATATATTTTTCATTATTTTTCAAATTTTGAATTGTGACAGAATTTAATATTGACATTATTTTATTGCAATTTGTCAAAGTAGTATTATTCAATTGTACTATATTTGACCCAGTGGAAATTTGTCCAAACATTTTTACTTTGGATATATTATGATGAACTTTATCAAGCTGATCTTTTTTGATTTTAATTAAAGGGAAAATAAAAGTACAATTTTGGGATGTTTTATGGATTAAAATTGGTTCAGGAATTTTTTCTACATTGTCAACCATTATTGGTTTATATAGCATATTATATGGATAATAAAAATAAGAAAGCTCATTTGTATTAACATTAAATCTTTCTAATGATTTGATATAAAAGAAGTGCTTTAAGTAATAGTTATATCTTTCGTCTTCTTCTTTAATAACTTGGTCAATATTTGCATTACTTATGGTTAATAAATAAATTTGATCTTGCTTATTTTTAGGTCTCATTGAAGCAAGAGAAGCATTATATAAAGCCATCAAATATGAATTTTTATTAATATTTAATTTCATAATTTTTTCACTTTTTGACAAAATTGGCTTATCCGGCTGCAATTTGCCCCCTTCTTGCAATATTTTTTTCAAGTCGTTCATATTCGTCTGAACTTGAACTGAGGTCTTTCCCTTAATTATATCCAGTTTTTTCAAAGTTCTTTCTGGTAAATTCAAATGAGGTAATAATTTTTTTTTCTCTTTGGTGCTATCTAGATTTTTTTTGCCTTTTTTCATATTTTCATAAATAGTCATTTTATTTACTATGCTATCCCCTGTTTTTATATACATTCTATAATATTTCATTTTTAATTCTATATAAATGCAATTAAGATCATTTTCATGTTCGGTCACCCAGTAATTGACAGATATATTATTTTTATTCTTTTGATCTTTCAAATAAACACTTTTTCCGTCATATAAAGGAGATTTGAAATTTTCTGGATCTTTTTCTTTCTCTTTTTTATTTAAATAATTATTATATTCACTTTCGATATAATTAACTTCGAAATCTTCTTCATTTATAATATCAGGATCTGCCTTAGAAATTCCTTGCTCAGTTAAAGCTCTGAAATTGACTCTTCTTTTTTTATTCAATTTTTTAACATATTCATCATATTTTCCATTTATTTCATTATTCAATTTATATATCTTATTATTATCGCAAGTAAACGACGTATAAGTTTGTTTGTTCTCTCTATTATCAACGCCAAATATATCTTCTTTTTCTTTTGCTTTTTCAATGAAGTCTAAAGTATCCTTTAAGACTACCACACCAGTCGCATTGTTTCCTGTTCGTTCTGCATAATCTCCTAAGAGTAAACTGATGTATCCGTATATTATTACATCTTTGTGAGTGATGCTGGTTAAGACATAATGAATGCAAAATAATGTATTAAAAATTTGTGATAAAGTTGAATTTATCACTTGCTGAATTTCATTTGCGAAATTTTCTTCGATTTCATTTTTGAACGAATTAAAATATTCAATACGTTCCAAAAAGTTTTTGAGATATTTTTTGTATATCAAAATGCAAATGTCATAAAGGAAATTTGATCTCGAATTTAAAAAGAAAGTACCACATTCATCTTGAACAGCATTATATAACCATGTAGCTAACAAATCTAATTTTTCAAAACTATAATTCAAGTTCAAAAATTGATATTGCCTTCCACTAAATTCATCTTTTTTTTGTTCTTCAGTTTGGGCATTTTTGTCTTTGCTATCAGCTTTGTCTTTATCTGTGTAAGAAGTTTCTAATTCATATAAATGTCTTATAATTTCTGCTTCTCTTTCTATCACATAGAATTGCTTGTCATTTAAATAAGATAAATTGACATAAAAATGAGAAAAATTATAATCGATATAATTAGGGTCCATGTTCTTTCCTTGGATAGTTATTTCTGGTTCTACTTTAATATAATTCATTCTTGGAGTAGCATATGGGCAATTACTAATCAAAGGATATACATCAACTATGGCATTTAATTTTTCATTATCATCAGATAGGTCTGGGGAAGTCCCCTTAGTGATAATTATATAGGGGAAAAATTTGTTGCTTTGCTCCCCTAGGGTTATTTTTTGCTCTTTTTCATATAAATTATTTTTGAAAATTTTTACTGGGAGGGCAATGGCTCTTTCATTTTGTTTTATATCTTTTTTTATTTTATAGTCATTTGACATTACAACACGAATATTAGTTATGGCTTTATTTGGATTATGTGATCTCCTTATTAATAAATAAACAAAATTATGTTCTAAATTCTCTATTTTTTCATATGGGTTAGGCACTGCATTTTCATCACTATATTTTTTCTCACTCTTTTTAGGAGCATCTTTTTTGGCATCTTTTTTAGCGTCTTTTTTAGCATCTTTTTTCTTGGTATCTTTTTTGGCATCTTTGACCAAGGTGGCTAATTGACTATTTTCTTTATCCATATTAGATATATATTTGCCTGCTTCTCTTAATTTTTTTATTTCTCTTTTATAGTTATTAATATTTAAATCTAATGGAATTTTTTCATACCCATTTGGGATATTGGCGTATTGAATTGAACTCATTTGAATGTCAACTTCTGAGACATAGGGATGTTCTACATGTCTATATTTAATTCTTATATTTAGACTATCAATTAATTCAATGAATTCTTTATACATATTGCAATCATAGCAAGCCTTTAATAGTTCTACATGTAATTCAATGGGGACATTCTTTGAAGATTGTTCATAGCTTCTAACTACTTTTTCATTATTAACATTTATGGCTTCATTTAAAATATCTTCATAATGTTTTTCATTCTGTTGAATTTTCGCATTCATTTCAATCACTCTTTTCTTTTTGTCGATAAATTCAATAATTCCATTTTTTATATTATCAATATCAGGTTTCATTAAAGTGGTGTATACATAGCTTATCATACTTGGTTTCCAATCATATTTTGCCCCTTCATGATATACTATACTGTTATATAAACTTAAATTAGATATAGAATTTATTGCACAAATATTTCTATTTAAAATAATTTCACTTATTTTATCTTTATTTTTTTCTTTGTTTTCTGCATTTTTATCATTTGTATCATAAGTTTCTTCCAATTTTTTTTTCCATGATTCGAAATTTAAATTACCACTTAAAATACCATATTTAAATTCAAAATATCTTAAATGTTTGAAGTTTTCGTTGAAAATATCTTGCATATAGTCAGGCAAAGGTCTTTCTTGTTCTTCTACTGATTTTAAATCAGTTAATTTATTTATTCCTTGAGTTATAAAACCATAAGCTGCTTTGAATCCTTTGCAATCTTCATAAAGAAATCCAATTAGTAAATAAAGCTGAGTACGCAACTTCATATATTTCACATGAGATAAAACAATATTTGACTCCATTAAAGTTAATACCCATTCCAAAAATTCAACTCCATGGATGGAATAATTATATTTTCTCATTTTTTCTATATAATTAGCGAATAAAATGGCTATATTATATATTATATAATATAATTTTTCTCTCACTGTTGAGGTTAATTTAATATATGATTTTTCAATTTCTGTCTGTATTTTTTTGAAGTATATTTTTATGCAATCTATTGTATCACTTTTTCTGAGGTCTGGATCATGACTTGTTTTTGCTTCTAATTCTGATTCTATATTTGATACAAAATTTGATAAATTTTTTTCAATTGTTTGCAATTGTCCCATCTCTTCATCAATTTTGGCCAATTTTTCATATTGCTTTGTTGGGTCTTCGACTAATTCTGCTTTATCTACCATGTCATTTTTTTTCTGTTTCATTTTTAATTATTAATTTAATTTTTAATTTTTATTTATATTTTGGTGATGATATTTAATTAATTTTAAATGAAATTAAATATTTAAATTTATTTGAATTTTGAATATGAAATTGGGGGATTGGGGATGGGGGATTGGGGATTGGGGATTGGGGATTGGGGATTGGGCCCAATCCCCAATCCCCAATCCCCAATCCCCAATCCCCAATCCCCACTTAAATAGTTTATCTTATATATTATATATTCAAAAAATTAAATTATATTTTTTAAAATAATTAATTAAATTACTAAAAATATGG
>Ga0247609_10006195_pt1 | contig 11558 bp, 19 predicted proteins | sample 172DNAGHGlowgp2_FD_193487 | JGI IMG/M metagenome (GOLD analysis project Ga0247609, IMG submission 193487) | Sheep rumen microbial communities from Palmerston North, Manawatu-Wanganui, New Zealand - 1728 DNA GHGlow gp2 | ecosystem: Host-associated > Mammals > Digestive system > Stomach > Rumen ... | reverse complement strand
TACATACACTCTCAACTGATTGAAAATATTCATTCATTTCACCCATGCCCTTGGGATTTATTTTGGTATCTGGCACACCTGTTAATGTAAAATGTTGATTGTTGTTTGTGACAATGACTTGGGGAAGTGACTAATTACAACTCAGACCCAAGCCAAGGCAAAGACAAAGAAGGAGTGATTAGCAAGTCTGATAAGAGGGAAATGATAGGAGATAGGAGGTAGGAGATAGTATGTAGAAGTAATAAGATATATTCAATGTGCTAAAAAATTGTCGATTGCACAAATATTTAGGGTTAAAATTGCATAAAGAGAGGGGAAATAAGGGGTAATATTGAAGGGAGATTGTCCAATGAGAGATTAGATATTGTTTGTGGGAGAGGAGTAAAAAGAGCTATTTTCTATCAACATGAGTTGTGGTAGAATGATATTCTGGGAAATGGGGATTGGTTGGAATGGGGTATAAGCCATCACTCATACTTACACAAGCTATAATGCTTGTATATACATAACTAACAGCAACTATTATAGGCTTTAAATGTTAAATATTAACAGTTGAGAGATTGAAGTGTTAATTAATCGCTTCTACCTCATCCCTCTTCACTCCCCTATATATAATAAGGTATAATGGAAAGATAGGAGTGATTAGATATAACTGATAAGGCAGAAAGTCATTGCTCCTATCTTTAGAAGGAAAGATAGAAAAGAAAGAAGAAATTACTAAACGGCTATATATCAACAAGTTAAGCCAAAACAACCTTGCATATACACAACTTTACCTTGCGTATTCACAAGGTAGGCTTGTGTATTCACAAGGATGAACCTTACCATATGTTTAAGGAATCCTTACAAAATGAATGTAATCCTTGCTTCTGTAGTAAGAACTATATACCTTTGTACCATTAATTTAAAAGGATTGTAATATGGATACATTTGTAACACAGACAGACCCTGACTATAGCTTAGTAGATAAGCATACAGGAGAGATTCAAGAGTGGAAGAGAACCAGAGTGGTTAGTGTAGACGAGTTTATTATGTTCTTCTTTGCCTCTATGCCTGACTTGTTTAAGTTAGAAGGGCTACAAATGAAGGTATTGATGTGCTGCTGGAAGCATAGCACATACAATAATGTGGAGACAGAGGGAAATATAGTTAATAACAATAAACTACTGAAAGACTATATCAGATCTTGTGGTCTTAGTCTTACTGATAGTGCTGTAGATGTGATAATTCACAGGTTAGCCAAGGCTAATATCCTTATCAAGAAATGTAAGGGTACATATATGCTTAATCCACAATACTTTTTCAAGGGAAAGCTTGCTGATAAGAGTAAGTTGGAGTTGAGAATGGTTACTAATCCTGATTGATTGCTCCTATCTCAGTCAGAAAAAAGAAAAGCCAGGGGTAAATACCCCTGGCTTAATACTCTATGCCTGACTGTGACCAAGCAATAATAGCTATACAGATAGCCATTAAGATAGCAAACAAGATAAACTGCAAACAGCCATTCCTATTGAATCTATATTGCTCCTTTAATCTGTCATTGTAACTTTTTGATGAGTAATCCATAACTTATAAACGATAAAACATTGCACTTATTATATGGTATAAAAGAAAAAGGCCAAGGGCTTTATTGCCCCTGGCTCCTTATACAAGACTATTAGCAGCTTACACGGTAAATATCTGCCTCTCCCTGCTTAGAGAGAGTAACCAATGATGCCTGGCTTAAATCCACTGTATCTCCTGTAGACTTAGAACTGTTCTGGTCCAATGGGATGTAAGTCATGCCACCTGTCTTCATAAAGAAACATACTGACTGACCATACTGACTGTCCACCACTTCAGCCCTGTCAACAAGGTCTATCTCCTCCTGAGAGAACTTCTTGGTTTCTTTGACCTGCCACTTGCCTACGTAAACTCTTAATGCACTAAAAATGTTCATAACTTTTAAAATTTAAAGGGTTAATACTAATGACCAACTTCGGTCAAAAGCATAGAAGGAGTGATTAGCCATTCTCTTTGCTTGCTCCAACCATAGCATCTAAAAAATATTTCTATTGCTCTGTGGCTCATATAATATTGCTCCAGAAGTGTGACTCAAAAAATAAAGGCAGACAGCACAATGTCTGCCTGCCTTAAATAGTATATTATTTAGAATAGTACTTAAACACATACTTATTAGATTCTTTATCTAATATAGCATAGAAACTAGACATAAACTGTTCTAAAGTGAATGCCTTCTCTATAGGAGCCTTACCTCTAAACCTACCATAATAGTTAAATCTCCCAATTCTAAAGCATATTCTCTTTTGGTACATATAGAAAGCACCTCCCCAACAAGAAGTCTTCATAATGATAGGAGTACATACAATCTCATTGGAAGGATGGGAATTATAACGCTGACATTCAGACAGAATGTCTCCCATGATTCTACGATTTAATCTGATCTTTTTCATTTTGTTATTATTTAAAAGGATTACAATCAGTTAGATAGAGTGAGATTAAATCCTCACTCTATATATATCATTCTCACCCTGCTTACACAGAGTCACCACCTGAGCCTTAGTCAGGTCAATAGTGTCACCAATGGCAGCAGAACTATTCTGGTCAAGAGGAATATAAGACTGTCCTCCAGCTTTCATGAAGAAACATACGGAGAGTCCATACTGAGATTCTACACCCTCAGCTTTATCAACCAAGGCAATCTCCTCAGCCTTAAAAGACTCTACCTTCTTCTCACTCCACTTGCCAGCATAAACACGCAATGCACTGAAAATATTCATAATTGAATAAACCCACTTACAACTGGACATGATAATATTGTCCAGAGCCTTAAAGGGTACTGGCTTTTGGTTATTTAAAGGGTTATTGTGCAGCTCACTTTGTGTAAGGTGGAGCTGCTTTACCTTGATAGTTTACTTGTCAATCCTGAAGTTCCAATGGTCATTGTACTCCTGAATAGTCAGCTTCATTGGTCTGCCAAACACCATGACTATCTTGAAGTCTGGCTCTTCATGCCTCTTAGTACCTGTAAGCTTATAGCCTTCATCAACTAACTTTTGCAGTTTGCTTAAAGACATCCTGCATTTGTTCTCACTTGAAGTGTGTGACTTCCCATCAGGAGTGGTATGTGACACCAGTCCATTCATCTTAGTTCTCTGTCTCATAGTTGTAATGTTTTAAGTTATTTGCAATATACTGCATCGGCTAAATCATAAAATTCTCCCCAATTATCCCTAGAGTCTGTAACTACATTGTACAGAATAGTATCATAACACATGTCTCTGCTGTAACCAAGCTTAGTGCAAACAGAGAGTTCAGCTTCAAATGCCTCATTAACCTCGGAGAAACTCATGTCAAGCATATCTCTTTGTAAGGCAAAAGCCATCAGTGCTACCAATGGCTTTTCAGGATTCTGAATTGGATACATAGTTTTAGCAATAAGAGTTTTCCCACTTGTCACAATATGCATCATACTTTGCTATATCCTCCTCTTCATACTCAACAGCAAGTAGGTCATTCTTGACATTCCACCAGTGCATCATGGCAGTCATGTCTTCAGAGGTAATGCCCATATCCTCACAGAAGAGATTCCAAGACCATTCCTGCAATGAACAGTAGTCAGTAACAAACATAGTAGACCTAATCTTGTCTTTACTCCAGAGAGCAATAGAGAGCAGAGTTTCCTCATCACCATCACACTCACCAATGCAGTCTAGTTCCAGAGCTTGTTGGTTCCTGACCATCTGCTTAATTGTTTCACACACTTCCATGACAGGCTTGTTCTGCCAGTTCATCTTCTTTGCTATCATTGAGATAGCTTTGAACTCATTTTTGTTCATAATTGTTTGTTATTAAAAGGTTTGTTAAATTCTTCAGGATAGTTCTTGAGATACAACTCTTCCACATCGCCAAAATATTTAATTTCCATCCAATACTGCATAGGATAGCCAACATCATATTGGTCTGATTTTAAATTCAGACTAAACAGGGCACCATCCTCATCCATGATGATGAAGATGTGATTTTCCCAGCTACTCAGATAGCCGTCAAAGGTGTAAAGTTCACATGACACCTTCACATACTTGACCTCATTTACAGTGAACTTATGAGTTTCTGGTTTCAGAATCTCATTGTAAAGGTCTTTCGAGATTTCAATCATTTGTTTTTATTTAAAGGGTTTGTTGTAAGCATAGCAAGGGCCAGCATCAGCTAGCCCTGTATGAGAGGTAGTAAGATAGTGCAGATGTCAGGCCCATATCATCCTTGCTTGTGGGGTAATACTATTATAACACTACAGTACAGAATGCTACAATGAATCCAATAGCAATTACAGACTCAACAATTGCCAGAGTTCTGTAATTCCATCTTTGGTTTTTTGTAATAGTGAATTAATTCCCAACCCCACACTATCCAAGCGCAATAGTGTGGACGCTCATGGCTTAATGGGCTTAGTAGCTAGCAGATGTAAAGTCTGCTCTACAGGGCCATGACCGATTAAGAATGCCAAAGATGCATAGCTTCACCCAAATAGTCGAGGAAATCTTGTACTTCGTGAGAAACAGACTCTACATCTTCAACAACCTTACGGTTTACCTTAAGTCTAATCTCAACAAGTTTACTGCCAATAACCACAATTTTCTCTTCTATCTTTAGTTCTTTGCAACGATAGAATACAGTGCCATTGTTGTTCTTGACATACTCCCAAGCACCATTTGGACTGTAGTGCTCTAGCCTTCTAGCATCCTCAGTTACTACGATAGTTTCTACATTGTACTTCATAGAATCTTCGCAGAGACTGCTGATTGTTTGAGCTATCTGTCTAAGGCAGTCTCTGCGCTTGAGATTATCTCAGACAGTAGCTTTGAGTAATTATTGTTATTATTGCTTTGACAGTCAGGGCATCTTGCCTGTGTCAATTGCTGATGTTGAGTAATTCTTGCTATAGATAACAGCAGGAATTTGCTGGTCAGTAAAGACCCAGGGGGGATGAACCCCAACTGTCAAGGACAGGGGGAGGTGTGATATGTCATCCTGCCTTTTTATACATATACTACATTTTAACTATATACTCCTGTCAATATAAGAACTGAAGAAAGAAAAACATCTAACTATCTGATTTCCATATACATCATGTTTCAAAATGGGTATTTAAATATCCGCTTTGAAGGTAAAATGGTTATTTAAATATCCCTCAATACTACTAATGGGTAGATTTATGGGTATAAAATCTAATCAAAACGGTTAGACGAATATAACCATAACAGTTAGATTATAGGTAGTAAAAAATATCCTTCGTATCTTTACAGCGTAATTTTTAACAGAATAACATTTATGAAGACAATGCATGATTTCCCTCAGGCAGACATATCTCCTTATGAGGGTAGTTTGAAGAAGAGACTAAATGAAGTGACTAGTAGAAGAGTATTGAGTTTTGGTAATGCCAGAGTTGAATTGGAGAAGTACCAAAATAATATTGCTGCTCAGATAGCCTTAACACAGAAAGTTGACAGAGAAACTTTTATCAAAGTGTTTAGAGATATTATAAGGTATATAGCCCAACTATCTAGGACTGCACAGGCTGTACTATGGTACATCATGGATAACCTTCCTCAGGATAAAAGCTACGTGGTTATTGACAATATGACTGTTATGGACTTCTGTGGCTTCAAGACTAGAAAGTCTGTGAGGGAAGGTGTGGTAGAACTACTGGATAAGAATTTCCTTACAAGAACTACTGTTCCAAAGAAGTTCTGGGTTAACCCTCTAATAGTTTTCAATGGCAACAGGATTACCTATGCCAATGAGTATATACTGGATGAAGCTGATGAGGACTAATGGGAAGAATAGAGATACACAACAGGGAGGTTATGGCAAGCGCTGAGTATAGAGCAACTCAGATGAATACATGGCCATCTCCTTTGGAGAAAAGAATGAAGGATTTCCTCGATGAGAACTATGTGGAGTATGAGTCTCAGAAGATATTCTACATATATGCTGATGATGGTTGGATAGTAAAGTACTACATAGCAGATTTCTTTATACCACATGCCAATATAATAATAGAGGTGGATGGCAAGTTCCATGATGACCACAAACTGCATGATAAGATGAGAACCAAGGAAATACAAGAACAGTATCCTGAGATAGAGGTTCTGAGGTATAAATGGAAGGACTTGGATGATATGGATAAGATGGATGGCTTGTTATGTAGAATACAATAGGTAGTTTATTTATGGTCTAAGGTCTTAACTTATAGGTGTTTAAGTAGATTTATCGGTAATGTTTTGGCAGTAGAAAGTATTTTTTGTACCTTTGCAATGACAAGAAGATGTTTAACTAACACCTATAGTAATGAAGGGATTAAGGCAGTACATCAGGAAACATGGCAGGCACTTCACTGAAGAGCTTGCCATGACTGTTACCAAAGGCAAATGGAATTCTTCTGAGATTATGGAGAAGGCAGAATCTATGGTGTACTATAATGTCACTGGCTCTACTGTTGGTGATATAGTCTTTCTGACTAACTATGCCAAGGATACAGGCAAGTCATTCTACAAAACCAAGCATAACTGCGTTAGGTTTGCCTTATGTATTGTTGGGGAGTATGCTCTAAGGGATGGTGCCATGTTTAGCAAGTGGGTAGGGGATACCAAGGAGTTTGACCTTACACCTTATATATAATACTATGATGCTGTTTCATCATTTCTGCCAAGCATATGTCGGCCTCTATTTGTTGCAATACTTTAATGTCAGATTGCAAACATGTGCCATCTGAAGACTTAGCAACACTAGAGTTCTCTCGGATGTATTTCTTTAGCATATTTCTAATCTCTTGTAGTTCTTTCTCACTCACTGGCAGCTCATCCCATGCAATCTTGGCAGGTGGTGTGTACTGGAAGTATATCTTCTTACTCATATTAACTATCTTTTTGCAAAATTAATCAATTCTTCTAAAATTACCAAACATCTTTTTGTTTTTGTTATCAACTCAAATGCTTGTTTGGTAGGTTATTTGGGCTTATACTGTGCAGGCATTTCTGGTGATTGCATACCAATCCCCTAGCCACAGCACCATTCTTTCTTTTATTCAAACTGCTCAGAAAGACTGCTTATGGCAGGGGATGGGATAGAACAAACTGTGTGCAGTATAACCCAGTATGTCATGCATGAGTAAAATGGTGGTTCACTACTCAATTTTCAGGTATTACAGACTTCCACCTGTGCACCAGCACCCTTATTTACCTGCTGCCTCCATTCGTGCATATATCCCTTATTCCTTCAGGAGATTTTTTACATCTACAGGGTGAACGTTAGATTACTCCGATAGCCCCTGTATTGATGGCTTCCCTTCACAATACCGTCAGATTAAATCAGGTTTCTTGTTGTCAGTTCCGCTTGTAAAAAAGAGAAAGCCAACTCTATTAGAATCAGAAATCCCTATCAAGCAGTGGAGAATACTCGATAGGGAACCTCTTCTATAGTGTTGGCTTATGCCGTGCTATTCTTAATATGTTCGCAAATACAAGCTCTCCACTTCTTGTTTTACGTTGCAAAGATAGGCATTATTCTTGAATTGGCAAAATATTTCGTGTGAAATTTTACTTGAATGACATTTTTTAACTATTTGAATATTCGCACATTATAATACAAAATGTACTAATTGATATGAATTGTAAATAACTATTACTCCTATCTAAGGACAATTCTAAGATGCTTTGATTACACTTTCCTTATGCTTATTTTTGCAGTCAAAAAAGGAAGAGTATGAAAAAATATCTAATTATTACAGTCATTATCCTGCTTGCCGTCATAGGAGCCATGTGGCAGCAGGCGGAGTATGCCAATGCAAGGTGGGAGAAGGCAGAGGCCAATGTGAAGGCATATAGCATGAGTCTCAGTAAGGATAGAGAGAAGAACATAGCACTCCAACTAACTGTTGACCAGTTGGGGTACTTCAAGGATAGCATAATTCAGGAACTTGACAACACAAGAAGACAGCTGAAAGTTAAAAACAAGAATCTTAAAGCCCTTCAGTCTGTATCCTCCAGCTTTTCCAAACCAGATACCATTATCCTCAAGGACACCTTGTTCAAGGAGGTATCATTAGATATTGATACTGTCCTTGGGGATAAGTGGTATAATGTCAGGCTAGAACTTAAGTATCCCTCCATGATTGCTGTAAAACCATATTTTAAGAGTGAAAAACATATTATAGTCTCCAGTAAGAAGGAGACTGTTAATCCTCCTAAGAAGTTCTTTTTGTTCAGGTGGTTTCAGAGAAAGCATATTGTTTTGCATATTAATGTAGTTGAGAAGAACCCTTATGTAGATAATGAAAGTTCAAGATATGTAGAGATAATAAAATAGAGTTTTTTCATTTGGTTTGAGTTTTGCGAGAAGAATCCTGCTTGTCTGTGAAGATGGGCAGGTTTTTTTCATTTATTTCAAATTCTTGCCAATTTTGCAAGAATTAGCAAGAATTATCAACTCATACCAGCTTATCTTCAACTTCCTGCATGGCATCCACTACAGTTTCATCCAATAGTTTTGCATACACCTGCTCAGTAATCTTGGTAGAGGAGTGTCCACATATCTTTGATACTATCTGCATAGGTATTCCCTCGTTTAGTAGCAGGGTAGCCCCTGTATGCCTTGCCCAGTGTGTAGACAGCGGTTTGTCTATTCCAGCTGACTGTGCTACTATCTTAAGATACTCATTGTACTTGACATTGCTGATGACCGGCAGCTTACCACTATATTTGTGCAGTATGTCCAATGCAGGGGAGAGCAGGGGGATTGTAAAGGTCATATTAGTCTTCTTCCTGTTACCTACATATACATTCATTCCCTTGACTTCTTGTACCATCTTGCTATCAAATTCCCTTAGGTCTGAATAGGAGAGACAAGTGTATGTCTGGAATACAAAGACATCCCTTACTCTTTCTATACTTTCTGTAGGCATCTTGGCAGACTTTAGTTTGTAGAACTCTTGTGGTGTTAGACATTTCCCAATGCTATCGATCCTTCTTTTCTCTATCTTTGTCCATTTGTATGGGTTTCTTGCTATCAGGCCATCATCCATAGCATCAATAATAAAGCTGTTGAAGAACCTGTGGTAATTATTCCAGATGCTGGATATTTTCAGTCCAAGTCCTTTCAGGTATCTGTCGTAGGCTATGATATTGGCATCTGTAATATCTGAGAAATCCTGTATCTTTCCCCATTGGAAGAAGAATCTGATAAATCTGTCATACCTTAATTGGCTGTCTGGTGTAATGCCATACTTCCTAACTTCTGCCCTTTTGTTAAAGTACTCCCTAAGACTGATTGATTGGGTATTTCTTTTCCTGAGCCTGTCCTGAATAATATTTATATCTATATTTCCTGTGTTTATCATGTCGAGAATAACCTGTCTTACACTTGTTAGTAAGGTGTCCAGTGTCTGACTGATTTGTAGGGCATCTGGGCAGTTGATAATAGTTCCCCTTTTCCATTGGTTGGGGTAAAGCATAATGCCTGTTGAGAGGAACTTCTGTTTGCAGTTATAGGTTATTCTAAGCTCTACAGCAGCCTTAGTGGTAGGAGATGCAGTCTTCCTTCTGTTATAGACAAAAGAGAGTTGGGGATATTTGTTAATCATGTTTAAAGAATTTAAATGAAATGTTAATGAGTGGAATTGAAGGAAAAGTGTATTATTTTTAGGAGGGAAGTGTATTATATTTGTATTATAAATATGGGGATAAAAATAAAAGAAAGCCCCTATATAAAGGCTTTCTTCTTTCTCTTTGAGGTGCCTGGCGGATTCGAACCTACCATATATAAAACCTCTCTAAGCATTTGAAAGCCAAGGGCTTTGTGAATTGTGCTATGGAGGGACTATAGTAAATAGTACTATATTTGTATTATTTTGTCTGTTTTTTAGTTCTTTTTGCCTTTGTTTCATTCTTATTTGTTTTGTAGTGATGCAAAGATATACATAAAAATCGAGATAGGAGGTTTGGTTTAACCTTAAATAACATTAAAAAGTAGATAATTTAATCAGAAATATTAGGTTATCTAAAGGAAATTGTTTATCTTTGCCACATGATTCAAGAAAACATAACATGCTGAAATACAATCTATAGTTATAGGTGGTTAAAGTTTTACTTGAAGTTCTATTGTAATGTTTTTAATATTAAAGGATAACAGTTATGGCAACAAAGATGAGTAAGCAAGATCTCCAATGGCAGGCAGAAAGTGATGCTTCTACAATGGCGAGGTATCAAGAGATTATGAGTGACAAGGCTAGAATGAACCGTGCTATTAAGGAGGCTAATAAGCAAGCAGCTGACTTAAATAAGAGGGCAAATGCTATGAAGAGTGCTGCCAGTATCAAGACAGGTAATAGCAGGGGAAGTAGGAAGAAGTAGTCTATACCTTATTATATATGTAGTATGGATAATATTGAAAGACCTGAAGACTATGACTCAGAACCAGTAAAATACTGTGCCAGATGCTACTCCCTGAAGATTAAGTATGAGGATGCACTGGATTCTGAATGTTGTGCTGAGTGTGGAAGTACCGATATACAAGAGGCTCCTATAGAAGAATGGGAGAAGAAGTATGAGAGGAGGTATGGTCATAAGTTGACACAGAAAACTGAAGACCCTAAGAGTACCTACTTCTTCAAACTTACTACAAAGGAATTAATGGATAAGGTTGCTGGTAGTCTGAAATGGAGAGAGATTATCAAAGGTATCTATCCCCATTTCCCTGGAGGATATGGAAAGGCAGATTCAATAGTGTTATTCTTTGATACACTTACAAGACAAAACAAGTTAGGAGAATTAAAATTATTTTTATTTAAACATTTTAAATACTAAGAGCTATGGAGAAGGAGATTGGAAGTAAGGAAGTGAAGATGAATGTAAGTACTGAGCAGCCTCAGAAGCTGAGTTATGAGGAACTCAATCAGGCTTGTGCTGAGATGTCTCAGCAGATTCAGCAACAGAACAAGTACATTCAGCAGATGCATAAGCGGATGCAGGAGATGAACTTTATGCTTCAGAACAAGAGGATGGAGTACCTGTTCAAGATTGTAGAGATAGCTAATAAGAGTACCTCTGAGTATGCTTGCTTTGCTAAGGACTTTGTGGAGGAGTGTATTGCAGAGATTCAGGAGTCAATGACTATTCCTCAGGAAGAAGAGAAAGAAGAAACACCAAAGGAGAACTAATATGGAGAATACAGAGACTATACCAAAGAAACAGCATGATGAGGAAATTAGGCAGTTGAAGGAAAAGTACAAGCCTAACAATGCCTTCAATGTTCCTGTGACTGGCACTCTTGATTTCTTCAAATGGTGGTGTGTTTTTCTAAGGCCCTTCATTCCTCTTACGGAAAGAGAGACTGATGTGGTTGCAAGTCTTCTTAAGCAAAGGTGGGAGTTGTTCAAGCTAAAAGATATAAAAGACCAGTCTATCCTTGATGCACTGACTATGAGCAGTGATACCTTGGACAAGGTAGTTGAGGAATGCAAGATAACAAAGCAGCACTTCTATGTTGTGATGAGTTCTTTG
>Ga0247609_10006194_pt1 | contig 11559 bp, 5 predicted proteins | sample 172DNAGHGlowgp2_FD_193487 | JGI IMG/M metagenome (GOLD analysis project Ga0247609, IMG submission 193487) | Sheep rumen microbial communities from Palmerston North, Manawatu-Wanganui, New Zealand - 1728 DNA GHGlow gp2 | ecosystem: Host-associated > Mammals > Digestive system > Stomach > Rumen ... | reverse complement strand
ACCTTCTACGGCATCAAGTTCCCGCGTCCAAAAAAAGCCTAAGCTATGCCTATGTAAACGTAAATCTATAACGTACTCTCCGACCATAGGTGATATTGTCACAAACCATAGGCGAAACTGTCATTGACCATAGGCGAAACTGTCATTGGTGAAATCGCGAAAACGAAAAATTCTATATTATATACTGAGTGCACCCCAAAAAATTTCCTTAGATATGTAAATATCGTAGGCAAAGCCCAGCCGGAAAAGTCGCCGCCGCCCAGCCCAGTCTTCGCCGACGCTCGGACGCCTTGCCGTTCCGTAGCCGTCTATGCTAGCCGCCTGGTGACGCGGAAGCGACTAAGGCTACGGCACATCAGACGGCAGACGCTACGCTTGACCTACGGTCACTGCCGTCTTTCCATGTGCCTTGCCAAGTCGCTTTAGCCGCGCTGGGGCTGAATCGCCCCCGTCCCCAAGGCGTCGCAAAAATTCTTTCGCTTCACGCTACAGAAATTTTTGCCGACGGTTCAGAATGTGCTACCGTAGCGTTAAAACTTGCCAAAAGCGTCCGACTTCCGAGAGTTTTCATAGAGAACTTAAAAATTTCAAAAACGCTGGAAAGAACTCTACATCGGGGGGAGGCTTTAGCCGGGGGGTGTCCCCCCAAAAGGGGGTATGGGGGAATTTCCCCCATCGGAAAGGTTGCACGATAACGTTTTGGAGATGCGACAACCTCAAAGCAACCTTTCCTTCTTCGGTGTTTACCCAAATTCGGGCGGCTGAAAATTTTTTCAGGCATGCGCATTTAAAAGACAAAATGCACATACCTTCAAAAATTTTATGATTTGGTACTCGTTCTAATTAGCGTTTCGATGATTTTGGCTTATTGTTGACGGCGCGCCCGAATTTTTTCAAAAAGATATAGTTGTGAGAATTGGCGGTGGTAATTGGGTGGGGGCGCTGGCTGTGCGTAGGCGGTTTTTGCTAGCATAGCAACGCAAAAATTTTTTTAGTGTAATTAACGAAACGAAAAAAAAGCCGTCTAGCAACGTGGTGAGCACAAGGATTGTAGCCCCTTGCCCCATCGGGGTGCCGAGCGTTAGCGAAGGCAGGGCGTAAACAGCAGTGCTCGCCCGATGCCAGTCGCTCAGGGGGCGCATGTTGAAACTAAAAAAAATTTTTGGATTTGAAATTGTTTGGCTTGAAAATTAACCTCGCAAGTTTTAAAATTTCGGTTATAGGATTCTATAAAATTAACGTTAAATAAAATATTAAGGATTTGCTATGGAGAAAATTTTGCAACTTATAACCAAAGAGACGTCTGGTGAAAGTTATCACACGGCAAAAGTTGAATTGGAAATGGAACTAGATTCAACATCGCGAATTGAATATGAGAACTTTCCGACAGAAATTGTACTCAAGAAAAATGGTGAAACACGTCCATCGAGAAGTCCTGTGTTGCTCAAAAAACAAGCAATGAATATTTCCTCAAATGGAATGCAAATTTTAAGCTATTTTTTGGATGGTACTCGCCGAGTTTATAAGGTCGACGAAATTGCTTACCAGACGGGTTCACGTAAATTAGTTTATCCAATTTTTGCCGCTCAAATCGTTACTGGTTGCTGTCTTCGTCTTGAAAAAAAGTTGCACGTTGAAAAATTTTTTGACGAAATAATTTTAGTTCTGCCTGACATTGCCAACTATAGTGGACACGATGGATTTTTTCCTGCGCTTGTAACGAAAATTAATACTCGTTCTAAGGTAAGAATCTCCAAGATTCTTTCTTATAGCACAAATCATAATCCTGTTGAAAAATTTGAAGACCGAGCTATTACAAAAATTATGACTTATATGCATGATTCTGAAATAAATCTAGTTGCAGAACTCGTTAAGCGTAACAAACTTGACCAGAAAAATTATCTCGTCAAAGATGGTTCGCTGGAGTATAGAATTTTGAATGAAAGAAGATTCAACCCCAAGAACTACAGCTTTGTTATTGGGGTATCAAAAAAATTTAATCCGGCACGTATAAAAGATTCTTCAGACAAAATTAACCCTGGACTTGTTGCAGATTTGCCCAGTTTTTGTCGCACGCCCGTTACGATTTGTGAGCGCGGTGACTTTCATGGCGGACAAAAAATCGCGGTATGGTATCTTCGACTGCGTGATAAAAGATTTTCCAATTCTCCTTTCGATGGCGTTATTAAAGTTGAAAAAATCTTAGTCACTGATTTAGAAATTTCTAGTGGAAGAATTGATAGTGAAGAAGCAAATCTTTTGAGTACTTATCTCCTCAACGAGCGTAATCCCGTTTGTTACGGGACAGATGTTCGTTGGGCAAATCATATCTATCCGATTTTCTTGACGGAGAGCTTTATCAAGTCACGATTCATTTCAGCTGAAACATTTTTAAATTTTTTTTAGGGAGGAACTATGAGCGAGATTATCGGACGTGTCGCCGCGACGGAAAAATTTCCTTCTACAATGGATAAATTTTACTTTTGGACAAACGCTAATTTTAGACTAAACGCTTTTGACGTAGTTAAGGTTGAACATATTGAAGGTTCTTTTTCTTTTGGCACCGTAGAAAATATTTTTCATATAACAGATGCGAAAAGTTTTTTAACTAATTACATTTCGTGCGACTTTGGCGATACGACTATTGATGCACCTACTTTGCGAATCGGCATGAACTACGTTGAAGTTGCCATTTCTTTTAACACGCGCAACATTTACACGCCCGTAAAAAATGATTCGCCCGTGAGACTCGCCGAAGCTAAAGAAATTGAACAAGCTTTGGGGCTCGATAAGATTAAAAATAAATTGCCCTGCGGTTTTTTAAGAATGTATGAAGGACATAAAGATAAAGAAATTATTTTACCAGTAAATCTTGATGCTCAATTTATTCTCGGCTCCGAAGGCGCACATCTAAACATTTCAGGTATATCGGGACTTGCCGCTAAGACTAGCTACGCAATGTTCCTTATGAAGTCCGTACAGGAAAATTTTTCTGACTGTGCATTTATAATTTTTAATGTCAAAGGCAAAGATTTAATGGCTCTACACAAACCAAACGATGACCCCGATGTTTCAAAAATTTATAAGGAACTAAATTTAAGTGGTAACCCCTTTGAAAATGTCCGCTATTATGCGCCACGTCATGATAATGACCAAAAAGTTACAAGCTATCTTCCTCAAGACGACGTTGACAATTATCTTGTTGACGGTTTACTGAAACGATTCGCTTACATCTACACTGAAGACCGTGAATCATTAGAAATGCTTTTCGCTGATATTGAAGACACTACTCAAACGATGGACTCGATTATCAGCAAAATCATAGACAAACAAGATTCTGATTTCAAAGATATTTCGACGTGGGAAAATTTTTTAATTAAGGTTAGCGAGCTAGCGACAGCGGGAAATGCCGGTAGTTCTAAGGAAATTTCTGTGCTCAGTTGGCGTAAATTTCAACGTATAATTAACAAGGCAATTAAGAACGATGCCATGTTTCCGGAACGTGAGAGAGTTGATAAATACGAGTGTCGCCTTGCTGAGGAATTGAAAAATATTTCAACAGGCTCGGTCAATGTTATTGATATTGCTAAACTTGGTAGCGACAAGCAAGCATTCGTTTTCGGCGATGTACTTAAGACAATTTACAATCTAAAGCTCGGCGAATACCCTGATGCAAATCCGCCGTCAAAGATAATTCTCTTTGTTGATGAGCTAAATAAATTTGCCTCTAAAGATACAACGAGAAATTCCCCAATACTGCGACAACTGCTAGATGTGGCGGAGCGTGGACGGTCTTTGGGAATAATTCTTTTCGGCGCAGAACAATTTCGCTCGAATATTCATCCTCGTGTTGCCGGCAACTGTTCGACGCTAGCTTTCGGACGTACAAACGTTCTTGAAACGACGACCAAAGATTATTCTGCGCTACCTTCGACGTACAAGAATATTTTAACTCGACTAGAGCAAGGCGAGTACGTCATACAAAATCCGATTTTTCGCTCTTTGCTTAAAGTCAAATTTCCAAAACCAGCGTACAAGCAATTTAAAGATTAGGAGGAACACTTATGGCGGCAATCAATTTCGGAGTAAATATAATTGAAATTGTCACGGAAGGTCTTTACTCTAACTCGCTTGACACGTTCCGCGAATATATTCAGAATTCTTGCGACGCGATAGATGATGCAATTGACGCTGGAACACTGACTGAAGGTGATGGAGAAGTTAAAATCACAATAGATAACCGCGCTCGCCGAATCACAATCAAAGACAACGGGATTGGCATTTCTTCTGCGCCACGAGGTTTTGTTCGCATTATGAGCAATATTGGCAATTCCGACAAAAGCTTAAAAACGGACAGAGGTTTTCGTGGTATCGGGCGACTTTGTGGCTTGGCTTATTGTAAAACTTTGATTTTTAGTTCAAAGGTTGCGGGCGAGAAAAAGATTTCGACACTTACAATCAACGCCGAAGAACTTCGCAAAGAATTCTTTGACGGTAACAGGCGTTCTGCCGAAGAGGTTCTCAGCCAAAGAATGATTTTTGACACGATAGATACAAATTCCAACGAACATTTTTTCAAAGTTGAACTCATTGACATCAACGAAACTAATACTGATCTGCTCAACGTGGAAAAGGTTCGTGAATATCTTTCGTTTGTCGCGCCGGTTCCTTACCGAAATTATTTCTGTGAACAGGCAAAAATTTATGAACATGCTAAATCTCTTAACTTTAAAATTACAGAATACAAGATTCTTGTAAATGGTGAACAAGTTGTTAAAAATTATAAAAGCTCTCTTAGTGGTAAGACGGGCAAAGATGAAATTTTTGATTTGAAGTTCCGTAACTTTTACGACGAGTCAGGAAATCTAATCGCATGGAGTTGGATTGGCTTGACTACGTTTAAAGGAATCATTCAACAGACTAAAGAAAATCCCAATCAAATGCGTTGCATTCGCCTCCGCGTAGGTAATATTCAAATTGGTAATGAATTTGCTCTTCGAAAATTATTTCCCGATGAGACTCGTGGCATAACTTATTTTGTCGGAGAAATTTACACAGTTAACACCGACTTGAGACCGACAACCAAGCGCGATTATTTTGAAGAAAATTCTGCTCGAAATATTTTAGAAAAAGAGTTGAGAAAATATTTCGAGGAACTGGACAAGCTTTATAATTTTGCCTCAGCGTCTAGGAGTTTATTTAAAGCTGTAAATGCACCCCAAAAAATTCAGCAAGAATTTGAACGTCGCTCTGCCGCTTATCAAAAATCTCATAGGAATGCCTTTGAAGCAACAATGATTTTGCTTAAAGAAAAAGCTACCAAAGCCAAAGAAAAACTCACTGAAATCCAAGAAGACATTAAATCCAATCCCGATAAAAGTTTATCAAAAGTTTTTGAGCAAATTGCCAAACAATATCCGATACCGCCATTACTCGGTAAAGCAAATAATTCAGAAGAAAAATATGAAGCTATCTCAAACACTTCAACGAAAAAGACACCTCTCAAAAAACAAAAGGATTTTCCGCCCTCAACATGGTCGCGTGATGAACGAAATATTTATTATGTGATTGAGGCAATCATTACTGACAATCCGAAGCTGGCTGGAGACAAACTTCTCGAAAAGATTAAAGAGGAATTTACTAAATGAACCGTCGCGTCTTGTTAATCGAACCAAATTGGAAGAATAAATATCCACCGCAAAATCTCATGAAACTCGCGACGTATTTTCGGAGTATATGTAGCGATAACGTTAGATTTTTTAAAGGCAACTTAAAAACTTTTGCCGCACAGCTATTACTTGAGGAATTTTTTTCTAACGTCGTCGATAAAGAAAGCCTTTTCGCACCGGAAGAAAATGACGCCGCTCGAAAATTTTGGCGACACGAAAAATTTTTGTTAGAGTTCATAAAGACCGGAAAAAATTCTTTATTAGAATTTTTGCATGAAGAAAAATTTCTTTACGAATACTCACTGAAAAAACTTCACCGTCGCTTTAAGACCGAAGACTTTCCGGCGTTCGATATTATTTGCGTTAACTCGCTGTTTACGTTCTTTTTCGACGAGACCGTCACCACGATAAACTATGCTAAAAAATTTCTTGCAAATGGCGGAAACATTTTTGTCGGAGGAGTGGCAGCAACTCTTCTTCCGAAATATTTTGAAGAGGCAACCGGTATTAAGCCACATGAAGGACTTCTCGATAAGCCGACTGACTTGGACAAAGGCGACGATGTTATTATTGACACCTTGCCACCCGATTATTCTATCCTCGACGAAATTGATTATAAATATCCCGCCGCCGATGCTTACATAACTTACACGACGCGCGGGTGTATCAGAAAATGTCCATTTTGTGCGGTCAGTAAACTTGAGCCAGAATACAAAGACCATGTTAAAATTTTTGAGCAACTCAAGCTGACAGAGGAACAATTTGGTTCAAAGCGAAATCTTTTGCTCATGGATAATAATGTCCTTGCATCGAAAAAATTCGACGAGATTATCGACGAGATTAAAACTTGCGGCTTCATGAAAGGGGCTACTTATCTGTCGCCCGATGAATATTCTGTCACGCTGAAAAATCTTCGCGTCAGCTTTAATGACCGAGCTTATCTGAGAAAAATGATTCTCCTCTACGACGAGCTAGAACGTCGCTTGCCTGAAAATTTGGCTGGCGAATTTTATTCTGTACGCGAAGAAAAATTTTTATTGAGCGTGACAAGCGCATCAAAAGAGAAAATTTTTGCACTGGATGAATTTGTTCGTCCGCTGTTTGAAAAATATTTTAAACGCAAGAAGCTCGTCCGCTACGTTGACTTCAATCAAGGGCTAGACGCACGACTGATTGATGAGCATAAAATGGCACGTCTTGCCGAGTTGAACATCAGACCTATGCGTATTGCTTTTGACCACATTGAACAGCGTGACATTTATGAACAGGCGATTCGTTTAGCAGCAAAGTACGGTATCCGTGATTTATCAAATTATCTGCTATATAACTTTTTAGATACGCCGGAAGATTTTTACAACCGTCTACGAATAAACATTGACCTATGCGAGGAGCTTGATGTAGCGATTTACTCATTCCCCATGAAGTACTGTCCGATTGAGGACGAGAGATATTTTGCCAACCGTGACTATATTGGGCGACACTGGAACAGAAAATTTATTCGTGCAATTCAAGCCATAATCAACGCAACAAAAGGTAAGGTCGGACGTGGACGAGAATTTTTTGAGAAGGCTTTTGGAAAAAACCTCAACGAGTTTAAGGAATTACTCTATATGCCTGAAACGTTCATAATTTATCGCTTGAAGTATGAAGATAACTTAACGGAGAAATGGCGCGAGAAATTTCTTGCTCTTACCGCCGATGAACGAATAGAAGCTGAGCGAGTCATCGAACAAAATAAATTTTCAAACGAGGATATATCTGGCGTCTCCTCTGCAAATATTCGCGAACTATTAAAATTTTATCAGATACGGCGTGGTTAATGCTCTACTGATGATATAAGAAAAAGACGCCAAAGTGCACAGTGTGTCAAAGATATTTCTGATTACAATTCACGGATAATTTTCTTACGAATAATTTCGTCTTTGTCGAATTCGCTCATCATTTCCCAATCCTTTTCCATTTCGAGGTTATTACCGTCGGAGCGGGCGACCAATTGCACTGCTTCCGGCTCAAAAAGAATTGCATCAGCAATGAGGGACGCCGCCTTATTATTCGACAGCGTGTCGAAAACTGTCACACGATAACGAGTATTGACTTTATCGAGAGCAATACGGTTTTCCAAAGCTTTCATCTGGTCTTGAGTGTGATTCAAACGCTGAATTATTTCTTTGTCGCGCTTTTCGACTTCTTCGAGTTTACGGACGAATCTTAAATTTTTGCGAAGAATGCCAATAGCTACTTCTTCGATTTTTTTCGCCGCGTCGCTTTGGCGGCATAAAGCTTCCAACTCGGCTTGCTTATTTTGCAGAAAGAATTTGATTTGATCTAGGCGGTTTCTCTCAAGTTCAAGTAAAGTCCGTTGTTTGGTCAGATAATACTGCTCTTGCAAAAAAGTAGAGTGAGGAAAGGTCGACCAATCTCGCGTTTGGAATTTCTTTTCTTCATTAGCATAAGCAAGCAATTTAGGAGCAAACCTTTGTTCGGCTTTTTTGTACCTTCGTACTTCTTCGCGCAGACGTTTGAAATCTCCATGCACAAAAATATTTTTAGCCATAAAGATAGCGCGTTTGGGAGAAATGATTTGCCGTTTGAGGTGAAATTTTTCAACGAACAAATCTTCATGTTCCTTTTTCAGGGTGCGATATTGCTGGCGAATTATGTCATAAACTTCGCGGGTTTTGAAACTCGTTTGCGGTTCTTCCAGTGTCTTTGCGAACAGCGCGTTTCTTAGGTCATCGACCGCTTTGTCCAATTCCTCACTCGCTCGTTTCAGCATTTTTCTCGCATACGTGTTTGCTTGTAAAATCTGGTGCGTTACCATTAGAATATTATTTCTATATTCGGGTTGCTCAAGGCGGCTTTTGATGTCCTCCACTGTTTTTTTCATCACACGTGCCGAAGTCAGTAGAGAAAAAATTTTGGAATTAACCCCACGAACAAGCTCCTCATATGCTTTGACTTCCTCTTTCTCCGATTCTTCGGGCTTTTTGAGCGTCTGCAAAAATTCTTCCAACTGCTTTTTCTGCCCCAGCGTTTCAAAATATTTAAGCCACAGCTCCCGCTCTGATTTTGTCATGTATTCAAGCTTGGCTTGTTCTTCGGCGTCGTGTTGCGAAATAATAACTCGCTTACATTTATTGACTTCTGTCACCGCTGTCAACATTTTATTTCTCATCGCCAAAAGAGGTTGAGAGGCAAATTTTTGCACTACATATTCTTTCGAGTCCATGAGACTTTTTGCGGCGGTGGAGACAATTTGAACAGCGTCCTTAGTTTCCAATTCGTCCGTTTCCTTCGCTATAGCGTCTATTTTCATCACTAAATCAAAATGCTGTTTGCGAAGAGAACGAAATTCTTTCAGGCGTTCTACTTTCTCATCATCATCATCTTTGCAGGAAATGATACCGACATATTCTTCTGGCACTCGGCTGAAAAGGCGTGCCAGAAATGAGTCGCCATTTCGCTCCGCTTCTTCCTTTTGCGCCTGTAGTGTTCGGTGATCCACTCGGATAGAAAAGCCATTTTGCTCCAATACTTCATTTTGAATTCGCGCAAAGTCCGCCCGCATTTCGCTCACGTATTGCCGATTGCACCACTTGCGGTCTTTAGGTGCGCCGCGTTTCCATTTTTCTTCAAAAGAAGGTTGAGAGCCATCTTTTTTCTTTCGTGCCGGATAGAGAAAAAAAGCATTGGCGGCTCGTTCTTTCTTTTTCTCCACAGCATCAATTAGACGCTCTGAAAACATAATGTGCACGTGTGGGTGATGTTGTCCCTCTGACATCATCCCTATTTTGTTGTGAATCGCGTAGGCAAAATAATGGTTGCTCAAATGTTTTGCGATAAAAGCGTTGATAATCTGCCGATACTGCTCGACCGTTTTTAATTCGTTTGGCAACGCAAATTCAATCTCGACATATCTGCGATGTCCGACGCCTTCGTATTTATCTGCGGCTTGGAAAAAATTTTTTGGGTCGTCCTTCGCCCATTTCGGTAGGCGATGAAATTGAAATATACAGCCACCGCGATTTTCATACGCTTTTTCTCGATTGATATACTCAGCGTGAGAAACGGCAGATTGTTGTTTACGTGCCTCTTCCACATTTTCCAAAATTTTTTTAACAGTCAGCTGGGCAAAACTTTTTTGCTCGCTAGAAAAATCATAACAAACGCGCTGACATTGTTCGCGCATGAATTCGTTTAAGTCAAGTGATTCATCTTCGGTTAATTTTATTTCTTCCGATTCCCCATTTAGCGACGGAAGTTGAGATAAAGTCGGCAAATGAAATCCTATTTTTATTGCTTCTTCTATGGTTTTCGCACAAGCCGGATGAATATGGGATTGAGATTTTGGGTGTGTGGTGACAATTTTTCCTCCAGTGGCAAGGAATTTTCTTCTTTCGTTTTCCTTTTCTCGTTTTCGCAGTTCAAAAGTTCCTTGCATAAGTTTATCTTGAAAAGAAATTGAAAGATTATCCTCAAGTGCGACTTGGAGCACTGTCTTATGGAAATCGGGCGAACCATTTATAATCAGTGGTTGATGGTTCAGAGCTTTATCAGCTAATATGAGCGCAATGGCAATAGTAGTGTGGGAAAAATTTTCAGTGACTTCGATACCGCGCTGAGTATTTCGGATTGAGCCAAAATCGTCGGTCTTATATAGGAGCGCATTTAGTCCGTCGAGTGCGTTTGGCATTTTTTCCGTCGTGATGAAGTCGCCGACGAATTTGTTGATTTGTTTCCAGCGTTCGTCGTGCGCAAAAGTGCCTTCACGGTTTATATATTCCACGTGTTTGACCGCTGATATTTTCGTTCCGTTCGGTTTCTTATCCGACTTGATACGGAAATGATAAATCGCCAAAGAAAAATTTCCCCCTTTTCACAGCCAACCGCAGGTTCAAGGAGTGTTGCGACTGGCATATTTTTATTACCGTTTTATCGCGTTATGACGCGGGATTTTCAGCGTTTCACGCAGTGAAATGCATAAGTGAACATTTTCAAAGATTATCGCTTTGCTATATGATAGCATATTCTCAATAAACGACCGCTCTCTTTTTGCACTATTTTTTGGGCATTGAGTGACAAACTTTTTTTCTTGTGTTATAGTCTCTGCGGTGATTCTCTTTGCGACACAATCAATTTGAAATTCTTCGGGCAAACTCTAATCGCTTAATTCCCTCCCTTGAGCAAATTGAACGTCAGATTCAAGCTCTTGAGGACGATTCTAACACTGATAAGGAACTTCGGCAGGAAAGCTCGCTTGCTCTATGTCGGGCAACTCGTTGAAAAAGCCGGCTTATTCTATTCTCTCAACGAACATGCTTTTTACCAATTCCTCACTGATAACAAAAACGCTTTACAAAAGCCTCTTTCTTAACTTTCACCCGATTGGAGAGATTTTGTGAATAAATTTTTAGACGAGCGCAACGCCGCTTATGACTCTTTGGCTAAACGTTTTTTGGCTCGTAAGTCTATTCTCGCTCATATTCTAAAAAACGTTGTTTCGGAATTTGCCGATTGCTCCTTACAAGATATTGAGCGAAAATACATCGAGGGCGACCCTACCTCTACTATTAACACTATCCCTCTTGATGACACTCTCGACATTAAAGGAAAACATACTGAATCGAACAGTCCGCTTGAGGGGCTTGTCACCTTCGATATTATTTTCGATGCCATTTCTCCTTCTAACGGCGAACCTATTAAGCTCATTATCAACATTGAACCTCAAAAAACCACCACTTCCATTGATTACAAACTTATGAAACGCGCCGTCTACTATGTTGCTCGCCTCATCTCTTCTCAAAAGGAAAAAGAATTTCATGGTGACGACTACAACTCCCTTAAAAAGGTCTATTCCATTTGGATTTGTATGGACGTGCAAAATTATCGT
>Ga0247609_10006192_pt1 | contig 11560 bp, 4 predicted proteins | sample 172DNAGHGlowgp2_FD_193487 | JGI IMG/M metagenome (GOLD analysis project Ga0247609, IMG submission 193487) | Sheep rumen microbial communities from Palmerston North, Manawatu-Wanganui, New Zealand - 1728 DNA GHGlow gp2 | ecosystem: Host-associated > Mammals > Digestive system > Stomach > Rumen ... | reverse complement strand
AGTTATGCCAAGAAGAACGGCAAGAGCGTTCACCTCATGGGCTTGACCTCGACGGGCGGCGTTCACTCTTCGTTCAACCATATCCTGAAACTCATCGACATCGCCAAGGTGTATGGCATCGAGAACTGCTATGTGCACTGCTTCATGGACGGTCGTGACACTGACCCGAAGTCTGGCAAGGGCTTCATTGCAGACCTGCAGAAGCACATTGACGAGGTGGGCGTGGGTGCCATCGCCTCCATCATCGGCCGTTTTTATGCAATGGACCGCGACAAGCGTTGGGACCGCATCAAGGTGGCTTACGACCAGCTCGTACACGGCAAGGGCCGTGAGGTGGCTGATATGGTCGAGGGTGTTCAATCTTGTTACGACACTCACACAGAGGAGCACAAGAACACCGACGAGTTTATGGAGCCACTCATCAACTGCAACGTAGATGGTCGCATCAAAGAAGGTGATGTTGTCATCTTCTTCAACTACCGCAACGACCGTGCGAAGGAGTTGACTATCGTGCTGACGCAGAAGGACATGGAAGAACAGGGCATGAAGACCATCCCTGGTTTGCAATATTATTGCATGACTCCTTACGACGCATCTTTCACAGGCGTTCACATCCTCTTCCCCAAGGAGAACGTGGAGAACACCCTCGGCGAATACATCGCATCAAAGGGCCTCAAGCAGTTGCATACGGCTGAAACGGAGAAATATGCACACGTGACCTTCTTCTTCAATGGTGGCCGTGAAGAACCCTTTGAGGGTGAAGACCGCATCTTGGTGAACTCTCCTAAGGTACCCACTTATGACATGAAGCCGGAAATGTCCGCTTTCGAAGTGAAGGACAAGCTTGTGGAAGCCATCAAGACCAACAAATACGACTGGATTGTGGTGAACTTCGCTAATGGTGATATGGTGGGTCACACTGGTGTATATACTGCCATCGAGGCTGCCGTAAAGGCAATTGACCAGTGCGTGAACGAGGTGGTGGAAACAGCCAAGAGCATGGATTATGAAACCATCATCATTGCTGACCACGGAAATGCCGACAATGCCCTCAATTCAGACGGCACTCCTAACACTGCGCACTCGCTCAATGCCGTTCCATTTATCTATGTGACGGAGAACAAGAATGCAAAGGTTCAGAATGGCGTCTTGGCAGACGTGGCTCCTTCCATCCTCCACATCATGGGCTTGGAACAACCCAAGGAAATGACTGGCAAGTGCCTCATTAACGATTAACATCATGCATAAACTATCCCTTTTCTTGATACTTGCCCTTTGTGCCATCGGCGCAAAGGCGCAGTTCTATGGCAAGGTGGTCGATGCCAGCAATGGCGAACCGATTCCCTTTGCCACCGCCAAGTATATTGGCACATCGGAAGGACGCGCGTCTGATATTGACGGAAACTTTGTCCTTCCTATCCTCAATAACTACAATAAGTTCGAGGTGTCTTTCTTGGGCTATAAGCCTGTGACAGTGACGGTGAACCGTGCACAATCGGAGATTCACAGCACTATCAAACTCTACCCGGAGGATTTCCTGCTGAACGAGGTGGTGGTGAAGAAGTCGAAGATTAAGTACAGCCGCAAGAACAACCCCGCAGTGGACCTCATGCGCAAGGTGATTGCCAACAAAAAACTGAGCGACATCAAGGAAAAGGATTTCTATCATTTCGACAAATATGAGAAGAAAACCTTCTCCTACAACGACGTGGAGAAGAGTTCTATCGCTGAAGTCTGCCCTGAGACAGGTAAACTGATCATCCCCATCATGGTAAATGAGACCTCTTCGGAGGAGAATTACCGCAAGGACCCTAAGGCTGTGAAGACCACCATCAACGCCAAGCGCAGCGACGGTTTCCAGTCGATGCTGTCATCAGGCGACATGCTCACCACTTACGTGAAGGACATCTTCACCGACGTGGACATCTACAAGGACAATGTGCGTCTGCTCCAGCACCCGTTCATCAGTCCTATCTCCACCAACGAGGCAATCGGCTTCTACCATTATTATATACAAGACACCATCATGTTGGACGATGAGCGTTGCATCGATGTGGCTTTCTTGCCGAACAACACGCAGGACTTCGGTTTCTCAGGACATCTCTTCATCACGGATGATAACCTCAACCAGGTGAAGCGTGCCGTGCTGAACATCCCCAACAACTCAGGTGTGAACTTCGTCGAGAACCTGCTGGTCATCCAGGATTTCATGACTTTGCCTACAGGTGAGCGTGTCATCAAGGTCGATAACATGGTGGTGGAGTTGAGCGGTCTCTATGGCGCCATCAAGTTCCAGTGCCAACGCTACTCCACTTACAGCAACTACAACTTTGACCCCATCACGGACAAGAAGGCTTTCAAGTCGCCTCAAATAGACCGTGTAATGGCTGACGCCGAACTGAAAGACTCCACTTACTGGGCTTCCATCCGCCCTATCCCATTGACCAACACGGAAAGCAATCTTGGAAAGTCGGTGGATAAGATAAACGAAGACCTCGGCGGTTTCTGGAAATTCCTTCTCACAGCTGTGGTCGAGAACTCTATCGAGTTGACTCCCAAGCCTAACAAAATCGACTTCATCCCGCTCAATGCCATCGTGTCGCACAACGATGTGGATGGCTGGCGCTATCAGGCAAGCCTGCAAACCACTGGTAACCTGTCTCCCCACTTCTTCGTGAGGGGTTATGGTGCCTACGGAACAAAGGACAAGAAGTGGAAATACAAGGGTGAACTGGAATATTCTTTCAACAAGAAGAAGTACATGGCACATGAGTTCCCCCGCCGCAGCATTATTGCCACCTATATGTACGACGACATGTCGCCGGTGGACAAGTTCTCGGGTACGTCAAAGGACAACGTGTACAGTTCGTTTAAGACCAGCAAAGTCGATCAGATGATGTATGTGAACGACATGAAACTGAAGTTCAACTACGAAACCAACAACTACATCACTTGGACAGCGACCCTCGACCACTCAAAGCTGACGCCAACTGGCAAACTCGTCTATCTGCGTAACGGTGATTACAACAACGGCATTGAGACCATCGTGCCTCACATCAAGACTTCCGACATCAAACTCGGTTTCCGCTATGCTCCACGCGAGACATTCATCAACAGTAAGCAGCAGCGTCTCCACATCAATAAGGACGCTCCTATCTTCACGCTGGAACACACTATCGGTATGGATGGCTTCTTGGGTGGACAATACAACTACAATGTCACCGAAGCCACCATCTTCAAGAAATTCTGGTTGCCTGGTGCATGTGGTTCCATCGAGGCATATCTGAAAGGTGGTCACCAATGGAACAAAGTGCCTTTCCCGATGCTCTTCACCCCTCAATCCAACCTCTCCTACTTCGTGCAGTTTGACAGTTGGTCGTTCAACATGCTCCGTAACATGGAGTTCCTCAACGACAGCTACGCCTCACTGTTCATCAACTGGAGCTTTGACGGAAAGATTCTCAACCGCATCCCGCTGTTGAAGAAGATGAAACTGCGTGAATACATCGGCTTCAAGATGCTTTACGGACACCTCTCTGACAGGAATAACCCCTTCGTGAAGACGGATGACAACGAACTCTTTGTCTTCCCAACGCGAGACAGACACCAGACAACATTCGTCATGGATGATACACCTTACATGGAACTCTCTGTCGGCATCAGCAACATCTTTAAGGTGCTCACCGTACAGTATGTACGCCGCCTTAACTACAACAATATGCCAGACATCTATGGAGGTGACAAACTGAAAAAGAACGGAATCCGCTTCGCAGTGGACTTCAAGTTCTAATTTGCAACATAAATAGATATTTCAGGAAACAAAAGCGGGAAGGTATCATTCACCTTCCCGCTTTTCTAAAATATTTGTATCAAAATCTAAAATTTGTGTTACATCAGTTATACATTTTTAACAAGAATATACCGAACTTTGCCTCGAATACTTACCGTCTGATTATACCTTATATTATATAGGTGACAGACAGCCACAAACCCAAACAAGAAAGTTTTACCAAAACTATTAATAATTTATCAACTTTTTTACTAATTAAAACTATTTGTTATGAGAAAAATCTACACTTTGCTTCTGGCATTGGTAGCTTCAATGACTGCCTTTGCACAGAATCCTGACCCATCAAAATGGGAAAAGGGACAAAATGTGATTGCTGATCTCGGCATGAAGGATGTAGATCCAACACAGCCTTGGACAACAAAGAGCAATGGCGGATCTGCAGGCAAAGAAGGCAACTATGGCGAATACTGGAAGGGTGTTGGTCAGAAGTTCTTCTTCGATTACATTGACCAAAACGATGCCATGTATGGTGACCACGAAAAGGGTAGCACATGTATGGGTTACTATGGTGACGGTCACGTGACGGATGACAATCCAGATGTGTATCAGATAGTGAAGCTTCCTGCTGGTTACTACACCATTAGAGTACAAGCTTGCTATCGTGATGCCAGCGGTCAGCAGACTACTGATTGTTTCAATGCTTGGAAGAAAGGTCAAAGCAAGAAGAATGCTTGGGCGTATGCAGAGGAGTTCGCTGACGAGGCTAGTGCCATTGCTGGTGATGAGCCTGTGAGCACATTCAAGACTGCGATTCACCACATCTTCGACGTCAAGTGCCCTGAAAGCCTGTGCTCTTGGACTCCTAACGGTGACGACTGGAGAAACGACGGTAGTTTCGTGGTGATTGAACAAGAGATGAACAACAGAGGTAAGTTGGTGGATGTGGAGAAGACTTACTACTACCCAAGAAGTATCATTGGTGCAAGCTATTTCTTCCAGAAGGATTACTATTGGAACGAGTTCAAGATTTTGCTGGAGAAGGATGCTTATGTACGTATTGGCTACCGCAAGACTGACTACGTGACTGAAGACTGGCTGGCTCTGAGTGAGTGGCAGATTATCTACAATGATGGTTACACTACTGAAGCTCAGGTGGATTTTGCTTCTACAGAGTTTGAAAATGAAAGCGCCGAGCTGGAGCAGTGGAAGGAACAATTCACAAATGCTGAGTTCGATGGTTTCGACAAGTCATTCACATCTGTGATTTCTGACAAGATTGACGACGACATCCAGATTGCCGCTATGACATACGAATCGGTGACAGGTCAGGATCTGTTGAACTTCATCGCTGACCTCAAGCAGAAGAACCTTGACTATGAAGAGCTGTACCAGTATCTTGGTCACCTCTCTTTCGTGTTGGCAAAGTCTAAGTCTTTGATTGAAAGCACAGACTATCCAGGTAAGGCTGCGTTCCAAACTGCGTTCAATAATATTCTGAATAAGATTAACACTTGCTCAACTGCCGACTTTGAGGAGACTACTCCTTACGACTTCTGCATGAAGTACTTCAATGAACTCGCAGACGCCCGTGGTGACTACCTCGAGACTCAGGAGGCTGACGAGAATGGCGCCAAGGACTTCTCTGCTGTGATTAACCACCCATGGTTCGTGAACGACGGTGTTGAGATTGTCAAGGACGAAGAGGGCAATTATTCCATCAACGAGGAAACTTGGCTGAATGCTGTTGGTGGCGGTGACGGTAACTATACTGACAAGCTGAAATATACGCAGGATGATGTTGAAATGAATCGTACGGAGATTGCTTCTGACGTGTCTATCGTGCTGAACGATGAGAACGTGAAGAACCAGTGGTTCCAGCGCATCCGTTATGAGGGCAAGACAAATGGTCTCTATATGTACTATGATGACAGAGGTCTTATCGGTGCTGCCGACACTTGGCACGCAGGTCTCTTCACCAGCGGTTCTATGGATGTATGTCAGAACATCGTCGGTCTTCCTTCTGGTTACTACAGCCTGAAGGCGCTCATCCGCGGATGGGGTGACGGTAACGGCAATTTCCACAACATCTTCATGGAGAACACCAATGGTGACGTGATGAAGTCGCCTATGGGTACTGCTGGCGATTCTGGTTGGCAGGAACTCACTACGGGTATCATCCACGTGAGTGACCGTCAGCTCCTGATTGGTGGTCAGTCTGATTACAATGCTCACTATACTGGTTTCCGTCTCCTCTTCTACGGTGAGGAGCCTCCTGTGGAGAGCTTGATTAAGCAGGAAATCGCTGAGGTGAAGGAAGCTTCTGAGTCGCTCACTTTTGAGGGTGACAAGACGAAGGTGGCTGGTCTCATCGACAAGTGCAAGGCTCCTTACACCATTGAAAACTTCGAGGAGTACAGAGGTTATCTGGATGAAGCACGTAAGTACATCAATGCCGCTACCAAGGAGTATGATAATCTCAAGAAGGCTATTGACACTTATACAGAAGCTACCAGTGGTGCTGGCAACTACGCAGCTGATGTAAATGCCATCATCGCACCTGCTCAGGAGGCTGTTTTGACTCTGGGTGAGAACGCCGCTGACACTTACAAGGACATTGATGCAGCAAACAAGCTCGCTGAGAAGTATAGAGATTATATTAAGGTGTTTGTTAAGGCAAGCAATCTCGGTGACGCATCTCTCAACACAACGCTCGCTAATCAGAAGAGTGAACTTGCTGCTGCTGTTTCAACAGTCCAGACACTCGACAAGTTCATGGAAAGTCTGAATACACCTATGAACATCGACAAGATGAAGAAACTGGGTGCTGCAAGTGCAACGGAGGCTGCTCCTGTTGACATCACTTCAATGCTCGTCAACCCAAGCTTCGACATGCATCAGGTGGATGGTGAATGGGTTGAAATCCTCAAAGTGGATGGTGAACCTTGGGAAAGAGGTTACGCTGATGGTTGGCAAGGTCTTGGCATCAACACGTATGACCAGACTATGCAACTCTCTCGCGGTCACTGCGAACTCTGGAACTCTGGCACAGGTGAATTCTATCAGGAACTCGTAGGTATGCCTGCTGGTAAGTATGAAATCAGCTGTCTGGCTGTTTACCGCGATGTGGACATTTCTGAGGAATCTGTGAATAAGTACGAAACTGAAGGCGAAAGCCACAATGCTGAAATCTATGCCAAGACTCAGTCGAGCGAGGATTCTAACTACATCAAGGCTCAGGCAAGCCTCAAGGGTTCTGCTGACAGCTTCACTGAAGTGGTGAGAGGTTATGAAGTCGACGAAGAGACCAATCAGCCTTATGTAACCAAGGTAACAGTGCTTGGTGATGAGGAAAACGTTGAAAAGTATGGTCAATTAGTTACTGATACCGAAGGTTGGACTCACGTTGCAGTGGATGCAGAGGACAGAAGCCCATTTGATAAGATTATCAATGGCAGTTACTATCCAAACTCTTTGTACGGCATCTACCAGTGGTTCGTGAAATCTCCTGAGAAGGTGAAGAACACTGTCACCATCGAGGTGAAGAACGGTGAGACACTCAGACTTGGTCTCCGCAAGCCATCTTCTGTAACGAATGACTGTCTTACTTTCGACAGCTTCACAATCTCTTACCTCTCTGGTGATGTATTCTCAGAGGTTGCCACTGGCATCGAGACTGTGAACAACGAACAGCCAGCAGAGAAGGTGCTTTACAACACAGCTGGTCAGATTGTTGACGAGTCTTACAAGGGCATCGTGATTACCAGCGACGGTAAGAAGTTCATTCAGTAATTCAACTGAAACATAATTCCTAATGCGGGGGATGTGGCTCAAACCACATCCCCTGTTTTTTATTTTCCTCACCTCTTTCTTTAAAAAAACAACCAACATTTTAGGATTTGTGACATAAGGAGGGGACTGGAAACATAGAAACAAACATTTGTAACCTATTCGAAAGCCTTTTTGTTGGACACTCCGTAACTTTGCAGCCAGAAAAAGTTGATTCGACAACTCACTGATTTACACTATTCGTTTTATAAGAATCTTTTCTACTATTAATAACAATTTATTTACCAAAAATTAAAAAAACATGAGAAAAATTACTTATTTGATGCTCACGCTGGCATTGTTTATTGTCGGAGTGGGGGGGGCAAAAGCCGGTGTGGAAACCGTTATCAAAAGTATTGATTACACCACTAATCCCGTTACAACGACAAATGCCGATGGTACTCCTTACACCAAGCCTGATTATCCTTACTATTCTCAAGATGGCTGGTGGTCAGCAACAGAAGCAACTGCGCCAACCTTAAAGAACAATTCTCTTGAGATCGTAAATGATGCTGATAATAGTTATCAGTTGTTTATTAATGACTGGGCCACTGTTAAAAAGGGGTATGGTTATAAGGCAAGAGTAACCTATAAGTCAACCGTAGCAGGCACAGTTAACTTTACTTTTGGAACATGGGGAAGTTCCTTAAATAAAAATGTGGCTATTGAAGCAACAGATGTTTGGACGAATTTACTTATTGATTTGGGTACCGCTAATTTCGTAGCGGACGCTTCTGCCCATCTTATTTGGAAATTCACTTTCGCTGGAACAATTAATATAAAGAATGCTGAAATTATTGAGGTGGCTCCAGATCTTGTTACTATGACAGAAGTGGAAAAAATTGAAGCCCCAACAGGAACCACTGATGTTAAAACATTGACAGGAACTAATGGTGATTGGGCGAAGACCGTAGCATATCCGAAAGAGTTTGCAGTTCAGGGCGCAGCCTTTGGTAATGGTGATGGCAGCAGTGAGTCAAATCATGTAAACATTGAAGGTTATGACTACCTCTGCTTCTATGTGACAACAGCAGCAGCGAACACTGCAGGCCTGCGCGTTTGGATTTGGGATGGCGAAGCTGGTGGCGCTGGTTCTGTAAAGACTTTGTATGCTTATCCTATTGCTGATTATGCAACTGCAAATTATACAGCTGCGACCAAAATAAATGCAGGTGTTGGCACTTATGTGACAAAGGTTACCGGCTATAAGTATCTGAAGGGTGTCAAGGCTGCTAATGACTATGGGTCTCCTGCATCAGTTGTTTCAGTGGCATATATGTGTACAGGTGATCCTGTTGCATATACTCCTACTGGTGAAACAACTGTTTCTGGAACAGGATATCTTACAGACCCTGCTATTACTTGCATTGATGTGACAGGTCTTACTACAGCAGGCCAGACGCTTGTTGCCGCTAATCCAAACTGTATCTTCAAGGCAAATTCAGGCATTCTTACCAACACCAAGAATGTGATGATAGGTACTACGATTGCCAACCTTGATCTTACCGACGGATATCCATTTGCGGCTCCAGCAGGTGCTACGGCTACGGCTGCAACATACACACGTTCAATGACCAACCAGTTTGGTACTATCTGCTTGCCTTATGCAGTTTCTTCTGATGAGAATGTGAAGTATTACACTTTGGGAGCTTTGTCTGGCGACGTTCTGACTCTCACGGCAGCTGCCACTGTTCCTGCTGGTACTCCAGCCATCGTGGAGAAGGTTTCTGGCAGCAGCATCACAGCAGCAGGTTCAGGTGCTTTGGCTGGTGTTCAGGCTCCTGGTGCAGGAGAATTGCAGCTCTATGGAACATTTGATGCCAAGACCATCCTCGCTTCCGATTATGCAGGAAAGAGCATCTATGCAATTGCCAACAATCAGTTTGTACAAGCAACTAACAGCATCAATCTCCCTGCTTTCCGTGCTTTCTTCGTGTCAACACCTGCTTCTGCGAACATCCGTTTTGGCTTCGACGAGGGCGAGGATGCGACAGCTATCAACGCACTGACAGGCGAAGGTGATGTAACAATCGAGAGCATCTATTCTGCCGATGGTGCACAGCAGTCTTCTCTCCAGAAGGGTATGAATGTAGTGAAGCTGAGCAACGGCGAAGTGAAGAAGATTTTTGTGAAGTAAGTGAGATTTAAAACGTGGTATTAACTAAAAATCAGAAGAATTCAATATGAAAAAGTATATCAAACCAGAAATGACAATCTTTGAGGCTAAACCAGTAGAGATGATTTGTGCTTCCTCGCTTGGCAGCGGTGGTTCACAAGAGAATGTTAATGGTGAAGCTCCATTCAGAGATTTTGAAGATTCCGAATCACAATTCGACTTTAGCAACGGTCTCAAATTGTGGTAATCACCACTTAAATAATTCACAGGGGGTGTGCCTTATGGTACATCCCCTTTGTTTTTTGCGAGCAAGCCATCAAATATACGTAATGATTTGTTTCCCCAAAAGGCTGTTTTTGATAACAGGGCAGGTAATGGTCATTTTGAGGAATTATGTAACGTACTGGATTTCAGGTATATCAGCATTTAGGTGTCAAAGTCATGAGTGTCATTTTCATTTTTGAAAACGGATTTCGACTCACTATAAAATAATATAATAATATTATTATAGTGGCAACTTGACACCATGTGAAATCGATTTTGACACTTATGACTTTGACACCAATGACACCTACGTCACATAAATCTCAAACCGCAAAAGAAAGGGGCCGTGCTTTTTTGCGTGCTTATTTTGCCCTTTAATTTGGTGTCCCCTGACAAAAGCCGTAACTTTGCATCGTGAAACTAGGGAGAAAATTTGCAGCCCCTAAGGGTAACAAAATTTTCCCTATAGGGGCGCAAAAAAACGAGAGGAGAAGTCTGAGGCCAGAGGGCTGAAGAACGAGATGGGATTTGCCTCACTTCTATGCCTCACTTACGCTGCTTCACTTCCGCTTACGCATCTTCTGACGACCACCACCTTTGCGTTCCCGTTTGGGGGCTTTACCAGTATGCTTGGCGCCGCGCTGGTTGGTTGCCTGAACGAAGGGTTGGTAGAAGACAGGTTCGGCGGTGTAGATGGAAGACTCGTGAGAGACAAGCTCGTAGTCGAGTTGCTTACGGAAGAGGTCGGCATGTGCCACCTTGATGCGGATGGGGTCACCGAGAGAGAAACGGTGGTGCGTCTGACGACCGACGAGACAGTAGTTCTTGTCGTCGAAGTCAAAAGCCTCATCTCCCAAGAATCGCACAGCGATGAGTCCTTCACAATGGTTCTCGTCAATCTCTGCATACACACCAAACTCATTTACGCCACTGATGTGTGCATCGAATTCCTGTCCGAGTTTGTCACTCATGAACTCCACCTGCTTGTACTTGATGCTGGCACGTTCAGCACTGGCAGCCAACTGCTCCATCTGGGAAGAGTGTTCGCAGAGATTTTCATATTTCTTCTGGCTTGCCGAAGCCCCACCCTGCTCGTAACGTGTGAGCAGACGGTGCACCATCAGGTCGGGATAGCGGCGGATGGGCGAGGTGAAGTGGGTGTAATACTTGAAGCCCAAACCATAGTGCCCTATATTATAAGTTGAATAGACGGCTTTCTGCATAGCACGTAACGATGCCATCTCAATCAGGTTCTGCACACGGTTGCCCTGCACATCCCTGAGCAGTTTGTTCAGGCTGTGTGCCACATCCTCCTTCTTGCCTTGTGTCAGGAGTTGGAAACCGAAACGTGATGCCATACCAGCAAGGTTATCGAGTTTGTTGATGTCGGGCATATCATGGATACGATACGGGAGCGTCTTCGGCTTCTTTTCCAATCCGATACTCTCTGCCACCGCCTTGTTGGCAAGCAACATGAATTCCTCCACCAGTTTGTTGGCATCTTTGGCATGTTTGAAATAGACACGGATGGGTTTCCCCTTTTCATCAATTTCAAAGCGGGGCTC
>Ga0247609_10006188_pt1 | contig 11566 bp, 13 predicted proteins | sample 172DNAGHGlowgp2_FD_193487 | JGI IMG/M metagenome (GOLD analysis project Ga0247609, IMG submission 193487) | Sheep rumen microbial communities from Palmerston North, Manawatu-Wanganui, New Zealand - 1728 DNA GHGlow gp2 | ecosystem: Host-associated > Mammals > Digestive system > Stomach > Rumen ... | reverse complement strand
AAAGTATCCTTTTTTTACTTTTTCCTCCCGCTACATTATCTAAGAGGTCATCGCTTAATTCCCGCTTATCGCTTAAAAGTGAATATGCTTCTTCTAGACTAATATCTTCAAACTCGATGCGATTTTCTTTTGCAAGATTTAAAAATTCTTCTAAAGACTTACAGCTTTGCGCTCTTTTTAAAAGATCAGGATTTCTTTTTACGAATTCATTTGCTCTCATAAAAGTTTCTCCTTTCTAAAAATTATACAATGTTCAGGGATTTTTCTTTTTATTGCGTGCAATTTTATTTTGTATTGTTTATATTATAACATACAATCAAAAAAACATCAAGCAAGTGCACAAGTTTTTCATCTACTAATACGGTTACATTTTCTCCATTTGCAAAATTATAAGTTACTTCCATAGTCTATCGCTCCAAATCATTTAAATTTTTTTCAAATAATTTGGAGTTGCTATGGATATCGAATATAGTACCAAAACTTCTTCATAAAGCCACCGCTTTAGTAACCTAGAAACTTTATTGCACACAGAGAAACAGAGTACACGATATAAAACTCTGTGCACTCTGCTTCTTGATTTCGGTGAATTTTAAACTTTTTTCTTTGACTATTTTATAATCAATATGAACTTCAGCACCACTTAAATAATTACAAATCATTATTTATGCTATTCTTTTCCACATGTAGCATGTTATGTAGGGCTGAAGATTTTGACTGTCCCCATTTCCTTCAGAAGTTGTTGATTTCCAGTCACTTAATGCTTCGTTGTTCGTAGCAAATGGTCTAAATGAACCACTGTCTCCCACATACGTGTTTGTCAACTTTATTTTGTGAGAATGAGCTTGTAGATATTTACTGCCACCAGTTTGTTCAACTGAAGAAAATTCACTTTGAGTAGTATTTACACCAACAGGAACTCTTCCAGCACCCCAACGTTCCCAAACTCCTCCAAAAAGAATTGCAGGGTTTACGTCATTTACAGACATATAAATTGAGCCAATAGGATAAGTTGCATCTAACATTTGTTTTTTTATTGTTTCACTTGCAAAGTCAAATACTTTTCCCCAAAAAGATGGAGGCGGTTCAGATGAGGAAAAAGATACTGTTTTAACTCCACCTAAAATTATCAATAGAGTTATAAGTGTACTGCAAAGAAATTTTTTACAAATAATGTTGTTTTTATTTTTGAGATTTATCATTAAATTTCCTCCTTAAGTTGTTTTTATAAGTGGTGTATAATGAAAATAACATATTTTTTAAAATATGTCAAATTAATTTAAATATAACCCAATTTTTTACTGTTTTTATTTTTTGACAAAGTAACTTAATGATGTTATCATAAAATTGCATATTAAAATAAGCTTTTAAAATTCAAGTTAAAAGTAGAGCATTTCCCCAAAATCTAAAATTAAATAAAACCCATAAACGGGAATTAAATCGGAGATAAATAATGAAAAAAAATGTAAAAGTAAGTGTAATTATACCTTCGTATAACCATTCTAAGTTTATAGAAAGAACGATTAATAGTGTGCTTCAGCAAACTTTTGATGATTTTGAAATTATAGTTGTTGACGATTGTTCTACCGATAATTCGACTGATGTAATAGACTCTATAAAAGACAGCAGGCTAAAAAAATTTTATTTAAAAGAAAACTTTGGAACTGTTATAGCCCTGAATTTTGGATTAAGTAAGGCTAATGGTGAATATATTGCAACATTAGGTTCAGACGATATGTGGGAAAAAGATAAGTTAGAAAAGCAAATAAATGTTCTAGAAACCAACAAAAATGTAGGTGCGTGCTTTTCTTGGGCAAATATTGTAGATGAAAATGATCAATTATTGCAAACTTGTGGTACAATTAATTGTGAGGTATTTATTCAAAAAAACCGTACGCAAGGACAGTGGCTTCGTTATTTATTTGAAAATGGCAATTGTTTGTGTCATTCAAGTGCATTGTTAAGAAAGGAAGTATATGACAAAATAGGAAACTATAATTTAGCTTATCGCCAATTGCATGATTTTGAATACTGGATAAAATTAATAAATAAATATGAAATTTTTATTATAAAAGAATCTTTAGTAAAATACAGAAGAATTGAAAAAACAAATAATAGCGTCAGTGCAGTAAATTTAGAAAATACTACACGCGTTTTTAATGAAACATATAATATTTGGTTTGATTATTTCTTTTCTTATATGAATGAAAATGTGTTTATAGAAGCTTTCAAAGATAAGTTTAAAAAGAAACTAAATTTATCTTATGAAGAATTGATTTGTGAAACTTTTTTTGTGCTTAAAGAATTAAATATCGGTGGTGTTCAATGTAAAGCTTTGGCATTGCGTTTCTTGACAGAAAATTTGAATAATGATAAAATAATCGAGTGTTTAAAAGAGCATTATAATTTTAATTTAAGCGATTTTTATAAAGAAAGTGGAAAAGAAATAACATTTTACCCTGAGTTTATCAAAAATAAAGATTTAACTGATGAAATAAGTAATTTAAAAATAGAATATAAAAATACAATAAATGAGATTTATTCTTCTACTTCTTGGAAAATTACTAAGCCTTTAAGAGCAATTTCAAAGATATTTCGTTTTAAAAAATAAGATGGAGTGATAAAATTGAATAAGCCACTTATTTCTTTGGTGTTAGTGCATTATAGTCAGCCTGCTTACGTAAAAGAAGCTTTAAATTCTATTTTTATTCAAGATTATGATAATATTGAATTTATCTTCGCCGACGATTGTTCTCCGAATTTAGATCTCAATGACTTAAAAATTTATGTAAAAAAAAACATAAAAGAAAACGTAAAAAATGTAGTTTGGCAAATAAATGAAAAAAATTTAGGGACAGTTAAAAGTTTAAATCAAGCAATAAAAAAATGTAAAGGGAAATATGTATTGTTTTTTGCCGCAGATGATAAGCTCTTTGATGAACATGTTTTGAGCAACTTTGTAAAAAGTTTTGAAACTTGTTCAGATGATAATGTATATATGATTTCTGCCCAGTGTTTGTTTATGGATGTTACGTTAAAAAAGATCTTAGGCTTAGCCGTAAAGCCTAATTTTGCTCGTGATTTTAATAGCTATGATTCTATAAATCAATTTAAAACATTGTCTAAGTCTTGTTTTTTACCTATTGGTGCTACATGTATGAGATCAGAAATGTTTAAAAAATTCGGTCTTTTTAATGAAAAGTATAAATTAGTTGAAGATTGGTCTTATTTTTTACATTTAACTCGTAATGGTGGAAAAATAAAATATTGTGATTTTGACGCTTTATATCACAGAGATGGTGGCACAAGCCATTATGTGGATGAAATAAATATACCGTCCAATGTTTTGAATTATAAATATGACATGATTAGAATTTTTGAAAATGAAATATTGTCTTATTTTAAACTTTTTTCAACACGCGAAAAAAGTTTAATTATGGATAGATATGAATGCGAAAAATCGAGCTATTATAAATATGGAGAAGACAAAACATCTTTTTCATCTTTTACATTATTTAAATTAATGCCAGTTTTTTTTATTAAAAGAAAACTGTGGAGAGCACTGTCATTGTCTCGTAAAAAGATAGATTATTATTTGGATAAAATGACAAAAGTTTCAATAATTTGGATAGCTTTTCTTTTGTTTGACTTGTTCTCAAACGACCAAGAAATATTTAAAAACATACATAGTTGGTTATTAAAAATAAATTTTTTCGTTTTCCCAATTTTAGAAATTATATTGTTAATGCCTTTTGTATTTTATTTTTTAGTGTTTTTCGTTTATAAAATTAAAAAATTCTTAAAGAAATAGGAGCATAAAATTATTATGAAAAATGTTTATGAAATAGATTTTAAAGCTAACATGAGCAATTTCGGCAATTTAGTCCCCATTGAAGCAATGAACTCTATTCCATTTTCAGTAAAAAGGGTTTATTACATATATGGTGTTCCTAGTGGCACGAAAAGAGGGTTCCACTCTCATATTAACTTACAACAGGTTTTAATTTGTGTAAGTGGCTCTGTAAAAATTTTAACCAAAACTCCTTCTGAGGAAGAAGTTATTACGCTTGATTCTCCTTTAAAAGGTTTATATATAGGTCCTATGATTTGGAGAGAAATGTATGAATTTTCTGATAATGCCGTCTTATTGGTATTGGCAAGTGAACATTATACAGAAACAGATTATATAAGAGATTATTCAAAATTCGAAATACTAGCAAATGAATATTTTAAGGAGGCTAACTGAACTTGAAAGTACCGTTTTCAACTTTTAAATATATGCATTCTGAAATACGAGATGAAATGTTCGAAAAGTTTGCAGAAGTTTATGATAGTGGATGGTTTATAAAAGGTAATGAGGTTAATTTATTTGAAAAAGAGTTTGCACGATTTTGTAGAGCTAATTATTGCGTTGGAGTTGGAAACGGATTAGATGCTATTTATTTAGCGTTAAGAGCTTTAGAAATTTCCAAAGGCGATGAGGTTATTATTCCAAGCAATACTTTTATAGCTACTGCTTTGGCTGTTTCTTATGTAGGTGCCAAGCCTATTTTAGTTGATCCTGATCCCAAAACGTATAATATGTGTATAGATGGTTTAGAAGAAGTAATTACAAAAAAAACGAAAGCTATTATCCCGGTCCATCTTTATGGACAAGCTGCAGAGATGAATAAAATAATTGATTTTGCAAAAAAATATAACTTAAAAGTAATCGAAGATTGTGCTCAAGCACATGGGGCAAAGTATCAAAATCAACATGTTGGAACTTTCGGAGATATCGGATGCTTTAGCTTTTATCCGGGGAAAAACCTTGGTGCACTTGGCGACGCTGGCGCTGTAATTACAAATGATAAAAATTTAGCTGATAAAGTCAGAGCCATTGCAAACTACGGTTCTTTTGAAAAATATAATCATATTTATAAAGGAACCAATAGTCGACTAGATGAATTGCAAGCCGCTTTCTTGAGGATAAAATTAAAACATCTTAATGCGTACAATGATTTTAGAAATAAAGTAGCTCAGAGATACTTAAATGAGATTAAAAATCCTAAATTAACTTTACCTCAAGTAGGAAAAAATAGAAATCATGTATGGCATATTTTTGCAGTAATGTGTGAAAATCGCAATGAACTCCAAAGTTATCTAAAAGACAAAAGTATTCAAACAGTTTGCCATTACCCTATATCTATTGCTAAGCAAAAAGCTTATGAAAAAGATAGCTTGGCAAATTTACCTATAGCCGAAAAAATTGCGAAAATGGAATTAAGTTTGCCTATGTATTACGGCATGACAAATAATGAAGTTGATTATGTCATCGATGTATTAAATAATTACTGACTTTAAATATGCACGTTATAATGATAAAATCTATTATTCTACGATTAGGAGGCTTTATGAAATTACGAAAATTAGAATATAAGGATGTAGATAATGTACTTTCTTGGATGCATGATGAAACTATAAATCAATTTTTTTTGAATGATTTTAAAAATTTTACTGAAAACGATGTAAAAAAATTTATTGATAATTGTGATAAAGATTTTAAGAATATTCATTATGCATGTACTGATGAAGATGACAATTACTTAGGTACTATTAGCTTAAAAAATATAGATACTAAAAATAAAAACGCTGAGTATGCAATAAGCTTTTGTAAATTTGCACATGGTACGGGGGTATCCCGATTTGCAACAAAAGAAATTTTAAAAATCGCTTTTGAAAAATTGAATTTAGAAAAAGTATATCTTAATGTTTTAGTAGAAAATGAAAGAGCTAATTGTTTTTATAAAAAAATTGGGTTTATTTTTGAAGGAAAATTTAAAAATCATGTTTTGGTTAATGGTATTTTTAAAGATTTAAATTGGTATAGGTTACTAAAGGATGAATATTTTAAAATGACCAATTTTTAAGAAGGGTTGTTGATTTTTGTTGGTTAAAGATGTAGTTTACAAAAAAAAAGAAGAAATAATATCATTCTGTTTTGCTTTTGCATTGATGATTTGGTTATTTACTTCAAACAAAACAATGGGAATAGGATATAGTGGCGATGTAACCGATATATGGAAAACTATTACAAGCTTTTATAGTGGGAATATTCAACCATCGTATGTTTTATATAAAGGAATTTTGTCAGTTTATCCTTATGTGTGGTTTTATGAACTCTCAAAAATTTTTGGTGTAGGTTCTTGGTCTTTTATTAAGATATTTCATTGTTTTTTATTTTCATACGTTTCAGCAATTGGTTTTCCGTACATTGTAAGTAAACTGTTAAGAATTGAAATAAAGTTTTGGCGTAGAATACTTTTAATTCTTTTAATGTTTATTTTATGGAAACCTAATGGTGCTTTACAATATATGATGATTGATTTGTGGTCATTATTTTTGTTTGTTTTAGCAGCAAGTGCTGTCATTAAATTATCAGAAAAAGATCTTGAACATCACAAAATTTTTACATTTTTAGTTGGATTAATATTAGGCTTTGCAAGCTTAGGCAGCGGACAATATTTTTTACCAGCAATCATTTTAACATTATATGTTTTAGTAAATAAGTTTTTACCTTCTAATATTAAAAATTTTTCTAAAAAAAGTGCAGCATTTTTATCTTTTATTATTTTATTTTCGGGAATTATGATTCCACGAGCTTATGATAATCACTTTGAAAAGACTATAGTTAATCCTATGCGAGAAAATGGAGCTTTTATAGCCAAAGGCGTAGAATGGGCTGAATTAGGAATAGGACAAGCCAAGAGGAGATATAGTTTATTTTGGGAACCAACTATACCTAATAATCGTTCTTTAGCGATTATTAAACAAGATAAAGGTGATGACTACGAAAATTTTGCAAAAAATGGAGTTTATAATAAAAAAGAGGTTTTGCATCTTATATTAAAACATCCAGTAGACTTTATTACAAGTTGGTGCAATGGATTTTTATTAACCGTTAGTATGCATGGTGAACATAGATCTGTCTTGTGTTTATTTATATCTTATACAGCTTTGTTTTTAGCATTGTATGCTGTGTTTAAAAGGTGCAAAAATTTAAAAGACATTTTATCAAAGAAATTGTTGATAATACTTTCTTTTATCTCTGTAATTATTGCTCCCTGCTTAAATCACTTTGAAGCAAGATATGTTATAGCTTTTCAAGGGCTATTTTTATGCCTCGCTTTTCTTGACAATATTTTTTGGGAAGGTTTGAAGAGGTTTAAACTATTTTTAAAAAGGTTATTCTCTAAATCAGAACATTTAGATTTTAAAAATTTGAAATTTCCGTATCCCTTTGTCATATATTTGCTATTTGTAATTATGTGTTTTACAAATTACGCAGCATTAATAGAAAATGTTGGAGTAGATCCTTCCATACTTTTCAATTGGATATATTGAATTATTATGTTCTAAGACTTCTAACAACAATACATGGTATTTATGTTATTTTATGTAAATTATAAAAGGCTATAACATTAAAAAATTCTAAAAGCGAATTATACTTATGAAGCGTTTATATGGAGATACTCTGCCTAATGTTAGCAAATTTGAAAGAGCCGTTCCTGATTTGGATTTTAATAAAAATCTGTTTGCAAAGTAAGATTGAGAGAACTTTTTGCAATTTTTGAAGGATCTTCTTATGGAGCATTAAGTCAATATAGAGACTGGATTAGTTCTGTTAAAGATGTGGCAAAATATGTTGTGATCATGCCTGCAGCACAGAGTCTTTTGGAAATGAACTACGCATTAAATAAGCTATCACCATCAACCTTATCAGAAATAGGATTTAAAAATGGATGAAAAAAAAGTTTTTAAGCTACCTTACTTAGCGAGTTATTAGCTTATACGCATATGGGTTGATGCTTAAAAGATATGATCTTCTGGAATCCGGCTACATAGTAGTATAGTCGAATGTTGCATTTGTTGTATTTTTTAAAGTGTACAAAGTTAACATAAAAAAGATACAAAGCGCATCTTTACATGAAAATTTATATTTTATTGACCAGGCTTACACGATACGTGAGAGCTTGTTTTTTTCTTTTTCCACAAACATTGAGTTGACTTAACAAATTAATCGTAAAGTTAAGAATTTTTTATATATGAGGTACTTTTACCAGCACCTAATTTTATTATATATTCTTCTTTCAATAAATTGTGGAGTACAGCTTCTATCATTGAAATGCTTATATCTGGGCACTGTTCTTTTATATCTTTTTTAGATAATTTTTTTAAAGTATTGTCAAATAATAATTTTATTCTTTCTGATTTAGATAATGGCTTATTTTGCAAATGTTCTACTCGGTTTGAAAAGTCTTTGTAAGCACTTAAAATTATCTCTAAATTGTATTTAACGAAAGGCAAGTAAGTGTTTTCAGATTCATGCCAACGATTAGAACTTTCCCTTAAAGAAATATAATAAGATTCTTTTGTGCTTTCTATTATTTTTTCAATACTTATATATTTACCAACAATATATCCACTTCTATACAGCAAAAGTAGCATAAGGAGTCGACTCATTCTGCCGTTTCCATCGTTGAATGGGTGTATACACAAAAAATCTAATATAAACATAGATATTAAAATCAATGGGTCATATTCATTTTTATTTAAAGCTTCAAAAAAAGTCTGAGTTAATGCTTCAAGTGCCATAGGTGTTTCAAATGCTGTAACAGGGCGAAATCTAACCAAAGTGTTCCCTTTACCATCTGTTTCAGCAATTATGTTATCTGAGTTTTTAAAACAACCTCCAATATCAGATACCGAAAAACGATATAAATCTCGATGAATTTGAAGTATTACATTAACTGAAGGAGTCATAAAATTATAATTCTCATGAATAGTGTTTAAAACTTCTCTGTATCCTGCGATTTCACGTTCAGAGCGATTTCGAGGTGTTGTTTTATCCATAACAATGGCTTCGAGCCTTTCATCAGAAGTATATATTCCTTCTATTCTGTTTGATGCTCCTGTACTTTGTATTTTTGCAATTTCACACATTGATTCTAATATATCTGGTTTGGCTGCTATGAAAAGGTCTTCTTTCCCTTTGAATTCATGTATTTTTGAAACTAAATTCATTATACCTACACTTAAAAGTTCTTTTGGAAAATTACTGTAATTAAATTCTCTTATTTTTACCATTCCTTTCTGCACATAAATTTCGACTTCTGCATAATTATAATAAAATTTTATGCAGAAGTCAACTTAATTATGCAGAATAAGATTTTCATTAGTAGTGTTTTTCCGTTCCATTAAAGTGTAAAATTCCACTTTAGTGGAATAAAAGTGGAAAAGAGGAAATTAAACAATATAACTTTATGGAGATTATTTTATGAAGCTAAACATTGAAATTTTTCCGAATGCTCTTGTGATTACTTTGCCAAATTTAAATTATTGCTATACAGTTACGAACGAAGTAATTGATGAAAAACATAAGAAAATTTTTTAAATTCTTTTCTGTAAACCTCTCGACTTTTCATAGCTGACCTCCATTTCGATTTTAGTTTGATGATGTAAATCAGCTACATCCATATTTCTAACTTCATTTTTGTTGGAGTATGGATAAGACTTTGTGTACGCTTTAAAGGTTTTTTAGAAATTTTTAGTTTTTTAAGTAACAAAAAAGCCCAATAAAATTATTTTACATGCTTAAAACAGCATAAAAAACAATTGAATATTCTTACTATTCAGAAATATTTAATGAATTTTATTTTAATTATTTTGATAAAACTAATATAAAAATTTCACTCATTGACCATATTTGTTAAAAAAATAGATTTTGTACATGAATGTCATTTTAATATTGACTTATACTACAACAAATAGTAGTATAATTTTAGCTTCCGTTTTTTGTCCACTTTTTATTTATAAATTGCTAGGTAGTAAATATTAGAGAGACCCCTTAGAATGTTTAAATTAATTTCTTCTTGACTCATGCATACGCAAAAATAACAAACTAAAATTTTAATATGGGCTTTTATTAACTAAAAGATAGATTATTATTTCTTGAAAAAATTTCAACAATAGGAGGAAGTTTAAGTATGAAAATTTTAAAAATTATTTTATGTTGGTTGTTAATTGCAGTTTTTAGTAATAATTTAGCTTTTGCAGAAAATTTAAAAATGGGTTCTAGAGGTGCAGAAGTTAAAAAAATGCAAAATGCGCTTATTTCTAAAGGTTATAGCGTTGGGAAATTCAAAGCTGATGGGATTTTTGGGGAAAGTACAAAAGCTGCTGTAATAAAGTTCCAACGAGACAACAGGTTACAGCCTGATGGTATTGTAGGACCTGCAACTAAATTGGCTCTTGGATTAAATTCAGTTAGGTCTTTAAGATTAGGAGATAGTGGAGCAGACGTTAAACAATTACAATTATCTCTTATGTTTAAGGGTTATCTTAGGGAAGCCTCTATAGATGGCAGTTATGGGCAAGAAACTTTTGAAGCAGTAAAGAGTTTTCAAAAAAATAATAATTTAAATGTTGATGGTATTGCAGGTCCTGCAACTAGGGAAAAACTAAGCTCTCCAAATGTTGTCCACGCTCATGGTGGAGTAATGCGTGATTTAGGTCAAGGATGGAAATGGCGATTAGATAAACCTAGCTGCGGAGCAGGGATACCTCATGTGCATGTGAAAGATAAAAAAGGTAATCGTCATTCTGAAGGTGTGGATGGTTCACCCAGCCATGGTGGCAATTTAGATGGCGTACCGCAATGGGTAAGAGATAAAGTTCGTAATGACCCTGAAGTGCAAAAAGAAAGAGAAAAACTTAGCAAATTTGTAAGCGAAAACTTTAATACAGTAAAACATTCTTTTGAAGATGCCATTAAAAACAAGAGAAAAACTGTAGTCGTTGCTGGGGTTACTATAGGAGTTGCAGCACTTATAGCATTCTTCCCTGAATTTGCTCCTGCCTTACTTTTTATTTAATTTAATTATGAAAGGATCAAAAGTTATGTTAGATATAGATAGAGATTTTAAATTTAAAAATATGGAAGTTTTTTCAGTGATGAATCTTATGGACTATTATGGAATAAAGTTTAAAAATGATGAAGAATTCGAAGCATATAACAACATGATAAATATTTTAATTATGGATTTGAGAAGACCAATAGACTTAAAAATAGATACAGAACTGTCCCACCTTGAAGATTTGGAAGGAGATAATTATATTAAAGTCTTAGTTTTATCAAATTACGAGTTAGATGACAAAATCAAAGAGGATATCGAATATTTTTGTGAAAGTATGAGAGGTTCACTGGATTATTGGTTTTATATAGAATTTAAAAAATATGAAGACTTTTCAGGTTTTGAAACTCTTGATAATGACGATGAATCGTATTTGGATTGGAAAAAAACAGAATGTACTTATTTTAAAAATATTGCTAAACAATATGGGGTACAATTTGAACCTGGTGAGCTTACAGAAGAAAAGCTTCTCCATCTTTCACAAGATTAAAAAGGTGGATGGTTCACCAAGTCATGGTGGAAATTTAGATGATGTACCAAAATGGGTGAGAGATAAAGTTCGTAATGACCCTGAAGTGCAAAAAGAAAGAGAAAAACTGTAGTCGTTGCTGGGGCTA